>ERZ887830.1238-NODE-1238-length-14639-cov-9.935752_pt1 | contig 14639 bp, 10 predicted proteins | sample MGYA00521101_ERZ887830 | MGnify/ENA primary metagenome ERZ887830 (study PRJEB32303, sample SAMEA104408592) | aquatic metagenome | biome: Marine water; feature: Pelagic; material: water | place: Baltic Sea | collected 2014-06-05T16:38:00 | depth 1,762 m ...
ATTTCCAGCATATTATGGATGTCTAAGATGCATTTTAGGAAGAAAAAAGGTATTTCAAAGTTGTCGATATGTAGGACATTCGAGAGAATGATTATAACCTGAATTTTTGCAGATATGCAGATACATCACCCCCACCAGAACAGTTTGATGTGAGGGCAATTCTAAGAGGTGGTATACCTGTCTCTGAGGTTGAAGATGAATATATTCAGGAAACTCTGCAGAAGCCTTTAACTTAGCTCCTGCAGCGCCGTTAGCTCATACCTCTGAATACCTTTCACCAGCCGGCTTTGTATCACTAGCCCACCAAACAATTAACAAAATTATTCCGATAATGGTCAGAGCTATTAAAAACCACCATCCACTTTTACCGACGTCATGCAGCCTTCTGCTGCTAACTGCCAAGGTTGGAAGAAAAAAAACTAGAGATGCGATACTTGATAAAATTCCTGTTGCTCCCGATCCAAACATTGCAGCGTCAACCAGAATTGCCCCCCACGATATTAGAACTGTGAAAAGATAAAACCACCAAAATTCGCTTCTGGTGGCTCTACCAGAAAATGTAACATATTTTCCCATGCAGGTTGTGATTGCTTCTCCAAAATTCATTTGATGTTCTCCAAAGTCCAGCTTCTTTTTTAGTATCATTTTTACATAAAATCAGAAATTATGCTAATTGAAAACAATATTCTTACAACTTGGTTACTAGATGCTTCTAAATAAAAAAGTAAACTCTCTTCTAAAGAGGGCTGAGTAAATAGCCAACTAAATTGATAAATTGAGCGTGGAATTTACCGACAGAATGCTTCTTCCAAAAGATTCATCGCATCGAAACTATCTGCAAATGGGCATTCTTGTTCAAGGACACCATTTTTGTGATAATTTATTTTTAAAGTAATCTCGTCATTAGAAATAATAGAATTGGAATTTTCTGCAAATTGAAAGGAATAAATTTGTGATAGAGGAGAACTATCATCAACAGTATGATCATACTGCTGAACCATGATGTCCGTGGGAAAATCCAAAACATCAAAAGTTAGTGGCTCATTTTTTTCCTTTAGTGCTTCATGTATTCCAGCAAATTCAACTTCAGAATGTATAAAGTCTATAAAATCCTGCGTTGTGTGTTCTATAAGATCCTCCCTAGTATGGAGTTCTTTTATATCAGATTTAGTGAAAGCCATATAACAAGTGGGTTTTTCCGAGCCAGAAGCTTTATTGACTAGAATGTTGAATGATTTTTTTTCCATTAAATCGAATTTAAATTTTTCTAATCTATTTTCGAAACGTCCATCAACACCGTGCTTCCGAATTTCAGTAATCATCTTGTCAAAATAGGTCTCAATAATAGAATTGGTTTCATACGCCACTTCATTTACAAGAGATTTTAAATGTCCTTCTTCTAGCGATGAATAATATTGAATATTTAAATTTATATCAGGCCTGTCTTCCGAATTTTTATTCAGAATATTTACGCTACAATACATTTTCTTTGGAAAGATATCAGATTTTCTAACAAATAAATTTATCTTCCCATCATTATAAGAATTTTTTATTTTCTGCAGATAGTTAGGATCTCGATATAACTCATAGGTCGGAAAGATTATTATTTGATTATCAATGAAAGGTACTTCAAATAGCTCTTGGTAATCATCTAATAGTACTGCGAATTCATTTGCGTCTAATTTGGAAGATATTTGAGACCTAAAGTTATCCGAAATTTTAATACATTCTTGATCAATTGAGACATAACTTTTTACCAATAGAAGATTAGTTCTATCGTTTAAGACTACGTCACAAACTTTAGTTTCTTTAGTTATTAAAGATGCGCTTTTTTCTTCACCATGGGGCCTATTGCCTGCGACCGTATCTGACAGCACTCCTGAGTCATCATCCGCTATAATGTCAATTTGTCCATCCGGTCGATACAAAATTAAAAATATAACAATGAGTAGTGCAGAAACCGGCAGAACAATAATGGATGCAAATACAAATTTAATGAGCTTATTTTTTCGTATTTGTTTTATTGGGTCGTTTAAAAATTTATCAGAAAATATTACAAAATTTTCAACCTGCTCTTCAGACAGAAAGGAACGACCATCGAGAAAGTTATACATACGCTCAATCAATGGCGATCTTTCTAAGATATCGTCAATCACAGAGTGTGCATCATGATCCGTTAAATAATTCAGATCAGCTTTTTTTCGATTTTTTATTTGATTATCAATATAACCAAGGACCTCACTACATAAGTCAACAGCTTCCAGTCCATCATCAGGGTTTACCACAACTTCGAAGCCATCAACATATCTGCACAATTCATGCCCCAAAATGGATACTTCGCTTAAATTTTGAATATCGAAACGAACTTTTACGAAGGAATTTATATGTCCTTGTAAGTGAATTGGAGTAAGTTGTTTGGTATCGTCTACAACTTTGGGAGAACGTGATACCAACGTATAGTTGGAAAAATAATTACCTGCTGAAGAGACACGCCTAGCACAAAACGAAATGCATTCAGTGATTTTTTCGGTAGAAATTTCATCTCCAAATAAAAGACCCCCGAACGCCATAAATCCACCTGTTCGACGTTGTCCCCTCGCATCTATCTCATCAGCCCTGTAAGCAAGAGCAACCAACAGTGGATTCTCTCTACCAGCACTGCTTTCCAACCTTTTGAAAATAATATTTGGAGATGACCCGGCTGGAATGGAACGCTTGCGACTGCTTCGTAATTCAAAAAATGTGCCAGCATCAGGAAGGTATATTTCTTGGTCACTATGGATAAATAATCCATCAAAAGTACCAAACGTTAAAGTAATCATTGTGAGCCTAGCAGCTTCTTGAACCACTTGAACCTTGGTGAAAGATTTTTCCCAGTAAAGAGCCGGTAATTCAAGTTAATGAAACTTTTCACATCTTCAAAATTTTGATTTTTTAATTTTTCGTTTTCTATATCACCAATATTAAATGCCATTATAGCGCGATTATTTTTTTTCCAATTATTATATATCATGTATGTGGCAGGAAATTTTTCATACACATAGGACTTCATTATCTTTTCGTATAACCGTTTATTTTTTTTAGCTTGTGCCCACTTATCCTCCCCAAAAATGCTTTTTGTGTCTGGTAATACTAATATTAAATTTAATTTTTTTCTTACATCAATATTTAATTCATTATTCACAAACTGAATAAAATTAGTAAATAATGCATCACAAGATACTTGTTCATTTTCTTCGTCTGATTTTAGTAAAAATATAATATTAATTTTGATATTTTTATTGGTTAAAAAAGATTTCAATCGATCGAATAATTTGGGTATCTGATTTCGATCAGGCACTACGCTCAGAAAATTTTCCCCTGAAATCTCTAAAAAGGATAAATTAAATTTTTGGCCAGAATTTTCATTATTAGTAACTGTTAAACGAAGCTCACGAATTTCATTTTCACCAACACTGGTACTCTCCGGAAATTCACCTTTTTTCCAACTATCAAGCCAAAGTGTTTGGATACGCTGTGCTTCATGATTAATCGTACCCGCTTTACCTTTTTCTTTATTATCTAATTGTGCATCAAGCTTGCCAGCAACACCCATATAATACGTCATAAACGATTGAAGGACCGTTTTTCCACTTCTGGGCAATCCAACAGTTAATAAATAATTACCCCGTCTCGAAGAAATATTAACTTCTGCGAGATGATCTGCTTTTTCATCTGAAACATGATCAGATTGTGGACCAACTGAGTTCAGACTTTTAGGTTCACTTCGTTCGAAAGAAGGGACGGTACTGGTGTCTGGGTTTGCATTATTTTTGCCACTTGTTAGCAGAGTTTGATCGTCAGAATCTCCAGCGTTAGCCTCATCTATATTGGTGGGAATAATATTGTGCTTCCGAGTGTTTTCTTGTGCACTTGAGCTTTTACCTACATTAGAGCGACCTATTAGGCCCCCGCGACGTCTAGTAGCCATGTCATTATCCAATTACTGGGTCGTAGTCTTCTTCTTCTGGGACGTATCCATGGAACGCTACAAATGCAAAAATCAATGGAATCAAGTCAAAGGAAAACCCTATTATAGTAGCTATTATTGTGTTCTTGAGGCTTGGGGTATCAAAAAATGCGCTAGAGAGCGTTTGTTCGATTTCTCCGATCTCACCGCTATCCGGTTCCACCAATTCAAAACTAGGGATTTCAGAACCTTTTGGCATTGCTTCTTCAAACTTAGTTATAATTTCGTCCTGTTTTTTTGCCAACATTTCCAAAAATGGTTTGATAGGTTCATTTTGATTTTTAACAATGGAATTTTGACTTAGGTCATCATTCAAAATGAAATTTTGAACATCTGAGCCAGGAGTAAAAAGAACATCAACCGTCAAAAATTCTTCAGATGACAAATCTTGAATGAGAGCTTGCCGAAGCTCCATTTTTCCCAGATCACGGCGGTCAGGATCGGTATTATCGTTTTCCAGAATAGCGATCGCGTCATTTAGTGCGTTAGGGTATTCAGTTCTTACTTTTAATGACGCGTAATCAGGCGTTAATGTGCTTATATTCACCGATATGGCCTGCAAATCTGCAGATACAGCTAAAATATTTTCACTATAACTTGTTAAATCTTGCGCATTTTCAATTGATGGAAGGCCAACTCTTTCGAAAAGCTTTTCAAGTTTATTTGATCCGTATTTATCAAAGTAATCTCCAACACTAGCACAATAATTGCTAGCTGGGATAACCTCTACCAAACCCTTAAGAAGATGAAAATCTGCGTATGCGCCTTGGCTACAAAAAGCGTTTAACTTCTCGTTTTCAAACCTCTGAATATTTGCCTTTATTTCCTCTAATTTCCGGCCTTTAGGCAATATTGTTTCTGTTGTTGGCACTAATTCATTTATTGCACTCGCATGCTGCCTACACTTCACTCCACAACCAGGAGCTAGTGGATCAGTTGCCTGAACTTCCATATCACCTAGTTCGGCCATTAATTTTATTTCTATCTCTTTCTTATCTTGGTAATACTGCGACCCTGTAATAATTCTTTTAAAATTAGATATATCAGAAATAATCCATTCATTGTATTTGATTGCTATTTTTTCATAAAGTGCTTTATCATTCTCTAATTCATTATTGATAGTGCTTCTCACAGTAACTTTAGTCGTGTTAAACTTTGAGTATTCATCCAAGAATGCGGCATTACGAACACTTTGCCACATTCTATCTGTATACAATTTATTGATGTTGCTAGATGTACTGGCCATCGCAAAAACCAAAAAAAGTAGTACAGCAAGGAATTGCTGAGAAACACTTTCTTTATCTCTACCCGTTTGGAGTAAAATGCCCGCTGAAAATAAACCTAATGCAATTATTACTACGGCGAATGGGGTAAGAAACCCTAAATTGGACTGTAAACCATAATATGATAGTATTGAGCTTATACCAATACAGGTGACCAAAATTATATAATAAATCGGAACTATAATTACTCGACTATTCATTTAGCTTACACTTTCGCGTTGGTTTGTAAGTTCATTCAGTGAATTAAGTAACATCGCGTTTTGCTCGTGATCCACGGTATTATCCAATGGGCCAAGACTATTTTCTTTAATAAGCTCTCCAAATCGCTCCAACCATTCCTGCCATATTACAAGTTGAGTGTTGGGCGATTTTACAATGAAGTCTATGACCTTTTGATCGGAAACAGGTTTATCATCCAAAGCTTTTTCTTTGAGAGAGAGGTGTTGGCTCAGGATTTCGGATGCAATGCGGGCTATTGCAGTAATATTGGCATCTCTTCTGAGACCAAAATCCCACTCTTCAATCTTTTTAGTAATTTTTGTTCTTATCTTTTGAATCTGAACTTCATGTGCAACGTGGTTTGCAAGAAATGCAATAACTTCAGGATTTAAACTAGAAAGCTGCTCCATTCGAGAAATGTTGCTTGGTAACGTTATTGAATCAACCCACGAAGACAGTATCTCATTACAAACGATAGTAGCATATTCATCATTGCTACCAGACACTTCGTTTGATGGGTCATCGGCCATTTCTCCAAAAATGCTTGGCACCCAATCGTCTGGTTCAGTCAACTCGGTAATTGTGTTATTATCTTCTTGAGGATTAAACCGAGTGGCTTTTAGATTAGCCAAAATGGAGTCAGAAGAAATTGATAACGAGGTCACCAAAGAAAAATATTTCCCTTCTTTTCCAACTGAATAAATAGTTTTATATAGTTCTCTAAACCTCTTTATTTCTTTCTTTAATCTTTGTTCGGAATCTCCGTCAAAAGCGAATATAGAAAGGGCTTCAGCAGTATTTTCCGCTAGAAATTTACTATGCTTTGCCAAGTTGTTCTTTTTCATATTGGGCAAATCAAGTTTCTCAATCGCAGCGGTTAGCACGCCGACGCCACCACCATCCACAGAAACTAAATCGTCCCATTTTTCTTTTGGACTGGCAACATGGCTTTGCACCAACGGCGCTTCAATGAACCCGGTTTTTAACTCGTCCAAGCGGGTTAATTTACGATCCGATACGGCAACCTCACGACCATTTTCATATTCAAAATAACCCTCCAAAGGATAATTAGGGTTTCTAACAGGAAATACGTTCGTAAAATTTTGACCATGCCAATTAATGGGCCACGAACTTTCGCCTCGCACGAATGGCTGGATTAACCCGGCATCCAAAGCATTTTGAAAACGCTGCTCTTCGTCGTTTTTACTTCCCGCAGCGTCAGGGAAATGTTCATCAAATTTGGTAAGCGTGAAAAAAAGATTATTGTTGTTTTGGTCGTCTGATTTACTGGCTGCAAGCCAATCTTCCAGTGAATTTGGCAACTCTTTTATGTTAAGTGGCCCCGGATCTACACAAAACACAAGCGCATCTACTAGATAGTCGGAAGTTAGTTTGTAAAATAAATAATCAATTTTGCCACGCAAAAAATATTCATCCACATTTTCAATACTATTATCTTCAATCAATTTCACAAAACGAGTTCTTGCCCCTGGAAAATCTAAAACATCCGCCGAATTAAATATTTCATTTTTTGGATTTTCAATTTCAAAATTTATTTCAGAAATTAAGGCGGACAGGCAGGAGCGTCGAATTGAGCGAGCAGTACCATTACTGAATACAGGGACTGTATCTTCAGAGGAGTTCATTAACTGCTTGAGCACTGTAACGTCGATAATAGAAGTAGTGCGCGGTAGAAGACTGCCTACTGGTAAAAAAACAGTATCTTGGTATTCAAGCACTTCCAGGGCTTCAGCCAAAACTTTAAAAAGTTCTGTAAAACCCTCATTGAAATTCCAAAACACAGAAAATATTTGTGCTCTATCTTCCAAATTTCTCAATTGATTAATCTCGTCAAACCAATCCCAAATATTGGCAAACCGTTCCCTTATGTAATCTGGGAAAAGATTATGCTCAAAATAATTTTCAACCTGAGCCCCGTAATTCTGAGACACCATAGGTGCAGTTTTAATAGGTTTAGATACTAAATTTTCCAATAAAGACGAAATTTTTGAGCGATCCGGATATTTTGGCTCAGCGTTATCAAGGAGATAACTATTTGCTAAAATACATATTAAATCTGCCTCACTAAGCAACCTGGCCTTAATTGGAAATTCTTTATTTGTACTTGATTTATTAGTACTGAAGCGGGAAACGAGCGCTGTACTTTCACGGCCTCCGGGCGGATTTATTTCTGTTAAAAAGTTATAATTTTGGTCCAAGCTTAAGGAAAGTATACCATCACTGTTTTCGGAAAATTTTGCAGTTAGGTAGGACTTACCACATTGCGAGGGACCATAAATACCAACAGTCGGCTTAAACTGCTCAGCAATAGCTAATTTATTGGTAGTCAATAATGCATTACGCAATTGCTTGTTAACTGCTTTTTTATGCACACCAAGCAACTGTTCATTTTTTGCGTTTTTTGCCCAATTAGTGAGGGCTTGGAAGGTTTCTATATTATACATTTTTCATCATAAACCTAAGCAAACAGCCCGTTTTCTAACCAATAGCTATCAACTTTTCCAAGAGTGTTAAAGTTCAAGCGAAGTGTATTCGTCGGAGCAGATAGTCCCTCTGCATCTTCGATTTGATAAATTTCAATCTCTTCTTTTTGTGCTTCTTTAATGAAATTTGGTTGCATATCATCTGTATCAAAAGCATCTGACCGTCGCCTCAATGTAACCTCAAAAGGCAAGGTAAACTTCCCCAAACCCGAACTGGGTAGTGAGAGCCTGTACAACGGTGACGTTGTCCATGTTTCATCAGAAATTTGCCGAGCGCCGAGATGTACCGCATTGTAAAATTGGTAGATAAATTCCTCATCATTTTGCTTCGTAACATTATCAATTATTATTTTTTTATCAGGAAGTTTACCACTTGTCTCTGTTTCACCTAAGAAATTGCATGTGCTACGCAAACACAATTCTTCACTTTTAAAACTATAATTTGTAAGCTCGAAACTCGATACAGAATTTAACAAGGCACCCACAACAACTGTGGATTTAGGGTCACCGATTTTACCGGTTAATGCATTCCGGAAAGGGTACCATGTTCCAACAGTGTAGGCGTGCAAAGAAATAAGTCTATTAGGGTTAATGGCTATGCTGCTCGCAAAAAGACTTCTAATAAAAGGTTGTTTAGAAGGTCGGCCTGTTAGCAAGATATAATCACAGTCAAAATTTGCCAATGCTGTGGAAATGTTGCCCACCACCTTTCCTAAAACATTTTCAACACAAGCCTCGAAAAGTGGTTTCTTAACTTCGACGCGTATATCAGTTGAAGGCCATTCATTCAGGCCACAGTCTTTGGCAATTTCGTTTAAGATATTTTTAAAAATCCCACCACCATGGGACAGCATTCCATTGATAAAGATAGAGGAAAGCGTTTCCGAAGTTCCTTCAAATTTTGTTAAAATTTCAATCGCTGCTGGCACAAAAATTGAATTAGTCAGGTTAGATCTTATGGCTGCTCTGGTGTCATCAGTTGCTTTGAAAAAATTTGCTAAAGCCATCTTAGAGTTTTGGCCGCCATTTTCACTTAGGTGGTTAACAATGCTGGGAAAAATCATTTCTTTGATGACTTCAAAAAGAATATCATCCCCAGCCACGCGAAAACCTTCTCTAAATTCTTGGACAGGATGGATCACGTTTCCTTGCTCACAAGAATAACAAGTTATCATTAAGTCAGTAGTACCACCCCCGATATCGATTGATGCGATCCGCAAAGAGGGGGACTGAGATCCTCTTATGTTTCGAATTTTACCAAAATCACAAAAATATTCTTTAGCTTTGTGCGCATATATTTCGCTGATTTCATTAAACAAAAACACTTGTTGAGAACAGCTGGCTTCGTCCCAATCAATTGAAAGAATAGGTTTTTTATAATGACTATCGCCGACCGGCAAAGATAACATTTGCCAAACGTAATCAAGAGCATCCGAAGCTCGTTCTTTTAAAATCTTTTGTTCACGGGCCGGTGTCGCGGTTGGAATAGTAAGTATAATTTTTGATAGGCGACGCGGCACAGCAGAATTTGGACGTCTAGCACGCTTTTGTGGATTATTAATTTGGACAAATGCATGAGCAATTAGTTCTGCAATCATAAACATCATAAATGATGATCGTGAAAATCGCATTTCCCGCGCATAATTTTGATTAGTATTCCTAAAATCTCCAGCTTCAGTCAGTAATTCTCGAGTTCTAGTAGCCACAGGCGGCAGTGTATTGGAGTTGTTCTCAGAAAACCGCCATTCGCGCTCAGTTGGATCGATGTCCCACAAATAACGTTTCGCACTGGACAAGCCAGAAGCGGCATCTGTACTTTTCGATTTTATTTGTAACGATCGTGCCTCAACGCCTACTCTTACGGGACTAGGCCACAAGAATGCCTCATTGCGCCCCGTACGTTTGGCTAAGTCATCTCGTCCAAAATTAGCGTGTGCTAACTCTATTCTGCTTTCCATCAAACCTGAGTGATGAATTTCAGCATTCTCAAAATCTCTAATTTCAAAAGGTATCGCTGCTTCAATACGAGTTTCTTGATTATTGGGCTTTTCCAATAAGATCCCACATGTCCTAGAATTTCCTAAATCAAGTACAAAATCAGTATCAATTGGAGTATATCTGCTACTGTCAGTGATTGTATCAATCAACTTTAAAGTGGGCACTTCACAGAAACTAAAAAGTTCAATCAAGGTAAAATACTTTGCCCATACCCTGTAAAGATTAAGCTTATTCTTTTTTACACCGTTTTCTTCCAGAGCATTTGTAATCCACTCGGCAATCCACTCTTGCGTATCAATCCAATCTCCATCTTCTTCAATTTCAGAATTAAGAAACCAATCCATTTGAGACGGTTCAGACACAAATGAGAATTCTTTTTCAGAGAGCACGTCCGCTTTGGATGGCATTAGATAGTAATCTTCACCACTCAGCTTATTATCTTCGTCAAGGTCAATCGTAGTATCCAAGGCTACTTGGCAAATGACTTTTGTAACGTTACCGTTTTCGTCTCGGGCTTTAACTTTTGCTCTCATCCGGGCCCACGTAGACGGGCCTTGATCAAATACTGGATGACCGTCCTCCGCAGTTCCTGCATCTCTAAAAACTGGCGCTGGCAACCACTTTTCTTGAAATTCTTCTAATACCAAACCATAATTTTCAGTAAAGCGCTCTTCAAACTCTGTGTCTCGGTCATTAATGTCCAAAGGATATAATACTTTGTCAGATGTGAGCCCAAAATTTTTCTTCGTTTTGGGTAAATCTGAAACATTGATTTCAAAATCAAGTATTTGTATTCCGGAAAATGGTACAATTTCCATTTCAAACACCTTTAAATAAATGATTAAACAACAATTTTTAACAACCTAACTTATTTAGCAAAAATAGAGGAATGGAATATTTCTTATACCGCAAGCATCTTTCATCATAAGCAAATTGAATACTAATAAGCATAAGAAAACTACCAACCAAAACCACTTATTATAAAGTACCCCCCGAGATACTGGTGCCTCCGTTTGTTTATCAACTGTATCAGGTTCTGGATCAGGCTTAATTGGATCAGCGACCGGCATATCAGGCTGAGGCTCAGGACCTGTTGCGTTTAGATCCGGTGGTGACGCCGGCGCCTGTATTGTCTCTGTACCATTGGTAACCTCAAGCTCTTCATTAATAATGGGTTGAGGAATATCTGGTGGAGAAACTAACCCCGCAAAACCTCCAGTCTGTTGCTTTTGGTTTTGACTTTTGTGGAGCTGATATGACCAATTGATGATTGTAACTTGATCTCCAACTAATTTTATTGAGTCAGTATCAGGTAATTTCGTTAAGTTCATTATTGTCTGATGGTCATGAGTATTGTTTGTCGCCTTAGCTTTTTCGGCCAATTTCAACATTAGTTTGTTTAGTTCTTCGGTCGTTCTATTGGCTTCCTGCCTATTGAGATCGTTAAATGACTTTGCCCTGCCCTCAACCTGAGTATACCAATCAATTTTTTCATTATTGTCACTTAGAGAAGGCTCTGCAAAATATCGCAGCATTTCTTCATCGTTGAGTATTGATTTGATATAATTATAATCACGTTGGGTTACACTTCCTAGTGCCGAAAGCCTACCGGTATCCGTTTGACCGATGAGATTACTTCTATTCACCATCAGTACACTCCACGGCTGAAACTAAGGGCTTAACATTAGAACTAACAAGAAACCCTTTAATTCCAGATGTAGTGAGAGATATATTTCTCGAATTACCTTCATTTTTAGTAATCCAAGTATTGATACCCATAACTTCACCGCATGAATTTACAAGTGGACCGCCTGAATTTCCCTGTGAAATCTGGGCTGTGTGAAAAAAGGCTTCCGCATTCCCAAAAATATTTTGATGTGAATTTATTTTTCCGTCCGTCACAACCAGATCTGGGACAGAAAAGCTGTCTGAATTCATTAATTTCAAAAAATCACCATCACTCTCTATTACGTCCCCCGGAAACCCTGCTGCAAAAACATCTTTTAGTTTTTCTTTTGACGGATCAGAGATATTTGCAAATTTCAAAGGAGATCCCTTCACATTCCCGTCGATTGAAAGGAGCGCAAAGTCTGTTGAAGAATTTTCGTTAAAATCAATTTTGCGCAACGTAGCTTTGTGCATTCCAACATCGGCATTTAACACCATAATACCCTCGATTGGCTTTTTAGCTTCATTTGTTACGACATGCCCATTAGTCATGATAGTGCTTGGAGAAATAAAGAAGCCAGACCCCATCTGGGGTTGTCCTCCTTTAAACTGAACGATTATCAAAACAACGCTGCGCTCTAATTTATCGAGAAAAGAGCCAGATTCTTCTGGTTTATCACGTTCATCTGCAGGCAAAGGCGTTATAGGCTCATCTTGTGGCACGACCAAATGATCTCCGACACATACTGCCCTCTCTGAGCTATCCTTGAGTTGCGCCAACTCTATTTGCAACCGTCTTTGTTCTGCATCTAATTTCGCCAACTCTGGGTCAGGTAACCGCTTTAACAAATTACCTGGGATAGCAATGTAGACCAGCAATGCGGTTAAAAGAGCAGTCGGTATTAAAAATGGCCATAAAGTGGCAAAGGATCTATTATTATGTTCAGCCATTATTTGCGCCTCACTAACTTAACGTTAATGTTAGCAGGGTATGGTGGCCATCTACCCAGATCATCAATATGTATGGTCTTACAATCTGCATACATGGCATCTTCAGAAAGTACGCAAAGCGCTCTTCTTTCTACAATGTAAGTATTATTTGTGCATTGTACGTTACGTGTGTCAGATAAAAGCAATTTTACACTGCTACCTGTCTTATTAAATTCAGCTTTTATAGGTTTATCTTGACAAACGGTTCCATTATCGAACTCCACAGTTTGACGGCCAAGCTCTGAACTATTTTCAAAACACATTCCCCAAGATAAGACTTTAACTTCTTGACCAGTGCTTGATAACGTCATCGAATAATCCCAGGCCAGATCCCAACAACCTTCTAATGCGTTTAAATTGCCTTCATTCCACAATGGAGCATCTATCGCAGGCTCAATTTCCTCTTTTTCAGGTTCAGCAATATTTTCGTAAATACTTTCGTCTTCACATTCAATTTCAGAAATTTTATTCTGCAAATTCTCTATTTCTTTTTCTGTTTTTTTAATATCAGCTAGGAGAGTTTTTTTATCAGCAAGCTCAGCATCACAGGTATCTGATCTAAAAAATGAGCAATCAGACAGCATTGATTTAATGGAGATCGTGGCAAACAGAGTGAGCGCCAGAAAAATAGATGCGCTTAAAAAAAATAGTGTGCTTCGATTATATGATGAATCAGACTTCACAACATAAATCTTTCACAGATAATGAGTTTATACTGCATCCGACTAAAATACTCCGGCCGTCAAATCAATAATATCAAAACCATCTAGTTTCATAATGATACCCTTGCAAAAAACTCTATTAATTTCAACTAACCTTAAGATCTAAAAAAGAATTTATCCATCCAAACAAAAGATATCCCAAATTTTATAAACTAGATAAAATTTATAATTACTCTGAACCAATCGTTACAAAAAATCAGAGTTTTTTCAATTTAGATCTGGCCTACCTGAAACACGTGTATCACTGACTTTTAACATATCAAAACTTCGAGTGACGAATGGACATGCCAGAGAGTGGCTATCATATCGTGAAATTAAAGAATTAAGAGCTTTCTTCGTTTCAGTATGGGTCATACTGGCTTCCAATATACTTCTGTTTATTTCTGCACCCTTATTTCCATTTAATTCCGCTAGCTTGAACCACATATGAGCAGCAGATTTATCTTCAGGCAGGTAACCTCCAGAGGCATACATGACACCAAGATTTGACTGGGCTTTAACGTTACAATTTTCTGCCGCTCGGACATACCACTTTTTAGCTTCTTCATAGTCTTGAGAAACACCATCACCATTCTCATACATGACACCAAGAAAAAATTGAGCTTCGTCGTTATTACTTTCTGCAAGCGATCTAAAATCTTTTAAAGCTTTTTCAAAATTTCTTTGTCTGTATGCCTCTCGCCCTTCATCAATAATTCCTGCGACTGCAGAAGTCTTAAGTCCCATTATAAGCAAAGCAGCTAACACAACTTGTTTCATATTTTTTCTCCATATCGTTAGCCTTAAAAGGCTTTCCCTTAAATGAAGATGTAATTATTTAAGACCATTTATATTTACGAGATTGAGCCAAGTTGTTTAGAATATCTGCCAAGTTGTGATGAAATTACAAAACTATTACTAAAAACAGAAACCAAAATCACTTTGCTAAGAACCTACTGTATTGTAACCGCCGCGCTTCAAAGGTTTTTTGTTTGATCTTTTCATTTTAGTTTAAAACGGCTTTGTCTCGTCCAAAGTAGACGTTGGAGACCACAACGTTTTCAGTCTTTGATAGTAGCACTAATTATTACAGTTTTATAAAATGTCTCTCTCATTCTTTTGATCGAACTTTATTAGGTGATCACACACCAGCTTAGCTCCGATACGCCCTGTTTCGCCCGGTAGAGAGAGGCTTATGCTTGTGGGAGTCTGGCGCTTATTCACAAATTGTCGAGCTTCTTATTTGCAAACACATTCAAGCCCGAGG
>ERZ887830.1239-NODE-1239-length-14620-cov-5.563474_pt1 | contig 14620 bp, 11 predicted proteins | sample MGYA00521101_ERZ887830 | MGnify/ENA primary metagenome ERZ887830 (study PRJEB32303, sample SAMEA104408592) | aquatic metagenome | biome: Marine water; feature: Pelagic; material: water | place: Baltic Sea | collected 2014-06-05T16:38:00 | depth 1,762 m ...
AGTACTTGGCTTCGAACCAAGGGGTCGGGAGTTCGAATCTTCCCGGGCGCGCCAACTATTTAGGATTATAAAAACGCAGAGTAGAGTCTTTTAGTTTCCAAATTCTTACATAAAAAATATCAAGTAGATAATTTTGATAATTTCTCCATGGTGCTTTTTTGCCTTGTTGTGGAAGTCTATCCAGAGCTCTTTGGACATAGCCTGAGGTAAAGTCTATGTAATCATCTTCAGCTTCCGCTGATGGATCTTCTTGAGGCATGCATACAGATACACTCTCTTTATCCATCTGATTAATTAGTCTGCATACATACTCTGCCGTAAGGTCTGCTCTTAGAGTCCATGATGCGTTTACATACCCAAATGAAAAAGCTAAATTTGGAACTCCGCCTAGCATCATGCCTTTGTATGACAAATGATTATGAGGCTCAACTCTTTTACCATCAATAGTAATAGCTATGTCAGCAAGTACATTTAATTCGATACCTGTTGCTGTAATAATAATGTCAGCTTTCAAGTCTTCTCCAGATTTTAACAAAATTCCATCTTCATTAAATTTATCTATATGGTCAGTAACTACACTCGCAGTTCCTTTTTTAATTGACTCAAAAAGATCTCCATCTGGAACTAAGCACATTCTTTGATCCCAAGGCTTATATCTAGGTGTGAAATGTTTCTCTACATCATACTTATCACCAAGTTCATCCTTTACTAGGTCAATCAATCTAGTTTTTACTCTTTCTGGATATGACCTTGCAAAATAAAACATCACATATGTTAGTAAAATATTTTTCCATCTTGTAATAAAGTAAGCTAATTTTAATGGCAGAAATTTTTTTAATTTTAAATTAATAGCATCAGCCTCTGGGGCTGCAATAACATAACTAGGAGATCTTTGAAGCATGACAACATGCTTAGCAGTTTTAGCTAATGCTGGTACTAAAGTTACAGCAGTTGCGCCACTTCCAATAACAACAATATTTTTGTTAGCATAATCTAATGATTCATCCCAGAATTGAGGATGTAAGATCTTTCCATTAAAAGACTCTTGTCCATCAAACTGAGGCTGATGAGGTTTGTCATAACTGTAGTAACCGCCACACATAAATAAAAAATTACAAGTAAACTTATTAATGGAATTATTATCATCATGAACTTCTAGTTCCCATTTAGATTCTGCTGAAATCCAATTAGCTGATTTAACTTTATGATTAAATAAAATCTTCTCCCGAATGTTAAATTCATCAGTAGTCTCATTAAGATAATTTAAAATAGAAGGACCATCTGCAATAGATTTATCGTTAATCCAGGGCTTGAATCTAAAGCCTAGAGTATGCATATCAGAATCAGATCTAACGCCAGGATATTTAAATAAATCCCATGTTCCTCCAAGATCACTTCTTCCTTCAATAATAGTAAAAGATTTTGTTTTACAGCTTTTTTGTAAATTATAGGCGGCTCCAATTCCAGAAATGCCAGCACCCACAATGACTACATCTTTATGCATATTGTTCATAAGCAGTTTTGATAATTATTGAATTCATTGTTTTAGATTTTATATCTTTTGACTTATTATAGAAAGAACCATCATGAATAATGACATAGATGATGTTAATAGTTTTAAGGGGAGATAATGATTAAATATTTTGCACTGTTTTTGGTATTTTTTTTGGTAAGTTGTTCAGAGGAAGATAAAACTTTAACTAATGAGTTAGTGATAGATCAAGGAAGTCTTCAAGGCTATGAAGATGAAAATGCAAACTATTATCTTGGAATTCCATATGCCAAGGCTCCAGTTGGTGATCTGAGATGGAAGCCGCCTTTAAAGCATGAAGGTTGGAAAGAAAAGTTACTTGCTACAGATGTTTCAAGTTCGTGTATGCAACCAACAGGATTTGGACTTGGTCCATTTATAGGCCTTTGGGTAGATGGATCAGGAATGAACTGGTTCAAACGAAAACTTCTTTATTTTGGAGCAGGTCTTATGCCTTTTTTAGATAATGGTGAAGATGGGAATTCTGAAGACTGTCTATATTTAAATATAGTCACTCCAAAAATATCAAATCAAAAACTACCTGTAATGATGTGGATTCATGGAGGTGGTTATAGATTTGGAAATGGAGCTGGCGCATATATAGACAGTGATCTTGTATCTAAAAATGTAATTTTAGTAAGTATTAATTATAGATTAGGTTCATTAGGTTATTTTGCTCACCCTGCCTTATCAGCTGAATCAGATTTTAATTCATCTGGTAATTATGGAACATTAGATCAAATACAAGCACTAAAATGGATAAAAGAAAATATTGAAGAATTTGGTGGAGATCAAAATAATATTACTATCTTTGGAGAATCTGCTGGCGGTCATGCGGTTAGACGACTCATGTCTTCACCTTTATCAGAAGGTTTATTTCATAAAGCTATAGCACAGAGTAGTTATGCTATTGGAAATACTCTTCATTTAAAAAAAGATAGCGGAACTATTCAATCAGCAGAGAGCTCAGGAAAAGATTTTGTTAAGACATTAGGATTAAATGAAGATGATAATTTATTACAAAATTTAAGAAATATTCCTGCAAAAGATCTTTTGCAAGTTGGAGCAGGCATGGTGAACCCTGAAGATGCTTCAAATGAGGAAGATTATGTCATCTCAGCAGCCTGGATGCCTAATGTAGATAATTGGGTTTTTAAGGATTCTGCATTAAATATTTCAAAAACAAAACAAACTCATAATGTGCCTTTTTTATTAGGCTTTAATAGTTTTGAAGGATCTAGTTTATTACCAATGTTTTATACTAATGAGCAACACAAGAAAGATAAAGATTGGATTAAAACTATATGGGAGTTAGCAATTCCAAATGATCCTAACAATATAGCCGACGGTTATAAAGAATGGGCTAAGGGTATTGAGAAAGAGTCTTATTTAGCATCTCAAAAATTATGGGGTGATGTTCAATTTGGAGCATCAACTTATTTTACAGCTCTAAACCACAGCAAGGTGAATCCAAATACATATTTTTATTACTTCAATAGATCGCCTATCTCAAAAAAACAGATTATTGGTGCTACTCATGCTGTAGAAGTTATGTATTTATTTAATGCTTTTATACCAGGATGGCCTAAAAATGATGTAGACGATAAAATTGGTGATCAAATGCGTACTGATTGGACAGACTTTGCTAAGACAGGTGATTTGTCTAAAAAAGGCTGGGGTAAGTTTAGTGAAAATAATCAAATTCAAAAAAATTACGATGAGAATTTAGATCATTCAGCCCTTGTTGAGTTAGATTTATTTAAAGTTATGTATAAATACCTAAATGATAATAAAGATTAAGTATCTAAATTGCCGCCATTAGAAACCCATTCAGAAATGCTGCCAAGATTGTAGACATTATCAAAACCTAAATCTTGGAGAGTTTTTGCTGCCAATGCTGATCTAACTCCAGCAGCGCAATAAACTAAAATAGTTGAATCTTTTTGAATACCTAAAGGATTATTTTGTGCTTCAGGGTTAAGCTGAAACTCAATAAGACCTCTTGGAATATGAAGAGCGTCGCTAACCTTTCCAGACTGAGCAACCTCAGACTCTTCTCTTACATCAATAATAAAAGCACCTTGAAGTATTAGCTCATTAGCTTCATCAAAATTTAAACGTTTTACCGAATCATTGGCTATATTTAAAAGATCTGTGATTGTATTCATTTATACTCCTTGGTTAAATATAGACTGTAAGAAAACGATTTTCAACTAAGTTGCTGGTTTGCTTGTATTTGCAACAAAGATTCCTGTTAAAACCATAAAACATCCTATAACAACGATATAGGTAACTTGTTCGTTTAAAAAAATATTTCCCCAAATAATTCCAAATACTGGAAGAAAATAGGCCACTGTTGATGTTCTTACTGCCCCTATTTTTTCAATTAATCTTATATACCCAATAAACGCTAAACCAGTTCCAACAGCACCTAGCCAAACAAGACTCATAATAGCTTCATTGGATGGAGTCACTTTAGGAAATGACAATATTGTATATGGAAGATAAATTAATCCCCCTATAATTAGCGACCATCCAATAAGAACTAATTTATTAACTTCGGTTGCAAATTTTTGAATAAATACGTTTGCTGTTCCATAGCAAGCTGCAGCTAATAAGCAAGCCAAGCTTGCAAGTAAAGTTGTTTGCGCATTGAATGGGTTAACTAGAACTATAATTCCAATAAAGCCAATAATTAATCCGAATACTTGTTTTTTGCTCACCTGTTCATTTATCCAAAAATAAGCAACAACCATAGTAAATAGTGCTGCTGACGAATTTAATATGGCTAACATATTAGAATTTGAGGTTAATGAAGCATACGAAAATAGAGTAAAAGGAATAGCTGTATTAAAAAGACTAAGAAACAAAATTTTCTTTTTATGTCCTTGAACTTGCTTTAAGTATTTTGGCATTAAGAGGAATGGTAAAAATAATGAACCAGCAAGCAATAGTCTTAAGCCAACCAAGGTGATAGGTCCAAATTCTGGCGTAGCTATTTTGATAAACATAAAAGAGCTTCCCCAGATAGCTCCGAGTAAAATTAATAAAAACCAATATCTTAATTGCATAGTTAAAAAATAAAAAAACCCCCAAAAATTAATTTGAGGGTTTTATAAAAAACTCTGTTCGTTATAAATTATAACTTATAACTTGCAGTCGAAAATTTATGATTTACCTTCTGTCAAAAGGTGAACCCTCCATTTCCTGATTTAATATTTATACTAATAGGACCACCTCCTTCGTAGGGTAAGAATATAGGTATTTATAAATCCCCATGTCAATCTATAAATACGACAGTCTTAAAAATTATATATATAGAATTAAAAAAATACTATAGAAAAAATTGAAAGATTTTACTTATTTAAGGCTTCTTCTACTGCTGGGTGAATGGCTTTACCATTTTGCATATTAAGGCCATTTTTTAAATGAATATTCTCAGTTAAAGCCTCATTAATACCTTTGTTTGCTAATTCAAGTATGTAAGGCAAAGTTGACCTATTTAAGGCTTCGGTTGCTGTTAAAGGAACAGCACCAGGCATATTAGTTACACAATAATGAAGCACACCATCAACAAGAAATGTAGGGCTATCATGTGTAGTTGGCTTGCTTGATTCAAAACATCCGCCTTGATCAATTGAAATATCCACCATCACTGTTCCAGGCTTCATGCTCTTAAGCATATCAAGAGTAACTATTTTAGGAGCCTCTTTACCGATAACATAGACTGCACCAATTACTAAATCAGAAACAGAAACAGCATCCTGGATATTTTCTGGAGAGGATAAAATATATTCAACTTTTTTGTTTCCAAATTTTGTTTCAAGTTCGTTAAGCTTATCTTGTGAAAGATCTATAACTTTAACAAATGCGTCATTTGCTATAGCTTTTGTAATAGCTTCAGTTCCAGCTACACCGCCACCAATTACAGTTACAACTCTTGGAGATATATCTCCAAATGAGCCTATTAATACACCCTTTCCTGAATTATGCTTAAGTAAATGATATGAACCTACAACTACACTTATTTGACCCGCTATGGCGCTCATAGGAGCTAGCAAAGGCATAGAGCCGTCATCAGAAGTAACTGTTTCATAAGCTATACCTGTTGCACCAGTAGCTATAAGTGTTTTAGCATTTTCTAAATCACCAGCAAGATGTAAATAGGTAAATAAAGTTAAATCATCGCGTAAAAATTGGTACTCAGATTCAATAGGCTCTTTAACTTTTATAACAAGTTCAGCTATTTTATATATCTCAGCTGCTGTCATAAGGATTTGAGCGCCAGCATTTGTGTATGCATTATTGGAAAAACCTATATTGGATCCAGCACCATCTTGAACATATACAGAGTGACCCTCACTAACAATAGTTTGAACTGAATTAGGAGTAAGTCCTACTCTAAATTCATTATTTTTTACCTCTGATGGAACACCTATGATCATTTGGCTAATGTACCATAATCAGTTATTAATATAAGTGAAAAAAAATTATGTAAGTATTCAAAAAAGTTATACATCATTATGATATTCAAAATTACTTAAAAAGCTTATAAAGCTCTTATTTATTAATGATAAAGGGTTTGATTTTGAATAAACTATCTCGAGGCTGAACTCTAGATCAGGTTTCAAATCAAGAATTTTTATATTTGGATGAGATGAGCTTTCTGCTGATATCTTATCCGTTATTGTGATACCCATTCCTTTTGAAACGAGTGCAAGTGCAACTTGATATGTTTCTGTATTGAATGTTGGATTTAAGTTGATTGAATTTTTTAAAAGATATTCTTCTAATTTACTTCCAAGAGGACCTCTTGGACCAACTTTATCTGTTATTTTTATGAATGGTTGTGTTTTTATGTCATCAATATTTACTCGTGTTTTATTAGGGAAAAATGACTGTGGAGCTATAACAACAAATTTCCCATTAATAATAGGCTGATTAATGAGATCATTATTTGGTACTGGATCATAGACAATACCCACATCAACCTTTAATTCTAAAACTTGTTTTATAATTTCATCGTAATGAAGGGTTACGGTTTCAAAGGTAGCTTTAGAGTTTAAAGCGCTAAATTTAGATATAGCCTCAGGCAGATAATCAATACCAAGGGCATGAGTTGCTGCTATGTTTAGGTCACCTTGTGGCTTTTCAACAAGATTAGAAGAAACCTTTTTAAAGTTAGATAAATTATTATGAATTTTTTGTACGTAGGGAAATAATATCTTAGCTTCTTGCGTTGGAATCATTTTCTTATTTAAACGTTCAAATAATTTTATTCCTAAGTCGGACTCCGATTGGCTTAATATTTTACTAATTGATGGCTGGGTAACATTTAAATCCTGAGCAGCTTTGGTTACTGATCCATGAATAAAAACTGAATAGAAAACTTCAATATGGCGATATCTCATAGAGATAAGATATCTTAATTAATCCATCATGTATAACAAAAAGATATAAATATTAAAGAATTTTAGACTCTGCTTTTAATAAAGCTAATTCAAAAATATCAAACATTTCATCTATTTGATTTGTTGTAATTATAAGTGGTGGGCACATTGCAATTACATCACCAATGGCTCTTACTATCAAACCTTCATCTTGACATGTTTTGGCTACCACTCTTCCAGCGGATCCCATGGGTGTAAATCCTGCTTTAGAAGCTTTATCGCTAACAAGTTCTATGCCGCATATAAGTCCCACACCTCTTGCTTCACCAACACTCTCAAATGTATTTAATTTATTAACTCTTGCTTGAAAGTAATCAGATATAGATGCTACATATTCAAAAGTTTTATCTCTCTCATATATCTCTAAAGTCTTTAAAGCCACTGCACATGACACTGGATGACCTGAGTAGGTATAACCATGACCAAATATGCCTATGTCTCCACTTGCATCCTTTATAGGGTCATAGAGTTCATCGGGAACAATAACGGCACTGATTGGGATATAACCAGAGGATAAAGCTTTAGCAATAGTTATTGACGATGGCTTCATGTCAAATGTATCAGCACCCCAAACATTACCAGTTCTACCAAATGCGCAAACAACCTCATCATCTATTAATGGAATTGAATATTTACTTAAAACTTTATGAATACTTGGGAAGTAATTCGCTGGCGGTATAATTACACCTCCAGCACCCATTAATGGCTCTGCAATCATAGCAGCTATATTTTCAGGACCCTCTTTGCAGATCAGATCATCTAAATTTTTAGTTAATCTTGATACATATTCATCTTCACTTTCATTCTCAAGAGCTCCTCTGTAAAAATGAGGTGTATCAATATGAAAGAAACCATCTGCAGGTAAATCAAATAATTTATGTTGAGCTGGTAAGCCTGTCATGCTTGCGCTAGCAACTGTGACTCCATGGTAACCCTTGATTCTAGATATGATTTTTTTCTTTGAGTTATTACCCAAAGCATTGTTGTAATAGGTGTATAGTTTAAGCTGCGTATCGTTAGCATCAGAACCTGAGTTGCCAAAAAAAACTTTACCTTTTTCAAAGGGAGACATTTCAATTAATTTCTCAGCTAGTAATATTGCTGGCTCATGACTTTTAGAGGTAAAGAGTGATGAGTAGCCTAATTTTGTCATTTGCTCTGAAGCTGCCTCACCCAACTCCTTCACACCATATCCAAGTGATGTACACCATAATCCAGCTAAGCCCTCAAGATATTTTTTACCTTGTTTGTCATAAACATAGATGCCCTCTCCTCTATCTAAAATTAGAACATCTTCAGATGTATGTGTTTTTAAGTTTGTTATGGGGTGAAATAGATTAGATTTATCTATTTGTTGTAAATTTTTCTCTTCTTTAATACTCATTATTTTTCCTTATTAAAATCTTTTAACTCACCTAAATTATTAAGATAATCATCATTTTTAGATAAACTACTTAAGTTATCAAACGAATTATCCCTATAACTCTTTAAATTTTGTCCTAAATTCATGTAACCTTTTACCCTTGAATTATGAGATACATCAAAATCAACATCAATAATAAATAAGTCTTCTTGATCAGAGGACTTATGTAAAATATTTCCCTCAGGATCTGCAGCAATTGAAAGGCCGCAACCCTGATCACCACAGCTATTAATATCAATATAATAAGCCTGCTGTTGTGCTGCTGTTGTTCGAACCATTAATGTTTCAATTTCTCTATCTTTTGTGGGGGTAAGAGTTGGATTGATTATTAATTCAGCGCCTGCAATAGCTAAAGCTCTGCTGGTCTCTGGAAACCATAGATCGTAGCAGATATGCACTCCTATAACTCCCTTTCCTGGCATATCAAAAATACAAATATCATTTCCACTATCAACATTAATTTCGTAAGGAAGCCATGGATATAATTTACGAGCTTTAGTAACAAGCTCCCCATTAGAGTTAAATACTGGAGCAGTATTAAATACACTGTCTCCATCTTGTTCATAAAATGTTCCTGGAATAAGCCAAATATCTAGTTTTTTTGCTAAATCTGAGAAAGTGCTTATATATTTATCTAATCTATAATCAGTATTTTTTGCCCCAGGGCCTCCTACTGCAAGTTCACTTAAAATAACTAATTCTAATGATTTGTTATCCCTACAAAAGTTTTCAATAGAGTTAATGACATAGTCAAGATTGTTAGATTTATTTAAGGCTAATTGAAGGGCTCCAACCTTTAAAACAGTCATTTAGGTAATCTCATGATTTTTACTAACGTACACAGATAGAATAAGAGCAGCTAGGAGCGCAATGGTTGCTAAATTAATAATATAACCAAAACCATTACTCATTATAAACAAAGAGCCAACAAGTGGCCCAGATGCAAGGCCCATCTTAGAAACAAATCCAGCTAAAGCAGCCATTTGTCCATGCAGATCAAAAGTTGCACATAAACCCAGAAGATAAGGAATAGTAAAAGCCCAGGCAATTCCAGTAAAGGTATTAGCTATAAAGTAAATAGTAATATTGTCAGAATAATGGAGTAAATATGTAAATAAAGAAGCTACTGACATACCAAGCAAAAGAGGTATTGTCCTGCCAAATCTAGTTCCAATAATATAAACAAGAATACCACCTGAGATAGAAATGATATTTGCTAATGTAAGGATATTACTTATCTCATTATTAGTTAATCCAATGTCTTTTCCTAATTCAAATGCATAATCAGCTACACCCATATTTGCTGCTTGAAATAAAAATAATGCACATAAAACAAAAAATAACATCATGGTTATAGGAATTTTAAAGAAACTTGCAGATGATTTATCAGTTTCAACAGGAGACTCAACATCTGGAACAAATGGCAGAATCAAAAGTGTCATTAAAGTAAAAGTTATCAATGTTCCAAAAGCTGCGCCATAACCGAAAACATCAACAAGTCTTGGAACAATCCATATGCCTAAGCTACCAAAGCTATATTGAACAACCAAAAGCATTCCAAAAATTTTATCTGGGTTGTATGTTCTTGCAATAATAGAAAGACCTAAGCCTACCGAAAGACCGCCTATGGTACCGTGTATAAATCTTAGAATAATTAAAGTTTGAGGATTAGTGAATTGAGTAGATATTAAATCGAAGGCTATTAAAGCTATGAACAAGATGCGAATTACTTTTCGCCACTGAACTTTTTTAACAATAAAAGTGGCTATTAGTGCTCCAAAAGCTGCTCCATATTTATTAGCACTAACTATAAATCCAGCAACATCCCTCTCTACACCCAATCCATCTACAAACGCAGATAGGAAAGCTCCTCCAAGATTTACATAAAAGAGTCCAGCAGTAGCTACGATACTATATAAAATTGCTGCAAAGACACTTGATTGATTAAAGGTTGAAGATAGGTTTGTTGTATTCATAAGTTATATTAACAAAAAGGTTTAATAGCGTTTGCTGAAAATACAGCTGACTCCCAAGCATAATCATATCCATCACTAAAATAATAATAAGTCATACCATTTGGGAAAAAAGCAAAAGTTATTCCTCCAAAGCCAGACATAAATGGTATCCATACGTCCTCTTTACAATTAAAAGCTGATTTATCAAATCTTCTAGACCAAAAGCCATTATTGTAATAAATACTAACTGAAGGAATTGCTACTAAAGAGTTATCTTTATTGGGATTTAAGGCTTCCTGTAAAAATGAAAAACTTGAAGTTTTATCAATCATTGCTTTATGCATAATTTTTGAAATAAGCTGCAGATCATCACGAAGAAAAAACATACCCCAACCTGTATATGGTTGATTGATCTTATCATCTGTCCTTAAAACAGATTCTGAAGCTTGGCTAAAATCATAGTCTTTAAAAAAAGGAATTAAAAAATCACTGAAATAATCATCATAATTTGTATTTAACGTTAAAAAATTATTCATTGCTGTACCTAAAATATAAGTATCAGATGTGTGATAAACAAATTTTCTACCTGGCTTTGTTTTTCTTGGAAAAGCTTTGCATGCTTTATTTAATTTATCTTTATGAGTTAATAAATTAAAAATGAATTGAGTTGATGATGCGCCACTCTCATCACGATCATGAGTAGCATTTATATACTGACCGGTTGCCATGTCAGAGAGATCATTTAAGGATACCCCTTTCCACTTTCTTTGACTGCATTCTTCAACCAGATCATTTACTAATAAATTTTCTATTGGACCAAATTCATTTTCTATAAGAGATAAAGTTAAAGATCCAGCAATTGATTTTGCGAGTGAATATGATGGTAGTAATAGCTGATCACAGAATGGAAATTCACCTAATCTAGTATTGCAATTACTTACATAATGATTATTTCCATCAATCACTCCAAATAGTGAAACATTTGATATATTTACGTAATTTGAATTTAAAAAAGAATTATTATTTAGCGAAAATTTAGAGTACAAATCTTCAATAGGATTAGTCATACCTTTAATGACTTGAGTTCTTCTATTAAGTGTATCTTGCTTAGTTTTAATATCTAACTTAGAAAAGGAAGCTGGATAAAGACCAACAAAGTCAAACTTATAGTAGGCACAGGTTTCACTAGCAATCTCAAATAAAATATTTGAAATTGTATTAACTTTGGAGATAGAAAATATAGCTAATCCTGAGTGAACACAATTAGCATTTTTGTGAACTAAACTAAAAGGTAAAACTACTAATGTATTAGAAGAGATTCTATCAATCTTTGTTGTTCCTATTCCAAATTGAATATTCCAAAAGGGATGACTCGTTTTAATAACTTTTGAATTAGATGGATATGCCTTGCCTTCTTTAGATATGAAATCAATTGAAAAATTAGGGAAATCTTCATGGTTTTTTTTATATAGATTCCTGTCATCTACAAGAACTTTATAACCTCTACCAATAGCATTTTTATTCACGCTTAAGGTACCTGCAACAGAGTCGCTATCTTGAAGACCAATGATGGCTGTCTGTTTTATTTTCTCGTAGCTAAATGTGTTTGAAAGATTTTCATTGCCCCATAAGACATCCACTAACTCCTGAGAAGTTAGTGGAAGACATATAAAGATTAATAAAAGCTTGTACAAAGCCTTTATTTAGAAAGTTCTATTTAAAGAGATGCCAACAGTTCTTGGTAAAGCAAAAAATTCTCTATTATTACTTCCATAAAATCCTTGTGATGGCGATGGTCCAAATGCAGGATTTAAAAATGCGCCTGTAACACCTCGTTCATTAAAAATATTTTTCACAAAAATAGATAAATAGGTATTGTCCTGAAAGAATGTTGAAGACATATTAACAATTCTAAAACCATCAAACTTTGCATCATATTGAGAATCTTCACCAATATAGTTTCTAGTATCTGATTGAGAGTAGAAGTCCATACGTTGAGCAACACCTATACCTGAATTAAAATAGTGAGTGTAAGCTAGGCCAATATTTATCATATGCTCAGGACTTCCAGGTAGCTTAGCCCCCTCTCTTGCATATAACACAGGGGTTGAAGCGGGAGTATATAAATCCTCGCTAAGGTTAGTAGCATTAAAGGCATAGCCAATATTCCAATCTAATGAGCCTACTGTTCCTTGCATTTCAAGATCAAGACCTTTAGTTTCTGCTTCTTGACCGTTAATAACAGCGTAATAGCCATATATCGGAGTAGCTGTATTTAATTGTGGGTTATCCCAAGTAACGTTATAGAGGCTCATGTTGTAGTAAGTGTCGCCCACAAAACCTTTAACACCCATTTCAAGATTCGTTACAGTGTCTGATTGAAATGGAACCCATCCAGCTTCTTCAATAAAAGTACCTTCGGTTGGTACAGCATTAACACCGCCTCTTCTAAATCCTTCAGACATAGTTACAAAATAGGTAACATTATCAGCTGGTTTATAGGACATGTTAGCCTTCAATAAAGTATCAGAGTCTGTGTTAGAGGATGTATCAGTTGCAGGTCCAATATCATAAAGTTTAAAAGACATATTCATGTTTGCATCTGCATTGGATGTGAAATCTCTAAAACCTAACGTTAAATCAAGCTCATTTGATAAATGAAATGTGAATTCACCATAAAAAGCTTCATGATCTATCGATTCAGAGACGTTATAGTCAAAATCTTGTTCATTTGGATCAATGACATAATCAACTCCCCAGTAGTAACCTTTCCAGGCATTTACACCTTTTATATAAGTTTGTTGTGATCTAGTCATGTCTTCAGTTTGATTAAAGTAACCAAGAATATAATCAAAACTATCTGATACTTCAGATATAAATTTAATCTCAAGAGTATCTGCTGTATCTGTGTATTGCCTATGTGCCGGTGAATAAGGTCTAGCTGGAGTTGCCCATATTCCGCCTGCTGTCTGATCGTAATAACCGGCTAGTGTTGATGTGAAAACCCCTGCCCCTGCAAAGTATCCAGTATTATCAGTAATACTTGCACCTGATTTATCATATGTTGAAAATGATACTATTAAGTCATATTTGTCAGCATCATAAGTTAACTCAGAAGCATATACCTCAACTTCTCTTTCAGATGGCTCAAGCATTAATGCTCCATTTTCATATTTACCATATTTACCAGTTGAGTAGCAGTTTGGATCCAATAAGCTAGTGCAGTTCTTGTTAAGCATGTATTTAGTGCCAGTAGAAGACTGACGTCTGGATCCGACATCATCATCTTGCATAGTTGCAGAAAACATTAATTCAAGATCATCACTTATATCAAATAAGAATTTGTGTCTAAAAAATTCTATTCCAACTGTATCAGCATCCTGAACAGTTTTTACAGAAGGAGGCGATGTTATAAAATCAGGAAATCCTGTTCCTTCTTTAGGTGTAGGTACTCCATAAGAAGGGTCGACTGGGCCAAACCAAGAATCAAAACCTGGAATATCAGTTACTCTAAAAACATTTACATAATCAGTAATACCTGGATAGTCAGCATAAGAATATGCCATTCTGTAAGCTATCTTTTCAGAGATTGGAACATTAAGAACAACATCAATAGCAGTGCCTAAGGAATTTGAACCTGTAACGTCTGAAGTTGTAACATTCACACTGCCACTCATTTCACCAATAATAGGATCATTTGTTATGTACCTAACTGTTCCACCAAGTGCTCCTGATCCATATAAAGTGCCTTGAGGACCTCTTAAAACCTCAACTCTTTTGAGATCTTTTAATAAAAAATTAGCAAAGACTGGTGTTTTATCAACATAGGTAGAAACTGAGGCAACCGAACTTACGGGATAGTCTTGAAGAGCAGACGAGTCGACATTTAGTCCTCTTATTCTCGTGCTATTTGTTGTTCCAGCATTTCTATAGCCTCTATCAATAGTACTTATGCCAGCAAAATTTCTTAAAAGCTCGCTAGCATCTTGTATAGCTCTTTCCTCTATATCTGATCCTGAAATGGTCGATATATTGTAGGGAACATCTAGTAGAGACGATTCACGAGACGTAGCAGTAACAACAATTTCTTCCACATCTGTTACACCATTATTAATAGCCGCTGTGTCTTCCTGAGCTAAAATAATTAAAGGTAGAAAACTAAAAATTGTTAGTAATAAAAATCTAGATGAAATATGCATAAAATCTCTCCGTTATTTGCACTTTAATAGATACAAAAATACCTCAATACTATAATAATATA
>ERZ887830.1242-NODE-1242-length-14600-cov-6.399381_pt1 | contig 14600 bp, 13 predicted proteins | sample MGYA00521101_ERZ887830 | MGnify/ENA primary metagenome ERZ887830 (study PRJEB32303, sample SAMEA104408592) | aquatic metagenome | biome: Marine water; feature: Pelagic; material: water | place: Baltic Sea | collected 2014-06-05T16:38:00 | depth 1,762 m ...
TATTTCACCTTTTATAGGAGTATAAATTTTTTTCTTTGTATCTAAAGTTGGAACGCCTTCAAGTAGAGCTTTAGTATATGGGTGATTAGGATGGCTAAAAATTTCATCAGATGATGCTGTTTCAACTATTTGTCCTAAATACATTACTACAACTCTATCTGCAATATGTTGAATTACTCCAATGTCATGGCTAATAAACAAATAAGTTAAGTTTAAATCTTGTCTTAATTTTAAAAATAAATTTATAACTTGAGCTTGAATAGAGACGTCTAAAGCAGCTATTGATTCATCACAAACAATAAATTCAGGAGAAACAGCTAGAGCTCTAGCTATTCCAATTCTTTGTCTTTGACCACCTGAGAATTGATGAGGAAATCTATCCATAGCATCAGTGCCAAGTCCAACTTTATTAAGAATATCTTTAACAAAGTATTTTTTATCTTTTTTAGATATAAGTTTGTGGTGAATTGGAGCTTCAGAAATTATATCAATAATTTTCTGTCTTGGATTTAATGAAGAAAAAGGATCTTGAAAAATCATTTGTATTTTTAAGTCAATATGACTGTTGTGTTTATAATTTCCTTCATCAAAACCAGAATAATGTTGGTCATGAAAATCTAATTTTCCAGAAGTAAGAGGTAAAATTCCAGCTATCATTCTGCCCAAAGTAGATTTTCCACATCCAGATTCCCCTACAACACCAACCACCTCTCCAGAAGTGACATTAAATGAGACATTGTCAACGGCATGAACAACTTCTTGATTATAAAAATTTCCAAACATATTTACTACTTTAGAAGCTATGTCTATAGGTTTAACAAAATTTTTTGAAACTTGAAGAACTTTTAATATATCAGTCATTTTCTAATATCCTTAAAGTTAAAGCATCTAATCACTCTAGAATCTGATTGATTTGTCTCAATAGGTTTTTCAATTTTACAGTTTTCAATAGTTTCAGTACATCTGTCATGAAAAGCACAGCCAATTGGAAGTTCTAACATTGAAGGAACCATTCCTTCAATTTGATGCAGAGGTTCCCCTCTTTTATTTTGACTTGGGACACTTTTTATCAAACCAATAGTATATGGATGCATTGGTTTATTAATAATATCATCAACTGATCCTTGTTCTACGATTCTACCTGCATACATTACACATATTTTAGAAGCTATACCTGCAACCACAGCAAGATCGTGGGTAATCCAAAGTAGAGCCGTCCCTGTTTTTTTACAAAGTTCTTGCATTTCATATATAACTTGTCCTTGTATTGTAACGTCTAGGGCAGTAGTTGGTTCGTCCGCAATAATCAAATCTGGCTTATTAAGCATAGCTATAGCAATACAAACTCTTTGTCGCATTCCTCCTGAGAATTGATGGGGATAAGCTTTCATTCTTTCTTCAGGAGACGAAATGCCAACTAATCCGAGAGTATCTCTACATCTTTTAAAAGCTTCCTGGTTTGATATGTTTTTATCATGTGCTTTAATGGTTTCTATCATTTGTGTATCAATTCTTAAAACAGGATTTAATGTCATCATTGGATCTTGAAAGATCATAGCTAACCTATTTCCTCTTAAGCTTTGCATTCGATTTGAAGAAGCATTTAATAGAGGTTCATTTTTAAAGTTAATACTTCCTGAAACTATTCTACCTGGAGCATCAATTAAACCTATAATAGAAAAACCAGTTATAGATTTTCCAGAACCAGATTCTCCAACTAAACCTACAATTTCTCCTTTTTTAATTTTAAAACTAATATCATCTACAGCTTTTATAAGTCCTGCCTTAGTAAAAAAATGAGTTTTTAGATTTTTAATTTCAAGAATTGTTTCCATGGTTTTACTTTTTAAGACGAGGGTTATACATATCTCTTAATTGATCGCCAACTAAATTAATGGAAACAATTGTAATCAAAAGAGCAACACCAGGAAAAATACTTATCCAAAAATCACCTGTATGCATGTATTGAAATCCATTTCCTATTAATAAACCTAGAGAAGGTTCAGTGATAGGAAGCCCGAGGCCAAGAAAACTTAGAGTTGCTTCAAGTGAAATCGCGTGAGCTGTCTGTAAAGTTCCTACAACAATTAAGGACGGCATACAGTTTGGTAAAATATGATTAAACATGATTTTTTTATTGCCTAACGCTAAGCACTGAGCTGCTTCAACGTATTCTTTACTTCTTTCAACTAATGCAGCTGCTCTAGCTGTTCTAGCATAATACGCCCATTGGACAAGAACAAGAGCGATAATAGTCTTTTCAATACCTTTGCCAAATGCAGCTAGAATAATTAATGCCATTAATATAGATGGAAAGCTTAGTTGAATATCAACAATTCTCATTATAAAAGTTTCATACTTCCCTCCAAAAAATGCTGCAGAAATTCCAAAAATTGTTCCAATAATGAGAGCAAATATAGCTGACATGACTCCAACACCAAGGCTTACTCTTAGACCGTAAAAAATGGCAGATAGCATATCTCTTCCTGCACCATCTGTTCCAAGAATAAAAATATCTCCTGCAAAATTTTTAGCCATGGGTGGCAATCTACTATCCATTATACTTACTTTAGATAAGTCATAAGGATCAGACGGTGATATTAATGGGGCAAAAATTGCTATAAGAACAATAGCAATTAAAATTAATAAAGAAATTACAGCAACTTTACTTTCTGAAAAATCAGACCAAAATTTAAACATAAATACATTTATATTTTTTGAATTACTGTCTGTATTTAACATTTAATTTGATCCTTGAATTCTAACTCGAGGGTCCAGAAGAGTATAAAGTATATCTACTAGAAGATTAAGAAAGACAAAGAAAATAACAATTATCATTAAGTAAGCAACTATTACAGGCCTATCTAAATTATAAATAGAATCAATTATTAATTTCCCCATTCCTGGCCAAGCAAAAACAGTTTCTGTAACAGTTGAAAATGCTATTAATGATCCAAATTCAAGTCCAATGATTGTAACAATTGGGATTAAAATATTTTTTAAAAGATGTACATTGATTACTCTACTTTCAGCAACTCCTTTAGCTCTCGCAAATTTAATATAATCTTGATGAATAATTTCTCTAGTTCCAGCTCTAGTTAGTCGAATTACTGAAGAAAGCTTAAATAATGCAAGGTTTAGGGCTGGTAAAAAAATATGAGACAAACCATCTAAAGTGAATAAAGAACTTTTAACACCTAAAAATGAACCTATTTCACCTCTACCAGTTGATGGAAGCCATCCTAAATAAACAGCAAAAAACATAATAAAAAGTATTCCTACCCAGAAAGTTGGCATAGAAAAACCTAAAATCGAACCAGCCATTATTGTTTTACTTATTTTACTCTCTGGTTTTAGCCCAGCATAAATTCCAAGTGGAATAGCAAATATTAGTGATATAAATAAAGAAAACAATGCTAATTCTATTGTTGCGGGCATCCGCTGAACAATTAATTTAAGAGCAGGTTCTCCAAAAATAAAAGATGTGCCTAAATCACCTTTAAATGCATTCATTAAAAAGTACCAATATTGTTCAGTAATTGGTTTATCAAGACCTAATTCTTTTATTACTCTTTCAACTTCTGCTTGATCAGCTTCGGGGTTTATTAACATTTCTACAGGGTCACCCACAAGGTTTACCCCACTAAAAACTAATAGAGACATTATAAATAAAACTATAATACTTTGTGTAGATCTTCTTAATATAAATGCTGTCATATGATGAACTTTAAACTATATTTAGGTTTTAAAAACCCAGAACACTTAAGCTCTGGGTTTTATTACTTATTTAAAATTTTAGTTATTACTTATCCCCATGACTAGGGTGTATTCATCAGTTCTAGGTTGGTAACTAAGGCTTGATTTTGCTGCCCAAGTATTCATTTGATAATGAATTGGGATAACGCCATAGTTCTTGCCAACAGCTATTTCTGTAGCTTCGGCAAGTAATTTTCCTCTTGCATCTGCATTTACTGTTGATAATGCTTGTTGTATTATTTTATCAACAGCAGGGTCAGAATGTCTTCCTCTATTTGCTCTTCCCATACCAATAGATTTGTCATAGGTATGCAACAAAGCTCTTAAAGGTGATGATGCTTCACCTGAACCAGCACCCCATCCTAAAAGCATAAAGCTAAATTCAGGACTCTTATTTGGACCACCAGCAGAGGCTCTTTTAAAATAAACAGATTTAGGCATTGTCTCTACTTTTGTTTTAATGCCAATTCTTGAAAGCATTTGAGCTAAAGCTTCAACAATTTTTGCATCATTAATATATCTATCATTAGGTCCATGGATTGTCATTTCAAATCCATTTCCATAACCTGCATCAGCCATAAGTTTTTTTGCTGCTTTAGTATCATATGGATCAGGTTTCATATTTGGAGAAACACCATGGAAACCTGCTGGTAATAACTGTCCAGCTTTTAAAGCTATTCCTTCCATTACTTTTGCTACCATAGCGTCACGATTTATGGCAAGTGAAATAGCTTTTCTTATCCTTACATCCATCAAAGGATTTTTTATTTCGCCGCCACCAATAGCTTTGATATAAGGAGAATTTTCTCTAAATTGATCTAGATGTATATATATCACTCTGTTAGAAGGGCCGCTTGTAAGTGTTAAAGAAGCGTTCTTTTTTAATCTTGCTACATCTAACGGTGGAACACTGTCAATAAGGTCAACGTCTCCTGCTAATAACGCTGCAATTCTTGCTGGGCCAGTTTTAATAGGCTTAAATAACACTTTATTAAATGCTGGTTTTCCTTTTAGTGCGCCATGATAATTTGGATTTGCTTTAAGGACAATTTTATCTCCTGGAACCCATTCAACAAACTTGTAAGGACCAGTTCCTATTGCCGCCTTACCACTATTATAATCAGAAGTTGATGCACCTTCACCGTATTTTTTTGAGATTATTTTAACAGTAGATAAATCATTTGGCATTAATGGGTAGGGTTTTTCAGTTTTTATATGAATAGTATGACTATCAATTTTTACAAAAGTTTTGCCTTTAAGATATGTTCCAAATCCTGAAGGTGACTTAGGCACATTTGCTGCGCGTTTCGATGTAAATACTACATCGTCTGCAGTGAAATCACTTCCATCATGCCATTTAACACCTTTACGAAGTTTAAATTCCCAAGTAGTATCATTAATTGGTTTCCAAGTAACTGCAAGATTTGGGTAGTGTTGTTGATTTTCATTTGATCCTACTAAAGTATCAAATATATGAGCTGATAAACTATTATTAGGCCCAAGATTATGATAATGAGGGTCTATTGAGCTAGGCTCTGATTTAGTCCAACAGTTAGATCTTTTGCTAAAGCCATATTAGACAAAAGACATCCAATCATTATTATTAAAATTCTATTTAAAATATTCATTATATCCTCCCTGAGTAATTACAATCAATATTATTTATCAATTTAAATAAAAGTCTAGTTTAATATTTTAAAAATTATTTTTAGAATGAGCTTGTTATTAATTTGATATTTAATTTGAATTTTTTAAAAATATTTAATATGTTAATTATTCTAAAAGGAGCTTAATATGCATTATACAAAAGTTTTAGAACAATTACCTGAATTAGAACTCTTTCAAGATACAGAGCTTAATTTAACTATGTCCTATAGATATAGAAAAGAAGACAATAATATACCAATTTTATTTTTACATGGCTTTAATGGAAATAGTAAAAGTTGGGGATATCAATTTAACTTTTTTAAAAACAAGAAATCTGTTATAGCTGTTGACGCTCCTGGATTTGGAAAGTCAGATCCAGCAGATTTAGATATGAAAATTATTGCAGATTTAGTGAAAAGATTGTTGAAAAGTATTAACATATCTGAATGTCATGTTGTAGGTCATTCAATGGGAGGAATGCTGGCACAAGTGATCGCTTGTAATCATACTGAATTGGTTAAAAAAATAATTCTTTCATGCACTCATACAGGTTATGCTTTTCCTAAAGGAACCTCTTTAAGAGAAGTTTACACTAGAAGACTTGAAGAAAGAAAAAAGCTATCAGATTTGGAGTATGGAAAACTTCGTGTTAGAGAGATGTTACCTAGTTTAAAAGAAGAAGAGATATTTCTTTTTTTAGCTAGCATTAGTGGAGAAATATCAGAAGGATCAATTAAATCTGGAGGTATGGCAATGCAACTTTTAGATACAACTAAATATCTATCAAATCTTAAACAACAATGTTTAATAATAAAAGCGTCTGACGATAAGGTTGTATCTAAAGAACTTTCTTTGTCTTTAGAAAAAAAAATCCCTCATGCTGAAATTAAAGAATTATCAAATGTTGGACATGCTCCATATTGCGAAGATATATTTGCATTTAATAATACATTAGAGAAGTTTTTATAAATAATGAATGCTTTTTTAAGTTGAACAATTTTATATTACTTTTTGATTAATAAATTGGCTCTTCACCACATATTTAAAGTTTATATTTTTTATTTAATTATCATTTGATATCAGTTTAAAAGGATTTTTTAGCATTTACTTCACGTAATTAAGATGATATTTTTTCTTATATTTTTTAGAAAGGTTTAAGTTAATGAATAATGAAGAAGATATATGGAACCTGGTAGAATTAAAAAAAAATGATTATATTAAATTCTCTGATCTTGTGTTTGATATGCCTGAAACTTTATATAAAGAATTTAAATCTGTTTCTGAACATACAAAAGTTTTAAAAAAAGAAGGCTTTAAAGTTACAGAAGGTATATGTAATATGCCAACGGCAGTTTTAGGGGAATATGGTGACAAAGGTCCAGTAATAGCAATTATTGGAGAATTTGACGCGTTGCCAGGACTTAGTCAAGTAGCAGGGATTGCAGAATACAAACCTATTTTAAATGAAGAAAATGGTCATGGGTGTGGTCATAATTTACTTGGGGCTGCTTCTTTATTAGCTGCTACAGCAGTAAAGGATTGGATAATAAAAAACAATATAAATGCTAGAGTTCGTTATTATGGATGTCCAGCTGAAGAAGGTGGAGCAGCTAAAACTTATATGGCCCGTGATGGTTTATTTAATGATGTTGATACTGCTATTTGCTGGCATCCAGCTACCTTTAATTCCGTAAACAAACCAATGTCCTTAGCTAACACTAGAGTTGATTTTACTTTTCATGGGAAAGCTGCTCATGCAGCAACCGCACCTCATCTTGGTAGAAGTGCTTTAGACGCAATAGAGTTAATGAACGTAGGTGTAAATTATATGAGAGAGCATATGCCAGATTCAGCTAGAGTTCATTATGCTTATCTAGACGTGGGAGGCAACGCGCCTAATGTTGTTCAAGCTAAAGCAACCATAAGACATTTAATCCGAGCTTCAGACTTAGTTCAGCTCAGGAGCTTAGTTGACAGAGTTTATAAAATTGCCGATGGTGCGGCATTAATGACTGAGACTGTCGTAGAGAAAAACGTTTATAGTGGAGTTTCTAACTTGTTAGGTAACAAGCCATTAGAAGAGATTATGCAAAATGAATTTGATAAATTAGGACCTGTTCTATTTGATGCTAACGATAGAGTTTTTGCAAATAAAATTCGTTCAACTTTAACTCAAGCTGATATTTTGGACAGCTTTCAACGTATAGGGTTAAAAACACCATTAGATATGCCTTTGTGTAACTTTGTTGCACCTCTGGAAACTGTTGGAAATGGAGGAATAGGTTCAACTGACGTTGGTGACGTAAGTTGGGTTGTGCCAACAGTTCAGGCAAGAGTTGCAACTTGTGCGGTTGGAACTCCATTCCACACATGGCAAACGGTAGCTCAAGGAAAATCTTCTGCAGCACATAAGGGAATGATACATGCAGCAAAGGTTATGGCTTCAACTGCTAGTGCTTTGATTAAGGACCCAAATAAATTAATAGAAGCTAAAGAGGCTTTTAATTTACAAGTTTCTATCAATCCGTATATTTGTCCAATTCCTAAGGGTGTTTTGCCTCCAATATTTAAAAAATAATCCAAATATATAATATCTAAATTTCTTTTTTTAAAATTAGTATTTATTTTATTAAAAATTATGAAGTTATTTATTTAAAACGCTTTTACTTCAACTATTACAAGTTAAAAGTTTTTATTTCTAAGTTTGGAGTCCTAGGGCTTTAATTTATCTCATTTATATTAACTTAGTTTAGCTACCAGTAAGGTTTGTCTTTTTACACTTCTCCATCAATTACCTTATCTTTTTCAAAATTGTTGCAATTATCCATTTGAAACTGGATGCAATTTAATTTGAATGTTTTAAGAAAATGATCTTGTATACTTCTATTTAAGGCTTAAAAAAACGGCTCTCAATCGTAATCTATAAGTATTAACCTAATATTTTTTTAGCGGTAAAACCCAAATGAACTTGTCCCTTTAAAGTAATTAAGAATATCCCTCTATGAACTTTCATCATTAATCCTTTTGACCTGGCATGAACTTATGGAATATTGTACATTTATTAGCGTCGTCTATAAGGCGTGTCTTCTGCACCAAGGTCCCACCATAATCCTGTCATCATCCTCAACGCGCTTCGAGATACCGTTTCCAATATATGCTCGTTTGGTGCATGTTGAGAACATCCAGCATAGGAGTGCGGTATCCAGATTGTAGGTAGGCTTAGAGTGGAAGCGAACACGTCATTTGGCAGTGATCCCCCAAGATTTGGCATTACAGCAATATTCTTGCCTGTGGTCTTTGAAAGTGATTTTACTATCCATACCGCCCAGGGGTGATCAGGATTTAAGCGAGTAGCCAACATTGGATCGCGTTCTTTAGTTATACTAATATCATTAAAGTTATTTTTATCAAGGTGTGCACGTAGTAGTGGCATTAATTTTTCAACATCAGTACCTACTACGTAGCGCAAATGTCCAAAGGCTACTGCATTTGGTGGAATAGCATTTGCTGGAGATTTTGGGTTGCCAGTTTCAAATGCTCTGATTTCAAAAGTATTACTAGCAAACACTCGTTCTTCTGGGGTCATTTTGGGTTCACCCCAATTTGAATTTATTTTTGGATCATCTTCGTTTCCTCCAACTTTTAATTTACTAATTGCTTCGCGCACTGAATTAGGCATTTCATTGTTACGCCAACCCTCCACTAGAATTTTACCATTGCGATCAACCATGCTTGCTAGCGCATGGGCCATTACTATGCCTGGGTTAGTTAGTAGTCCGCCCCAATTACCAGAATGATGCCCTCCAGAATGAACATCAAGTCGCAATGTGAAATTAAAGACACCTCGCGAACCCATAAAAATTGTTGGTTTTTCAGCCTGTATTCTTGGTCCATCTGAGGCTATAAACACATCCGCCTTCATCAATTCCTTGTGTAATGTACAAAATTCTTTTAGGCCAGGTGAGCCCCGTTCTTCTCCCATTTCGATAAGTACTGTTATATTAAACCCAAGGTGACCACGGGTTTCCAAAACTGTTTTAAGTGCTGCTAGATTGATAGTGTGCTGCCCTTTATTATCTGCTGTACCTCGCCCATACCATCGATTATCATTCTTGGTAATATTCCAAGGGGACATTTTGTTTTCCCATTGATCATCGTATCCAGCAACTACATCGCCATGTCCGTAAGTCATCACAGTCGGCAAATCAGCGCCTTCAATTCGGTGGGCAAGAAGGAAAGGGCCAGCATCAGTAATTGGATTTGGATAAATGGTGCATGAAAACCCCATTGCTGATAGATATGGTGCAATTTCTTTGTCAAGATAGCTTTGCAGTGCATTCACACTATTTGGCAAGTTACTTTCAGTTTTAAAAGCAATGCGTCGGTTTAAGTCAGATTCGAATTTACCAGTCTGGAAGTATGTATCAATTCTAGCTAGTGCTTTAACTCGGTCCATATGAGAACCTCCCTTAACTTTAAGTATTGTAATGGCTCTAAAACTATTTTTTTAAAAAATCTATCTCACTGTACGTTTTAAGGCAATGTTATTAGCTTTAAAAGATTTCCTTTTGTTGGTTCTTTTAATTTTAAGTCCCCAAGGATTACTTGCTCTTTAGCTCTAGGCAAACAAAATAACATCTCACCAACTCCACCAACACATCAATGAAACCTGGTCACTGTTGCATGGACTAAGGTCAACGAGCAGGCCCCCCTTGACCATTGACCGTAGTCCATCTGTCATCAACCTTAAAAAAAATCTCACCAAAAAACAAAAGTCTTTAGGGATAAATCTAAGTCATTGATTTTAGATACGCCATTTTAAGATTTTTTGTTCAATCATAGTAATAAGAACACTTACTATTATTCCCAAAACAGATAATATTGTTACTCCAGCAAATAATCTTTCTAGATCATATAAAGAACCAGCTTCTAAAATGTATGCACCAATACCATATTCAGCACCAAGCATTTCGGCTGCAACAAGCAAAATTATTGCTATTGCAAGGCTAATTCTTAAACCAGATAAAATTCCAGGCATTGCTCCAGGTAAAACAATTTTATAAACAATTGAGATCCAACTTAGACCAAAACTTTGTCCCATGCGGATTAATGTTCTGTCAACATTATCTACTGCTCCGTATGTAGCAACTACGGTAGGCGTAAAGCTTCCTAATGCTATTAGTGCATATTTAGATCCTTCTCCAATTCCAAACCAAATTACAAATAATGGTAGCAATGCTATTTTTGGTATAGGGAAAATAGCTGCAATGACTGGAACTAAGCCAGATCGAATGTAGGAAAACAATCCAATAAGTGTTCCAATGGTAATGCCAAGACTAATACCTATAAGAGCTCCAACAACAAGCCTCAAGGTCGAGGGCACTAAATGTTTAAACAGCAAGCCAGACTCAAAAAGCTCAATAATGGTTCCAAGAACGTCTGATGGCTTTGGCATGGTTAAGGATGATATTACTCCAGTTGTAGTTCCAAGCTCTAGGATGGCAATGATTATAAAAAAAACAAAATAACTCATCCAGCGTCTTGTTTTTGGTTGATAACCTTTCCCAACAAAAGGTACGGGTTTGTTAATATTTATATTGTTAGAAGAATTAGAGTTATGTTTTTTACTAGACATTCAATAGCTCAGAATCAGTTGCTCTGGCTTCATCATGCATTATATCCCAAAGATGTTTTTGATATTGATCTAGATCCTTATCTATTGATTTTCGATCTGCGATTGGCTTTTCAATATTAATAGTCTCTATGATTTTTCCTGGTCTTCGTGAAAGCACTATAATCTTGTGTCCAAGACGTACTGCTTCTGAAAGATTATGAGTAATATAAACTGCAGTAAAAGGTTTTCGATGCCATAAATTTATAAAATCTTCCAAAAGCAATTCGCGTGTTTGACTATCTAGTGCTGAAAGAGGTTCATCCATTAAAAGAACTGCTGGATTAACTGCTAATGCTCGGGCAATAGCTACACGTTGTTTCATTCCCCCAGATAGCTGTTTTGGTAATGCATAAGAAAAATCTTTCAGTTTTGTTCTATCTAGGACATCATCTATGACTGAGCGTTTGACTTCACTAGATAAGGAATGATCTTCTAGTACAAGTGAAATATTTTCTTCAACAGTCCTCCATGGTAGTAATGCAAAATCTTGGAAAATATAAGTCATTGCATTTAGACAATCTAAAGGTGGAGAACCAATTTGAGTAATTTCACCTGAAGATGGCTTCTCAAGCCCACCAATTAAGCGCAATAAAGTAGACTTACCACACCCAGAAGGGCCGATAATAGACAATATCTGCCCATCCATTATTTCCAAGTTAATGTCGTTCAGAACTTTTGAATCATCATAAAAATGACTTAGGTTGTTAATTTGTATATTCATATAACATTAGCCCTGCGCATAGATTTTGATCAGAACAAATTTTACTAGCTAATGATCTTTACGTAAGACTGATCTACTAGCATGTCGATGTTAATACTTTTTTTAACTAAACCTTCAGACTTAAACCAATCAAGTTGATCTTTTATCGAAGTAATATTTAAAGATGCTCCATTACTTAATCGCATTGTTCCGTTAATAATAGAGGGCGCAGCTTTTTCCCTTGGACGATTAGTATATACATATTTATGTATTAAATCGACCATCTCATTTACACCAGCATCTCCATTTTTTCTATCAATCATAGTGGATGCATAATCATCAATACCTTTACTAAAACTATTCAAAAAGTTTTTAGTCAGAGAACGTTCATTCTTTGCTTTATTGGCAGAAGTAAAAACTGTGGTGATTTGATAGTTAGGAAGATAATCAGCTACATTACCAATAATATGTACAGACCCGCTTCGTGATAATGGCTTTGCAATATGTGGTACAATTGACCAAGCATCAACTTGCCCAGATTTAAGAGCTCCTATAATTGCTCCAACTTTATGCAAAGGTACAAACGATAGTTTGATGTTCTCTGCTGTAGCCATTTTTGATCCCATATAATGAAATGATGAGCCTGACTGTGTTACAGCGTATTTTTTTCCATTAAGATCTTTTGGACTTCGAACTCCTGCCTGATAGGCTTTGTCAGAAACAAGAAATTTTTGTCCATCAATTCCAGACTCTTCACTTAAAGCTCCTCCAATGACCTTAACAGCTCCTTTTTCTGCAAGTGATATCAGCCCTCCAGATATTGCTGTTACCGCATAGTCAATATCTCCTGATGCAATTGCAATTGCCATAGGTTGTGCTGCTTGGAAAAACTCAAACTCGACATCAAGTCCTGCTTGTTTAAAATATCCGCGTTCTTTGGCTATAAAACTTGCTGAATGAGAAGCAAATCGTAAAGCTCCTACTTTTATTTTTTTCCCGGATGCAATTGAAGGCATTGATAAAGTCGATGATGCTAGTGCACTTCCACCTAAAACAATTAATTTTCTACGACTAATTTTCATAAAACTTCTCCTCCAACTCGTATTATTATAAGATAAATCATAATTTACTCATAAAATGGGTCATAATGTCAATGAGAAATGCTTATTTCGATATTCTACAAAGCATGGTCTATTATTTAGGTTTAGGAACTTATCCAATATTTTTACTGAACTTTTATGATTGGCTCATTAGTAGGAGCAAAGACTAAGTTAATAATTTGTGGATTAATAGCCTTATTATCATGAGGGGTTACTGCACCATTTCATAATTATCAATGTTCATTGGTCAGGGGTGCTCTGCCCATTGACCGTAGTCCATGGATCATGGATTGGGGTTCAAGGATGGATTGGTAGAATTGATTAAATGTTATTTTGTTTACCTTCAGAAAAAAAATCGTATTAAATTTAGTAATGGAACAAAATAAAGAACAAAGACAAATAAAATTACTTAAGATACTTGCTAAAGGGTGTAAGAAGCACCTTGCTTATAGAGCCATTAGGAAAGCTACTGAACGATGTGAAGAGTGTGTAGTTGTTTGGCAAGTAAGAGTTGAGCTTAATGAAATGGAAACAAAAGGAAATATTTAAAACTAATAAAAGATAACTTTTACCACCCATAGTTCGATAAAGGTGGAGGCTGATCTTTTGTTTTTGGTTTTTTAATAATTTTGTCTTGAATTAACCTTTTTATTTACAAATTCATTAAATTAAATGAAGATTTATTAGAACAGATAATGCCATATTCAATAAATCCATTAAAGTATTAATGATTTATATTGAATTATTTATGTTATTAACTTTTTAGGAAAGACTTTCATGAAAAAACAATACGAAGAAGATGGCTTTATATTTCCAGTTGATGTTATGACGACTGAAAATATTAAAGCTGTTCGTGAAGATTTTGAATTAGCCGAAACAGAACTTTCTGACGACCCTAAACGTCTAGGCCTTCTTCGATCTTATCCAGCACATTTATTGCCATCTTTTGATAAACTTATTCGAAATAAAAACTTGATTGCAAATGTAACAAAAATTCTTGGACCAGATTTAATGGTTTGGAGCTCAGGCATGTTTATAAAAGAAGCAAATTCTGATAAGATAGTAACTTGGCATCAAGATCTGACTTATTGGGGTTTAGATGACGCCGAAGAAGTTACATGTTGGGTTGCGCTATCAAATACAAATATATCAAGCGGATGTATGAAGTTCGTACCAGGTAGCCACAAGAAACAAATTGTTCCTCACAAAGATACTTTTGATGATAATAATTTACTTTCGCGAGGTCAGGAAATAACAGTTGATGTGGACGATTCTGATGCAGTATCTGTTGAACTGAAGCCAGGACAAGCTTCTATGCATCATGGACATCTTTTTCATGCGTCAGGACCAAATAGAACTGATGATAGGAGAATTGGATGTGCAATACGTTATATTAAGCCATCTATGAGACAATTAACAGGTGATCGTTCGCTTGTTACACTTGTCAATGGGACCGATAATTATGATCATTTCTACATTGTTGATAAACCGAATGGGCGTTTAAACAACAAAGATTTTGAAGTTTGTGATCAGGATGCCCAAATTAAGCGACGCGTTCTTTATGAAGGTGTAGATGCTAACAATGGAAAGCGTTATTAGTTAAATTAATAAAAGACAACTTTCCAATACCCATAGTACGGTCATAGATGGGCATTGGTCCGTGGTTCTTGGTTCATGGGGCGTTGGAGCGAATTATAGTTTTGTTTCAGCAGGGAGTTATCTT
>ERZ887830.1243-NODE-1243-length-14599-cov-5.254469_pt1 | contig 14599 bp, 12 predicted proteins | sample MGYA00521101_ERZ887830 | MGnify/ENA primary metagenome ERZ887830 (study PRJEB32303, sample SAMEA104408592) | aquatic metagenome | biome: Marine water; feature: Pelagic; material: water | place: Baltic Sea | collected 2014-06-05T16:38:00 | depth 1,762 m ...
AAAAACGATCCCGAGATGTCGCGCGGAGAGATCTTTGGCCAGCCTGCGACGATCCGGACCGGGATGATGGGCGAGGCGCAGTTGCAGGTCGGCATGAGGTTTGTCAAAGGGCTGAGCACGGATTATCTGCTGGACGCCTGTCTGGCCAATGGTGACCATATCCTTGTCTCTCAAACTGCCGCCCCGACTTGGTTGGACGCGACTGGCTTTGACAGCCTGCTGGCAACGATCAGCCTGACGCTGCCACCCGACGCAATCCCCTGTGCCGCGCCCGCAGTTGCCGCTGTGCCTGCGCCTGTAATTGGGCAAAAGCCACCCACTGACCCAGTGTCTGGCCCAGTGTCTGGCCCAATTTCTGGCCCAACCGCGTCCGCCCTCGCCGCAACGGACTGGACGGATTACAACAACGCCCGCTTTGGAACCTCGATGCGCTATCCCGGCTCGCATTTTCAACTGGCAGGCCCTGCCCCGGAGAATGGCGACGGGCGCAGCTTTGCCAGCCCCGATGGTCTGGCCCATATGAACGTTTGGGCAGGCTTCAATGTGTTGGACGAAACCCCCGCGCAGATCGCAGACGACCTGCGGTCCGGCTTTGCGAATGCGAGGGTCATCGCGCAACAGGTCGGCGCGACCAGCGTCATGGTGGTCCTGCAGGACGGTGCGGACATGGTGCATCAGCGCAGCCTGATCGACAGTGAGGGCGTTTTGCATAATATCCGCGTGCGCTATCCCGCGTCGCAGGACATGCGGTATGGTGCCGTTTCTCAGGCGATGCTGGACTCTTTGACTGCGCCCACGGCTGAACCTGTGGCACCTGTATCTGTGCCGGCTCCTGTCCCTGTGCCGGCTCCTGGCCCTGTCCCTGTCCCTGTGGCCCCGCCGCGACCCACCTTGGTTGCGCCCGATCAGCGCTCCAGACCTGATACCACCGCAGGGATGGAGGACGCCTTTTGGCGCAGCATCGAGACCTCTGTCCATGCGGCGGATTTTCAGGCCTATCTGGACCAATTCCCGAACGGAACTTATTCTGCGCAGGCACGGCAACGTCTGGCCGAGTTGACGGCCCCGGCTGCGTCTGATCCGCAAATGGAACTGGCCTTTTGGCAGTCGATCCAGAATTCGTCGGACCCGGCCATGTATCAGGCCTACCTTGATCGCTGGCCCAGCGGGACATTTGCCGTCTTGGCCCGGCTGACCCTGCAACGGTTGAGTGCCCCAGTTCAGCCCAACCCAGTGCAGCCCAACCCAGTGCAGCCCAATCCAGTGCGGCCCAATCCAGTGCGGCCAAACCCGGTACCATCCAACCCCGTGCTGACATATCCCGCGCCGGTGATCACCCCCGCTCCAACCTTGCGCGGTGGGGTATATTATACCCCAGAACGCAATACCGCCGAGCGCAGCGCGCTGATGGATGCCGCCCGTGTCCCGATGCTGCAAGAGTTGCGCCAGCGTGTGATCTTTTTGGTCAAGACTCTGCGGACGGATGGCGACTGGGCATTCCTGATGGCCGAGCCTCTTCAATCCAATGGGCAAAAACTGGACTGGTATTCAACGCCTTACGCAAACGACTGGAACAATGGAGTGATGAGCGATGTGGTGATGGTATTGATGCGCCGACAGCCAAGCGGCTGGCAAGTGGTCGACTATATCATCGGACCGACGGATGTGTATTGGTACAACTGGATCAGTGGCTACGGCCTGCCGGAACGGCTGTTCACCACTGGTTGAGGGGGCTATTTGACCTGTCCAAAAGGCCGGGGCCTTACCCATGCAAACCCTTGTACCTAACTATTCGCCCGCACGGATCGGGACAGAGTTGCGCAGTTTGTCGGCCATGTCGTGACCAAAGCGCGCCGCCAGCGCGTTATCCAGCGCGCGGGACTTTTTCATCATGCGGTGAAGGTCCGCCGTGTGCCATTCCGCATAGATCGCGCCCTTGGGCACGGTCACGGTGGCGCTGGCCCCGCCGCCTTGCATCATCATGATTTCCCCAAGAAACGCCGGGCCCTTTGCCTCGTAGGTTTCGCCCTGTTTGGTGATGGAAAAGCCCTTGGTTTCGAGGAAGAACAACTTTTGTGCCGGTTCATCTTCGCGCAGCAGAACCGTGTCAGCCGGGGCCATGGTCCAGCGCGCCTTGCGGTTGATCTGGCGGAACTGACCGGGCGAAAGCGTCTTGAAGGTGGTGAAAGCCACGCGTTCGGTCTTGGTCATACCCCATGTCGAGCGCTCCCAGATCAAGACAGCTATCAGGGCAAGGTTGATCGCGAACAGAGCTAAATTTGCCAGAACATCGAGGGACACAAAGGGGCTTTGCACGATGAAGAAGACGAAATCAAAGGCGATACCGATCCCCAGAAAGATGCGCAGCCAGAGGCTTTCTCGCATCAATAACCCAGCGGCCTTGAACAGATAACCGATGATAATCAAAGAGATATAGGGCTGTTCTAACATCGCGCCTCCGGTTGGTTTCGGGTGGATTACGTCCTTAGAACAATGCGTGCGGCGGATCTGGTCCGGCAAACACGCGTGACGCCGGACCAGAGTATCACTTTGTCAGATCGCGGCCCTAAAACTCGACCACAGCGCGGATGGATTTGCCTTCGTGCATCAGGTCAAACCCGTGGTTGATCTCTTCCAGCTTTAACTTATGGGTGATCATCGGGTCGATCTCGATCTTGCCGTCCATGTACCAATCGACAATCTTGGGCACATCTGTGCGACCAGAGGCCCCGCCAAAGGCCGTCCCGCGCCAAGACCGCCCGGTCACCAGTTGGAAGGGCCGGGTCGAGATTTCGGCCCCCGCAGGCGCAACCCCGATGATGATGCTTTCGCCCCAGCCCTTATGCGCGGCCTCTAACGCTGTACGCATGACGTTGACGTTGCCGGTGGCGTCAAAGGTGTAATCCGCACCGCCTTTGGTCAGCGCGACCAGATGCGCCACCAGATCGCCCTCGACCTTGGACGGGTTGACGAAATCGGTCATGCCAAAGTGACGGCCCATTTCTTCTTTGCCGTCGTTCAGGTCGACACCGACGATCTGATCCGCCCCTGCAAGGCGCAGGCCCTGAATGACGTTGAGGCCAATACCGCCCAGACCAAAGACGATGGCACGAGACCCGATCTCGACCTTGGCGGTGTTGATCACAGCTCCGATGCCCGTGGTCACGCCGCAGCCGATGTAGCAGATCTTATCGAACGGCGCGTCCTTGCGCACCTTGGCCAGCGCGATTTCCGGCACAACCGTGTGATTGGCGAAGGTCGAGCAGCCCATATAGTGATGGATCGGCGTGCCATCGAGCATGGAAAACCGCGTCGTGCCATCGGGCAGCAGGCCGGCACCCTGGGTCGAGCGGATCTTTTGGCACAGGTTCGTCTTTGGGTTCAGACAGTATTCGCACTCGCGACATTCGGGCGTGTAAAGCGGGATCACATGATCGCCCACTTCCAGACTTGTCACCCCTTCACCGACCTCGATCACGATACCTGCGCCCTCATGGCCGAGGATCGCGGGAAAGATGCCCTCTGGGTCGTCGCCAGAGCGGGTGAACTCATCCGTGTGGCACAGACCCGTCGCCTTGATCTCGACCAGCACCTCGCCCGCGCGTGGCCCCTCTAGATTTACCTCCATGATTTCCAGTGGTTTTCCGGCGGCAACGGCAACGGCGGCTTTGGTACGCATGATCTGGTCTCCCGTCATTTGGCTGGGTTTGCGCCAAATATGGTTTCATCTTTATGGGCATCTTGTCCCAAGCCAAAACAGTTCCGTCAACACGCATCTGGGATCTGTCTTACATTTAAATCGTTTTACAGTTGCCAAAAGCCATCTTTCAAACGCATGCTGCAAATGTAAGGCAATTAAGCCTGCAATCAGACGTTGATGCGTTTCAACTCTGGGATAGGACGCTAAAAAACGGACTGACCATGAAAACATGGCAGGCCAAAAGATGGGCAAGGACACCGCGCCCGACATTTCAACTGGGAGGATAATTCATGAACCTGAGACCTGATCCGACATTTCACGCCTCGCCCAAGCTGGCCATGGAAGCGCCGGTCGAGAATTACGCCTTTACCGTCATGCTAAGCCCGGACGGGTCGCAATCGGATGGCATCGCCGTGGTGGACCTCAAGCAAGGCTCTGACACCTACGGGCAGATCGTCCATCAGGTGATGGTGCCCAACACCGGCGATGAGTTTCACCATTTCGGCTGGAACGCCTGTTCCTCGTCTCTGTCACCGTTGACGGGTCACGCGTTTCTGGAGCGCCGCTATCTGATCGTGCCGGGAATCCGGTCGTCGCGGATCTACATCATCGACGTGAAAGACCCGCTCAAGGCGTATATCCACAAGACGATCGAGCCTGAGGAACTGTTCAAAAAGACCGGCTATTCGCGCCCGCACACGATTCACTGCGGCCCCGAGGGGATCTATGTGTCCTGCCTTGGTGGCAGCGGCGCGGATGGCACCGACGGCCCTCCGGGGATCTTTATCATGGATTGCGAAACCTTCGAGATCATCGGTCAATACGAGATGGATCGCGGAAAGCAGGACAAGCACTATGATTTCTGGTGGAACCTGCCGCAGGATTACATGGTCAGTTCCGAATGGGGCCTGCCGCCGCAGTTCGAGAATGGCATCGTGGCCGAGGATCTGCTGAGCAACAAATACGGGCATTCGATCCATTTCTGGGACCTGCGCAAGCGTAAGAACATCCAGACCATCGATCTGGGCGAAAACCACCAGATGGCGCTGGAAATTCGCCCCGCGCATGATCCCAGCAAATCCTATGGCTTTTGTGGCGTGGTGGTCGATACCACCAACCTGCAAGGCGCGATCTTTACGTGGTGGCGTGGCGATGACGGGGTGTGGCAGGCGAAAAAGACCATCACCATTGACCCGGTGCCTGCTGATCCCGATCTGCTGCCGCCGCTGCTCAAGGGCTTTGGCGCGGTGCCGCCGTTGGTCACGGATATCGACCTCAGTCTGGACGACAAATACCTCTATGTGGCCTGCTGGGGGCTGGGCGAGATGCATCAATACGATGTCTCTGACCCGATGAACCCGGTGCTGGCGGGCAAGGTCGAGATCGGCGGGATCGTGGCCGATGCCAAGCACCCCAATGGCAAGGATTTCGCCTTTGGGCCGCAAATGGTCGAGATCAGCCGCGATGGCAAACGGGTCTATTGGACCAACTCGCTCTACTCCACTTGGGATGACCAGTTTTACCCCGATGACGAAGGCGGGCAGATGGTCATGGCCAATGTGGGTGAAAACGGGGGGCTGACGCTGGATCCCGATTTCTACATCGACTTTCCAAAGGGTCTGCGCAGCCATCAGATCCGCCTTGAGGGGGGCGATTGTTCGACCGACAGCTTCTGCTACACTTCTGTCTAGCCCCTGAATGCTGGCAGAGTTGAACAGCGCGGCGGCCCTTTGGGGGGCCGTCGTCGTCTCTGGTCTCTATCATGGGATCAACCCCGGCATGGGCTGGCCGCTGGCCGTCTCGGCGGCCTTGATGGAACGCAAGACCACCGCCCTGCTACGGGCCCTTGGCCTGCTGGCGCTGGGGCATTTTCTGGCGATGCTGGCGATCCTGCTGCCCTTCGGCATGATGATCTTTCTGGTGGAATGGGAACGCCAGATCCGCCTTGTCGCCGGGGTCATCGTGATCGGCATGGGGATTTACCTGCTGATCAACCGCAAACACCCGAAGTTCCTTGCCCGTGTTCATCCCGCACGCCTTGCGCTGTGGTCGTTTCTGGCCGCCATGGCCCATGGGGCGGGGTTGATGCTGGTCCCGATTTACCTCGGCATCTGTGCCATTGCGCCCGATGACACCGGGCATCTGGCCGCGCAATCCCTGATGCAGGGCAACCTTGCCACCGCCTTTGCCGTCGCCGCGGCCCATACAATGACCATGACCCTCGCCGGAGGGCTGATCGCCACGGGCGTCTACTTTTGGCTGGGCCTTAAATTCCTGTCGCGCACATGGCTGAACCTTGATGTGCTCTGGGCTGTCAGCCTTGTTCTGGTCGGGATTTTCGGGATCTATTCGGCCCTGTACGGGCATTGAGTCGATCTGAAAATACCTTGAGTTGCGCTTTGTTTGATGGCTCACTGTCTGGACAATTCATTTGATCCAAAAGGAATACAGGATGAGCGGCTATATAAACGGCATTGATGTTTCGCATTACCAAGGCACGATTGACTGGCACAAAGTGGCTGCCTCAGGCGTCACATTCGCCTATGCCAAGGCCTCGGAAGGGGTCAATACCAATGATGCGCAGATCACCGCCAACCTGACCGGCATGGCCAAGGCCGGAGTAATGCGCGGGGCCTATCATTTTTACACCGTGGGCAAAGACCCCGAACAGCAGGCGCAGCATTTCATGCGCAATGTCACCCTTGCCCCGGGGGATCTGCCGCCGATGGTGGATATCGAAACCGAAGCTGCGAACGCCGAAAGCAATTCCGGACTGATCGACGATCTGCACCGTTTCATCGGCATTCTCAGCGACACCTACGGCAAAGCCCCCTTTATCTATACCGGGCCAAGTTTCTGGAATGCTCATATGAATGACAGCTTTGCCGATTGCCCGTTGTGGGTGGCGGAATACGGGGTGTCAGAACCCAAACCCGTGACGGGCTGGGGCTATTGGTCGATCTGGCAATATTCCAGAACGGGCAGCGTGCCCGGCGTCTCTGGCGATGTGGATCTGGACTATTTCAATGGCACTTTGGACCAACTCAAGAAATTCGTCCTGACATAATGTCGCAAACGGGTTTGTGAGGCCTTGTGAAGTGGTCGCACGGCCTTGGCACACCTATGTGAACCGGGCAGGAAAAACCTGCGTCTTCCGCCGTTTACCATCAGGTGGGCGACCAACAGAATTATGACAGATCTTAAGGAGACGATACATGCCCCTTATCCTGAACCGCCGTATGCTTTTGGCCTCAAGCGGCGCGTTGCTGGCAACGCATTCGGTCGGCTGGGCCGAAAGCCACAGCGCCCATACGGTTGAAATGCTGAACAAACACCCAGAAGACCGCACGAAAAGCATGGTCTTCTTTCCCCGTATCCTGTCGGTGATGCCCGGCGATGTTGTGACCTTCAAAGGCGTCGACAGGGGCCACAACAGTGCCTCTCTCAAGGGTATGGTGCCCGAGGGGGGCGAGGACTGGAAAGGCCGGATCAATCAGGACATCGATGTCACCTTTACCCAACCCGGATTTTACGGATACCAATGCACCCCCCATGCCTCGATGGGTATGGTCGGGCTGATCGTGGTAGAGGGCGAGGGCAAACTGGAAAATCTGGATGACGCGCGCAGCGTGCGTCAGCGCGGGCGCGCTAAATCCGCATGGGAAGAAATCTGGGCAGAGGCAGAGGCCGCCGGAATGCTGGAGGCCACAACTGCATAAGGTCTTCTAGGTGGCCTGAAACACCAGATCCGCCACCGCCAAAGCCTGCGCGCTGTCTGTCATAAGATAGGCGCGCAGGCGTATACCCGCGTCACTTTTCCCGCGATCCTGAAGCGCGATCTGATAGGGCGCGCCAACACAGAGCGGGGCCATGAACCGCGCCTTGAGGCTGATCAGTTGTGCATTCGGCAAGGCACTATGACAGGCAGGTTGGATCGTACTGACCAGCAGCATCCCCGGAACAATCGGCGCGGCAAGGCCCAGCGCCTCGGCCATCGGCGCATCCGAATGGATCGGATTGCTGTCACCCGACAGCGCCAGATAGAGATCCACCTGAGCCTGTGTCACGGACAGCCCCGGACGCAGCCCGAGCGTCGCAAGGCTTTCGGGGGCGCGAAACTGCGTGGGTTTCAACCCCAACAGGTCGCGTCGCAGAACAACCCGCAGGGCCGTATCCAGACGCAGCGCGCCAATCCCGTCACAGGAAACGCTGATTGCATAATCGCCACCGGTTTTGGTCCCGTTTTGTGTCAGGCCGATCTCTAACGCGCGATTGCATGGCAGGGGGGCGTCATAGCGGATCGCTTGATAATCATGCAGCAATACCTCGTCGTCGCCCGGTTGCAGCACGCCAATCCGGGCCTGCGCCGCTGGGCTAGAGAACAGCAACGCCGGCGCAAGATAGGGCAGGGCAGGGCCAAGTGTATCGCCTGCGATGTCCGCGATCAAAAGCCCGAACTCATAGGTTTTGCGCGCATCAAGCCCCTCGGGCAGGTGCAAATCACTGTGCAGCACGTCCGGCATATTGGCCCCTTTATCCTGCGCCGTCGAGGTTTCCCGGGCCGTTATTGCGGTGCCAGACCAAGGATCAGCGAGGCGTTGATCCCACCAAACGCAAAGGAATTGCTCAGGCAATAGCGCGTGTCGATGGCGCGGGCCTGCCCGAGGACAGGAGTCAGCGGCACCTTGGAATCGGCCTCGGTAAAGTTGAGATTGGGTGGGGCCATCTGCTCGCGCAGCGCGCCCAGCGTGACAATCATCTCCAACGCTCCTGCCGCGCCCAGCGCATGCCCGTGCACAGGTTTGGTCGAAGACACCGCAATATCGTCAAGCGCATCACCAAAGACGGCCCGCATCGCCCCTGTCTCGCAGCTGTCATTGGCCACGGTCGCCGTCCCATGGGCGTTGATATAGCCGATATCGACGGGCTGAATCCCGGCATCCGCAATCGCCTTGCCCATCGACGCGGCGGCCCCGGCCGGGTCAGGGCGCAACAGATCGCCCGCGTCACTTGAGGTGCCATAGCCCACGATCTCTGCCAGAACCTCGGCCCCGCGTGCCTGCGCGCTGTCCAGCGTTTCAATCACCAGAATGCCCGCGCCTTCGCCCAGAACCATGCCGTTGCGATCCCTTGAAAAGGGACGGCATTTGGTCGGGCTGAGCACCCGCAGGCTTTCCCACGCCTTGAACACACCTGGCACCACGCAGCCCTCTGTGCCGCCGGTGATACAGCGTTGCATAATCCCGGCCTGTACCATCTGATAGGCCAGACCGATCGATTGACTGGCTGCGGAACAGGCGGTCGAGTTGCAATAAACCGGGCCCGTTGCGCCCCATATAATCGAAATCCACGACGCGGCGGCGTTGTTCATGATGCGCGGAATGCAAAACGGATCCATTCGCTCGTTTTCCTGACGCGAAAAGATCCAGTAATTGCGGTCCAGTGTATCCGCCCCGCCAAAGCCTGTCCCCACGATCACGCCGGTCTCTTCGCCGATGTCACCGGGGGCAAGGCCAGCCTGCGTCATGGCCTCTTGCGTGGCAATCAGGGCAAACTTGCTGACCCGGTCCTGCAAACGCGGGCGGTCGTGCACCTCGTTCTCGGACAGCAACGCGTCACTGATCGCGGCGGCTTGTGTCACCTTCTGATCGACAATCCGCTCGAAACGCACCTCTCGCACACCAGAGTTTCCGTCACGTGCCGCCTGCCAAAGGGTTTGCGCCCCTTTGCCACACGCCGAAAAGGCACCCGCCCCGGTGATAACGACCCGGTGTCTGCTCATTCCGCTTTGTCTTCGCTGCTATCGTCGTCGGTGATTTTCTTGGTCGCCAGCGTCAGCAGATCCTGCACCGTCTTCAGGTCCGCCAGTTCATTATCGACAGAGATATAAATGCCAAAATTTTCTTCGATTGCCATCAGGATCATTACGAAATCCGCAGAGGCTATATCGAGGTTTTCCAATTGGGCCTCGGGGGTCAGAATGGCCCGATCGACCATTGCCTCTTCGGCGACAATATCCAAAAGGGCACTTTCAAGGGCCTGATTGCTTTCGCTGTCGTTGCGCATTCCGCTTCCTCGCGTCATAAGGTCGTCGGTAATAGAGGCTATTCGCGCAGGAAAGCAACCGCAATGACCCAGTGGTCTTTATCCGGGCCGGTCATCGCCCTGCGCTCGGCGGTGTACGGTCTCAGCTTTGTGGGGCTGACCGCGCTGTTCAGCCTGTTGTACCCGCTGATCCTGATGCCACGGCAGCCGGTCTGGGCGATTGTAAAGCTCTATGCGCAGATCCAGCTTTGGCTGCTGCGTGTGATCTGCGGCGTTCAGTATCGCGTCGAGGGGATGGAGCATTTGCCACAGGGTCCCTGCATCCTTGCCAGCCGCCACGAATCCTCTTGGGAGACGATGTTCCTGCCCGTCGCCTTTGATCTGCCCGCCGTGATCCTGAAACAGGAAATCCTTGGCTATCCGATCTTTGGTCCGCTGGCGCGCAAGTTCGGCTTTATCGGGGTGGATCGCAGCGGGTCCTTGGAAAACGCCAAGAAAACATTCGAGGCCGCGCGTGTGGCCACCTCTGAGGGGCGCAATGTCCTGATCTTTCCCAGCGGCACCCGCGATCCCGAACATCGCTTTCGCGTTCAAGGCGGCGTCAGCGTGATGTATCGCACCCTGAAACTGCCCTGCGTGCCGATTGTTCTGAATTCCGGCGCGGTCTGGCCCTATAAGGACTGGCGCCGCTATCCCGGTGTGATCACCGTGCGCATCCTGCCCGCGATCCCGCCCGGACTGCGTGGCAATGAATTCATGCCCCGTCTGACAGAGGCACTGCAAACCCCTATCGCCCCAGAGGTCTGATGCCGCCGCTCTGGGGCCGCAATCGGGCGTATTGACCGCGCGCCCTTCAGGCATAACAGTCGCAGCGCAACAGGAGACCCGCCCATGGATTTCGCCCTTTCCCAAGAACAAGAGATGATCGTCTCGACCGTGCGCCGCTTTGTCGAGGCAGAGATTTATCCCCACGAGGATCTGGTCGAGCGCACCGGCGAAGTGCCAGCCGAGATCGCCCAAGAGATCAAGCGCAAGACACAGGAAATGGGCTTTTACGCCTGCAATTTCCCCGAAAGCGTGGGGGGTGCGGGCCTTGGTCATCTGGATTTCGCGCTGGTCGAGCGCGAGTTGGGGCGCGGATCCATGGCGCTCAACCACTTCTTTGGCCGTCCGCAGAATATCCTCATGGCCTGCGCGGGTGAACAGATCGACCGCTACCTGCTGCCCGCCGTGCGCGGCGAGCGGATGGATGCGCTGGCCATGACCGAACCCGAGGCCGGATCGGACGTGCGCGGTATGCGCTGCACGGCTGTGCGCGAGGGCGGCGATTGGGTGGTCAATGGCACCAAACACTTTATCTCAGGTGCTGATCACGCCGATTTTGTCATCGTCTTTATTGCCACAGGCGTTGACGACACGCCCAAAGGCCCCAAAAAACGCATCACCGCCTTTCTGGTCGATCGCGTCACGCCGGGGTTCGAGATACGCGACGGCTATAAATCGGTCAGCCATCGTGGCTACAAGAACTGCATCCTTGAATTTACCGACTGCCGCCTGCCCGACGCGCAAGTGCTGGGCGCGGTCGATGGCGGCTTTGCGGTGATGAACGAATGGCTCTATGCCACGCGCATCACCGTCGCCACCATGTCTGTCGGACGCGCGCGCCGCTGTTTTGATTATGCGCTTAACTATGCGGCGGATCGTAAACAATTCGGCCAGCAAATCGGCAAGTTTCAGGGCGTGTCGTTCCAGATCGCCAATATGATCACCGAAATTGACGCCGCCGACTGGCTGACACTTTCGGCCGCATGGCGACTGGATCAGGGCCTGCCTGCCAACCGCGAAATCGCCTCTGCCAAGCTTTACGCCTCGGAAATGCTGGCGCGGGTGACAGATACCACCCTGCAGATCTTTGGCGGGATGGGCCTGATGGATGATTTTCCCATCGAACGCTTCTGGCGCGATGCACGGGTGGAACGGATCTGGGACGGCACCAGCGAGATCCAGCGCCACATCATCAGCCGCGACCTGCTGCGGCCACTGGGGGCGTGACATGATTTCGCCGCATGTGCCATGCGTCGACCGACTGGAGGGGCGCGGCCCCTCCAGACCTCCCCGAGGTATTTTTAGCCAGATGAAGTGGCAGGCCTGCGGGGTCCACCCCCCTTTGGTAAAAAAAGGGGGGCTTCACCTGGCGCGGTCATCGGCTCCTCAGCCTGTACCGCGTCTTCAGTCATCACGATTCTGGTTAAATCTTTGTAAATTCATCTGGCCAAAAACACCTCCGCCGGAGGCATCCGCACTCTCGCACGGCACAGGCCACTGATCATGACGCGTAACCTGTCCAGACTTTTGCGTCCACGCTCTATCGCTGTGATCGGAGGCGGGGCGATCAGCCGCTATCTAATAGAAAACTGCGCCAAAATCGGTTTTTCCGGGCAGATCTGGCAGGTGCATCCCACACGCGGCGCTTTCACAACTGTCAAAGATCTGCCAGAACCACCTGATGTGGCCTTTATTGGTGTCAACCGCGCCGCGACAACCGGCATCGTCGCAGAGCTTGCCGCGATGGGGGCGGGGGGTGCGGTGGCCTATGCCTCTGGCTATGCCGAGGCGGCGGCGGAACTGGCCGACGGCGGTGATCTTCAGGCAGATCTGGTCAAGGTTGCGGGCGATATGGTTCTGATCGGGCCCAATTGCTACGGGTTTCTGAACTACCTCGACGGGGCCGCGCTTTGGCCTGATCAGCAGGGGGGACAGCGCTGCGAGACGGGCGTGGCGATCATCACGCAAAGCTCGAACATTGCGATCAACCTGACCATGCAGCGCCGCGGTCTGCCGCTGGCCTATCTGGTGACGGCGGGCAATCAGGCGCAGACCGGCTTTGGCGAGATCGGGCAAGTCCTGCTGGAGGATCCGCGCGTGACGGCCTTGGGCCTGCATATCGAAGGCATCGGTGATCTGCGCGCGTTTGAGGCTTTGGCCGCAAGGGCCCAAGCTCTTGGCAAGCCCATCGTGGCCCTCAAGGCGGGCGCGTCAGAGCAGGCGCAAACTGCCGCACTCTCGCATACCGCCTCGCTGGCGGGCAGTGCGGCGGGGGCGGAGGCCGTGTTGCGCCGTCTGGGGATCGCGCAGGTGGGCTCGCTTAGCGTGCTGTTGGAAACGCTCAAGCTGCTGCATGTGGTGGGTCCGCTGGCCAGCAACCGGATCGGGTCGATGTCCTGCTCTGGCGGCGAGGCCAGCCTTATGGCCGATGCCGCCGTTGGGCACGCGATCACCTATCCGCCGCTGGACGGGGTGCAGTCAGAGGCTTTGCGCGCGGCGCTTGGCCCAAGGGTCGCCTTGGCCAACCCTCTGGATTACCACACTTATATCTGGGCTGACGTTGCCCGGATGACGGCCGCCTACAGCGCGATGATGGCTGGAGATCTGGCCCTCGGCGTGGTGGTGGCGGATTTTCCGCGCAAGGATCGCTGCTCTGACATGGATTGGGGTCCGGTGATAGAGGCCGTCACAGCCACCGCCAATTCCAGTGGCAAGCCGATGGCGATCCTGTCCAGCATTGCCGAAAACCTGCCAGAGGCGACGGCAAGGCGCTTGATTGACCATGGCCTTATCCCCCTCAACGGCGTAGACGCCGCGATCCCCGCCATCGAGGCGGCGGCGTTTTTGGGGCAAGCCCGCACAGCGCACGCGCCACTGGTCTTGCCCGGCGCACCGGACGCGGTTGAGATGATCGAAGAGGGCGCGGCCAAGGCTATTCTCCACAGGGCTGGGATCATGGTGCCGAACGCGGTCATGGTGACGGATGTCAGAGATCTTGCTGATGCTGTGGCAGAGGTCGGCTTTCCCCTTGTTCTCAAGGGTATGGGGCTGGCGCATAAGACAGAGGCGGGTGCGGTGGCTTTGGGTCTGTCCACCTTGAGCGACGTCAAACAGGCGGCACAGCGGATGCCTGCAACCCGGTTTCTGGTCGAAGAGATGATCACGGGCGCGGTGGCGGAATTGCTGATCGGTGTGGTGCGCGACCCGGCCAATGGAATGCTGCTGACGCTGGCGGCGGGCGGAACGCTGACCGAGCTTTTGCAGGATCGTGTCAGCCTGCTTTTGCCTGTCACACCCGAGGATATTCGCACCGCTTTGATGTCATTGCGAATGGCCCCGGTGTTTTCGGGGTATCGCGGTGCGCGGGCGGTCCCTATGGACGCGATTGTCGAGGCTGTTCTGGCGATCCAGACCTATGTGATGGACCATCCGGGCCAAATCGAAGAGATTGAAATCAACCCACTGATCTGTACCCCCACCCGCGCCGTGGTGGCCGATGTGCTGCTGCGGATCGGCACGGCTCAGCCGCAATGAGACCAAGAGGAGAGACCCGATGAGCGAGACCCCCGTAAAGACCAAAGTCGACGGCCATGTGCTTGAAGTGACGCTGGAGCGGCCAAAGGCCAATGCAATCGACCTTAAGACCAGTGTGATCATGGGAGAGGTCTTTGCCGGGTTTCGCGACGATCCGGACCTGCGGGTCGCGATCATCACCGGTGGGGGCGAGAAATTCTTTTGCGCAGGCTGGGATCTCAAGGCCGCCGCAGACGGGGACGCGGTCGATGGCAATTACGGTGTGGGCGGCTTTGGCGGGTTGCAGGAATTGCGCGGGCTGAACAAACCGGTGATTGCCGCCGTCAATGGCATCTGCTGCGGGGGCGGGCTGGAACTGGCGCTGAGCGCGGATATCATACTTGCGGCGGATCACGCGAGCTTTGCCTTGCCAGAGATCCGGTCGGGGACGGTGGCAGATGCGGCCAGCATCAAGCTGCCAAAGCGCATTCCCTATCATATCGCCATGGAAATGCT
>ERZ887830.1244-NODE-1244-length-14596-cov-10.408775_pt1 | contig 14596 bp, 16 predicted proteins | sample MGYA00521101_ERZ887830 | MGnify/ENA primary metagenome ERZ887830 (study PRJEB32303, sample SAMEA104408592) | aquatic metagenome | biome: Marine water; feature: Pelagic; material: water | place: Baltic Sea | collected 2014-06-05T16:38:00 | depth 1,762 m ...
AAGTCTAAATCCTCCACAGTAACGTTTAAAACAGCACTGCTGTTTATTGCATCTTGATCTCTGGGGTAAACAAACATCATGGTGGTAGCATGGCTCATGCCATACATACGCGGATACACATAGTCCGTTAGTTCAAGTGTATCTCTTTGCGAGGTAAACAAATGCACCTTGTCGTGCATGCCAAAAGCCAAACGGTTTACCATTGCGCCAAATTCAGCCCTGTTTTTTGGAGCTGCACTCAACACCTCTTTTCCGTTTTTGCTAATGCTCAAATTGAAATACATATACTTGCTGTATTTTGCTCTTAAAGAATCTACCGTTGCTTTTGTATAGTCGTCTTCTAAGGCTTGTCTTACCAACAAGTCTGTAGGTCTGTAAAGCAGTGAAAACTGATAATCATTAACCGTTTTTTGTTTTAGATACCCATGCCTAGCATCATGGATATAGGCCTGCAAGGCATCTGCTGTGTCAAAGGTGGGCTTGCCACAAGCAGATAGCATAACAAAGCATACAAAAACCATCAAACCATTTCTGTTCACAATTCTCCTTCTTTTGGTGGGTTTTCAAATTCATAAGCAGACGTAAACAATGCGTCTATGTCTACCTCAGGGCCTAATATTGCCCGCAGCAAATCGTAATTGGCAATATCATAGGGTTGTTTCTTTAGGTGGTTCCGCAAGTCTTCTAAGGTGTTTATTTCAGGGAGGACCTCTACTGCTAATTCATGGTTGTTCGCATCGGACACCTGAAGGGAATCCATCATTTTTAAATACGCACTGTCGTCCATAGGCTCGGGAATTTCAATCCCCATCAGTTCGCGCTCTTTGTCAAAAATATGCGTCGAAATGGCATTTGCAATGCTGTCTTTTTGTTGTAGAAGCTTTTTTCCAGTAGCGGTTTTGTAAAACGCAAAAAGTTCGTTTAGTTCCTGAGTAGTAAAGGATTTTTTATAGCTGCTCAAAATACTTTTATACAGTGTCTTGGATGTCTGTTTTTCATTTGAAATAGTGTCTGGTTCGTTCACCCCATGCAAATAACCCAGCACGGCTTCCACCTCATTGCCATGAATGGTCTTAATAACAGCAATCGCAGCAGCATCAGTAGTCTCTTGTGCCGTGGCGAAAATGCCAAAAAATAAAACAGCCACTATTTGTGTCGTTTTCATAAGATTATTCTTTTAGTAAAGCGTTTATCTGGGCTTCAAGCTTTGCTAGTCGTACCTCTAGTGTTTCATTTTTTTCTTGTACTTGTAACATCTTTGCTTTTTGAGAAGAAATCTCTTTTTCTTGTGCAATGGCATAAAGTGTTAGCTCCTCTACTTTCTCCAGCAGTTTCACATGCATCTCTCCCAATAGGAAACCGCCATTTTCTTTTACTGTTTCGGCTGTTGGGATGTTATGTAAATGCCCTTTTTCTGTGATGTGTTTTTCAACTTCTTGAAGCGATGGCAAATGATAGGTCTTGTCAAACACATAGTCTGGCCAACTGGCATAGAGTTTAACCTTAACCTCCTCTGCGATTGTTTTTCCGTTCACGGCAAAGGTGTACCCCGTGGGCACGCTGTTGGTGTTCACACCTACTTTATTGGTATCAAACTCGCCGTAAATAAGCGGCACCTTTGCATTCGAGTTTTCAATATAGAGCCGATGACTTTCTGTAACGCCATAGCCCGCTTGGTAGCCTATAAATACATTATCGCTCCCACTACCTCCTGATAAAGCTCCTAAATAAACATTGCGCTGTCCTGAATATAGGTTATAGCCTGCATAGTATCCCAAAACAGTATTGTGTGACCCATATTGGTTGTTTCTGGCAGCGTATGTACCAATAAAAACATTTTGACTTCCATAAAGGTTTTGATAACCTGATTGATTGCCCAAAAAAGTATTGTTGCTACCGTATTGGTTTTTAAAACCAGAAGAAGTTCCAACAAATGTGTTGTATGACGATCTATTGACCCTACCAGCACCACTACCTATGAATACAACTCCGGTGCCACTATTTTGATACCCAGCAGAAGCCCCAAAAATAGAGTTGGAATAGCCACCACCCTTGTAATTTGCATTGTATCCAAAAATAGTAGAACCGTAGCTACCTTTACCTGCATTTTGCCCAGCAGACGTAATGCCATAAGGATGTTGATAAATGTGTCCTTCACTTGGTACTTGACCACTAGAAAACATGGGCAGCAGTAGTATTAGCATTATATAAATTGTATTTTTCATCGTATTCGTATTTTATATGTTATTCTCCATTAAATTCTTTGTTTAACCCCTCCAAAACTTCTTTGGTGATATTGGTAGCATCCGCAGCATACATGATGTTTCCCGTGCTGTTCGCACCAAAAATGATGGAATACCCCTTTTTCTCACCATACGTTTTAACAAAATCGTTAATGTCATTAATGACCGTTTGGGTGGCTTTTTTATCTTCTGCCGCAACTTGTTTTTGTATGGCTTGTTGGTAGTTGTTAATTTGTAGTTGTTTGTTGCTTAACAATTCTTGCTTTAGCTCCAATTCCTTTTTAGACATTTTGCTGCGCTCTTTTTCATAGCTTTTTAACTCCGCTTGCCAATCCTGCAATAAACTATCGACATTGGCATTTAGGGTTTTTGCTTTTTGCTCAAAGTCAGCTCTCACAATTTTGGTGCGTTTGTAGCCTTCCAACAATTGACCAACGTCAACATACGCGTGTTCAGACGCCAAAGGCGTGTAAAAAAAGGATGCTATGGACAGTACCAATGCTATAAGGGCAATAGGACGAAAGAGGTCTTTCATAGAGGTTAAATTCGTTAATTAAGGGCGAGAATTATTTAAATATATCAGGGATAATAAACATTCTACACGTTCAAGTTATAAAAAAATTTTAAAAATCAAAAACGTATAATTTACAAGCATTACTCAACAGGAAACGAATGCTTTTTTTGACGAATTATGTCTGTTTAGCCAAGTACCGCGCTTAACTTAAACATCGGCATATACATAGCAATAAGTATGACACCAACCAAAATACCGACAACAAGAATGATAAATGGCTCCAATAATGTGCTTAATAATTTGGCGCGTTGCGCCACTTGTGCTTTGTATATCTGATGCAAACGCTTAAAAATAAATTCATTTTGATTTGTTTCTTCAGCAACTTGTATCAACGCTACCATTTTAGCTTCAAAAAAAGCGTGCTGCTTAATGCTTTGGCTTAAGGAGTTGCCCAACACCAATGATTGCGCTACTTGCTCAAGTGCGTGCGCTAAAGGATAAAAGGCATGCATTTTTTTAACCAATTGAATGGCTTGCACCAACGGAATCTTAGCGGTGGTTAAAAGCGTCATGGCCTGAGTGAACTGTGCCAAATAGAGGAGCTTAACAAAAGAACCCGTAAAAGGCAGCTTTAATAATAGCCTATCGCTCCACTGCTGAAATAGCTTGTTCTTTTTTAAAATTTTTAGGCTCACAATAATCAACAAGGCGAAAACTAAAACAAGTACCCCATATTGCTTTATCCATGAAGAACAATGGATAATAATTTTTGTGATCCAAGGAAGTTCTACTTGCTGCTGCTCAAAAACATCTTGGAACAAGGGCACCACAAAGCTTAGCATAAACCAAACCACCAAAATTGCTGTACTTAAGATTAGTATTGGGTAGGTTAAGCTCCCTATTAACTGACGCCGCTGTTCGTTTTTTTGAAAATAAAAATGACCTAATTGCTCTGTTACAATTCCCAATGTTCCTGTTTCTTCTCCAATTTTTATGGCATAGTATTCATATAAACTGAATGTATCATGATTTGAAATGGCCTTGGAAAAGCTTTGCCCTGCAACAATAGCATCAACAATTTCCTTCAATAACTGTTGTGGTCTTGGCTTAGACTTATATGAAGCCTGTATGAGTTCTAGTGCTGACTTTAAGGTGAGACCAGCATTTAACAACACACTCAATTCAGTGTAAAAATCTTCTTTTAGTTTGTTGGAAAAGGCTTTTTTAAATACAAAAATGTCTTTCTTTAAAAACGAATCTGATGATCCAGAAGCAGGTTTTGGTACTTGCTTCGGCATATTGTCTAATCGGAATCCCATTTGTTCAATTGTGTTTTTGCGTCTAATTCTTTTGAAACAAAAACAAATGCTTTTATGCCCTCCCTTTCCAGCGTTAAGGCTAACCCATCCACAAGGGCATCATTTGTTATTTGTCCTTTAAAGTACATGGCAGGGCTAACAGAAAAAAGAAAAGTGTCTTTGTCTCTAATTGTGTTTGTTGCGCCAAAATGATAAGCTATTGTATCAATCGGAGAAGTGAGAACACAAGTTTGCTCCTTAGCATTCCACGCTAATTGTGGATAACGATTTACGTCTATCCACAAGGCCGTTTCCAATTGCCTAAAGCTTGTTTGTATCTCATAGTTTGTGCGTATTTGCCTAAAGTGTTGCTGCACAAAACTTAAAACAGAAAAAGCCAAACCAACTACTACAACCGTTAGCAATAGCACTACTATAAGCTCAGAAAAAGTAAAAGCCTTAGTTTTTTGAATTTTCTCTAAACCCTTATCTCGCAAAATAGACATCATGTCGAATGGATTTTTGTGTTTGTCTATGTGTGGCGTTAATTTCTAGTATTCCAATTGCTGTCGATGATGCATTGGCGTTTATGGAAATATCCCAATCCTTGTACTGAGTACTATAGGGTAGTTGAATTTGTTGATGTTGACTTAAGTATGCCAATTTTCTTATTTCGTTATTTATGCCATGAGTATTGTTTTTAATGCTGTTTCCAAACAGTTGATTAAACGTCAAACTCGCCATCATAAAAACAATTACAATAAGCACTGTGGCAACTAAGGTTTCCATTAGAGTAGATCCGTTAACTTTTTTTAATAAAGCCATTGTGCAATGCTTTTATTTTGAGTCTCAAAGAAAACGCCCACATAAGTTGTTGGCAGTTTATCTATTCTTATTCGCCCATTAAATATGTGATTTCGGTATTTTGTTCCTTTATGTTGACTGATAAAATTAGTGCTGTTTACTTGTCCAAAAACCTGCCCTTTTATTTCCATGTTTCCATAAGAATAGACCTCCCCCACTATGGTACTGTTCTCATCCAAAAGCAATTGGGTTTGAAATCGATTGTCTATATGGTTATCTTGAAAATATACGAAACCCAACACCTCACTTTGCTTATCAATAAAAATCCCTGTGTTCAAAGTATCTTCACTTTCGGAAATACTATTCGAGACTTTTGAATTGTGTACTACCAAAGCTGACGGATAAGCTAGTTTAACCTGAGTACCTAATTTTATCCTTTTACTGGCGATGGCCTGAAACTGCCCTTTAACGTTATTTCGAATTTCAATTTCAGGAGCCACCAACACCACATCTTTTAAAATACTAGCACTTGTTACTACGATTTTTGAAGAAGATTGTATGCGTATATGACCAAACAGTTGGCAATCGCCTAACGTAATAGTAAGAGTTGAAGAAATGACCTTTAGGGGACTCTTGAACGATTGTGCGGCTATCATGCCCTCTTCATAACTTAAATATTGATTGTTGTCAATATGCGGTAAGAAATCTTGTGTTTTTAAAAGGTTTTCAATCCATTGTTTTGGCATGGGCTTTAATTCCCCAGATTGTTTGATGTTTCCAACTAGAGGTTTTTTCCCAGTAAATGACGTTCCTGAAATGTTTCCTGCTTTTATGCCAGCGAAAGGTAAAAAGACATCGCCTTGAATGATAGTGTTCCCCACTACCACTAGCGGATTTGATTTATTTTCTAAATACAATGCATGGGTATTTGCCGTCTTTGGGGTACCAATAAGTGCCGTTTTATGAAAAGACGCATTCTTTAGGCTAGAATACCCATAAAGTCGATTGAATACCCCCCAATAATCCAAATACAGGGTAATATGATTTTTTAATTTCTGTGATGTTGGAAGAACTACTGTAAGGCTATCTTCGAGAGGAATGTTTGACGTAAGTGCCGCTTTAAAACCTGCATCTGTCTGGTGTATTACTTCTATTTGAATATCAGACCTCATATTGAATTGTCGATGTGTGGACAATAATATTATAAAGGAAGTTAGAAGAATAACAATAATTAAGGCTATCCAAAGTGTGAGTTGAAGTGCTCCTGCGGAAAAAGTACACCACCTCATACGACTAATTTTAGCGTATATACTTTCTTTTTGTAACGAATAGTAACACTAGAAGAATTCCCATCAATTAGGGTGATGGCATTAACTGTTTCTCCGTTTCTAAAAATATATGAATACCCATCTATTGTTAGTAAAAAAACCGCATTGTTTTTTTTTGCTCCCTCAATAAATCCAACATAGCGCATTTCAGGAATATTTAAGTCTTTGGGGGTTGCTTTGTATGTATTTTTTGATTTTTTTTTCTTGACCTTTCCCAAAAAAGGATCTCGTTTTAAAGGCGTTATATGATAGCTTTCTGTATCAATAGTAGTTACTGGAAAGGGAATTGAGGTTTTTTGACGAGGAACTAGCGCAGTTTGTTTGACATCTAAGCGCTCATTAATTCTGTATGCAATCATTGACCACACAACGACAGCCAAAAAAACAAGCCCATATGTTTTAATCTGCTTTTTCAACGGTAAAATTTCTAACAGTATAGTCCGTACTAGAAGTAGTATTTCTTGCCTTAACACGCCATTGAAAAGCACCAATAGCTAAGTCACTTTTTGAAAAAGAAGTCTTAGTTAAAACTTCGTTTACAAGAACTTCTTTTGTGTTTTCAAAATCTGGTGTTGCAATTTGAAATAAATATTCGCCTGCACCTAAGACTGATTCCCATGAAAAATTTATGATCTCCGCCGTTTTATAAACTTTTGCATCCTTTGGGGCTAAAAGCAATACATCGATACTTGCTAAATCAGTCTCTTTAGCATTTATTTTAAAGGATTGAGTACTGTAAGCCGTTTTGTAATCACTGTTTTCTCCACGTATACGCCATTGATAACTCCCATTTGAATGTTCAGTCGAATAATTAGTACCCGCGAGTAGCGTATCAATGACGACCTGTGCTGCGTTTTTAAAATTAGGGGTGGCAACCTGTAAATGGTAATTTTTTGCTCCGTTTAACGCTTGCCATGTATATGTGATTTTAGATTGTTCAAGTACTAATCCTTCACTAGGAGCTATCACATGTATAAATCTATCAGAAATATTTTCTACTTCAACAAGCTCTTCACAACTCCAAAAAAAAGTAAGAAATCCTAACAAAACTACATTTTTAAAAATTTTCATTAATCGATGATTCTTCATAGTTGCCATTATTTAATTAGTTCGTTTTTTTTCAATGCTTTTTTCGGGTCCTTAGTGCTTCCAGAAGGACAATTTTTGTTGCCATAATTCCAATCAACTATTTTTAATGGTTGACGATTTGTTTCCTCCCAACAGAATCCAGCCCGTTTATATCCAAAAACAACACTTGATTTGACATTTACTTTGTGTAAATCGCCATCCTCCCCATAGCGCATAAAAGCGTAAAGGTTATTTGAATGTTCAGAACGCAGGAATATTTGGTCAGATTTGGTTAAAATTTCTAAAATGTCAGGAGATACTGCCATTGAAACTTCCGTTATGATAGCGTTTTTTCTCGACGTTTTTAAAAAATCTAGAACAGGGGTGTTTAGTTTGTTTGCTAAAGCACTCAGCACATCCACACGCCCTAAAATCCCAATACGAACGTAATATGGTCTGGTACTTATGCTATCATCAAAAGAAATGTTTAGATGTGAGTTTTGAGTTTCTTTAGCCCTTAAAAAGGATTTGTATGAGGTTTTTGTAAATGCTGTGCGCTTTACGTAAAGTGGTATAGGCTGTTTAAATACTGGTTTAGCAACATGTTGAATATTGCGTTGCGAGTTAAAACCATCTTGTTTTATAATTGTACCAAGTTGAATAGCTTCACTCGTTTTAAAATCAGTAAAAACTGATTTACAAGTAACAAATAAAAATAAACCTGAAAGGAATGCAATTTTTTTCATAAATAGACTTGAGGAATGTAAATTTAAAAAAAAAGCGTGGCATTTAGATGAAAATATGTAATTTTAAGCATTATTATAGATGCCCCTTCTATGAAAACTATATTTTGGAAAAAGCTTCCTGCCTACAATTTGCAAGAAATTCTAATCGTGTTGGTCATTATTGGGATTTTACTTTTACTTGCACTGCCCAACCTTATGCCCTTAATAAGTAAAGCTAAAAGCACTGAAGCACAGTTACAACTAAGTCACGTTTATAATTGTCAAACTACTTATCGTTATATGTATTCCAAGTACGCATCTTCATTTTCTGAGATTGATTTTGAAGCACCAAAAACAATAGAAGAAAATGGACGTAGTAATTACAGCTATGAATTGCTTGATGCGTCTACAACCAGTTTTAAAGCTAGAGCAACTGCTGTTGTAGATTTTGATGGAGATGGCATTTTAAATGTTTGGGAAATTGATGAGAATGGTATTCCCGTACAGATTGTAAAAGACTGAAATGGAACTATTAAAGCTAACATTGCTTTTTTCATTTTACAAAGTTTTTTGGGAAGACTTTAAGCACCGCCTTGTGTATTGGTTTTGGTTTCCCATTATTGCTGTATGTAGCGGATTTTTGTTATTTCAAGCCGTTGGATTTATATCTTTTTTTAAATACTTAGTATTCAATATTGGGTTTATTGCAATCCTTCATTTAATTATTTGGGCTTATGCTTTATTGAAACTTAAAATGCCTTTAAGAAGCGTTTTTGGACTGGGAGATACCCTTTTTTTAGTTTCACTCAGTTTTGGCTTTGTTACTACTTCTTTTATGGTACTGTTGATTTTTGGTTTACTATTTAGTTTAATATGCCATTTGATTTTCTCAAGGAAAACTCCTAGTGAGAATGTACCTCTTGCGGGTTGGCTTTCCCTATTTTTTGGAGTTGCTCATGTGCTTTATTGGTTTAGGGTCTTTTCTTTTGATTTAAATACGGTTATATGGTAATAAAACAGCATATACACGCCCCTAAAAAGTAATATTTTGAAAGATGATTTTTTTATTGACACAGCCCTTTTACAGCTTATAAGCAGTGAACAAGCAAACCATTATCGTATTATCCCACACAAAATTTCAGATAAGCTTGTGACGTTCAAAACAGATCAAGTTTCAGAATTATTAAAACAAGAGTTAGAAATTGTTTTTAACCAATCCATAGAGTTGGTTGAAGAGTCTTCTGAAGTCATTAACCGATACTTAAAAAGTCAGTACAGATTTTCTAAAACAGATCAAATTGAAAATTTTCGTTACAGCGAAGATTTTTTAGATAAAATTCTACGCACAGCTAAGCTTATTGGTAGCAGTGATATTCACTTTGAACCCTATGAACATCAATGTCGTATACGCTTTCGATTAAATGGCAAACTGAAAGAGTACTATGTGATTTCCTTAAACGATTACCCCGTTTTAATTAACAAACTAAAAATTAAGGCTGGTCTAGACATTTCAGAAAAACGACTTCCTCAAGATGGACGAATTAGTAGTTCATATAGAGACGAAGCATTTGATATTCGAGTCTCCTCATTGCCAACTTTGCATGGCGAAAAATTAGTTCTTCGTATTTTAAGTAAAAATGCTAACCAAATAGCATTGGAACAGCTAGGGTTTCAAAAAGAAGCAATAAAAAATTATGTGAATTGTATTAAAAAATCGCATGGTATTATCCTTATCTCAGGTCCTACAGGGTCAGGAAAAACTACCACTTTGTATGCCACACTTAAATTACTCAATAATCCGGATACTAATGTTTTAACAATAGAAGATCCAATCGAATATACACTGGAAGGAATTAATCAAGTGCAACTTAAAGAATCTATCGGTTTGGATTTTCCTAACGCCTTACGCACATTTTTGAGACAGGATCCAGATATCATTATGGTCGGCGAAATCAGGGACGTTAAAACAGCCCAAATAGCAATTCGAGCTGCTCTTACAGGACACTTAGTATTATCCACCATTCATACAAATTCTGCCTGGGCAACCATTTCAAGATTAATTGATATGGGAATTCCTCCATTTCTAATTGGAAGCACATTACAGATGAGTGTGGCGCAACGTTTGGTGCGTGTCCTATGTGAAAATTGTAAAGCAAAAAAAGCACTAACTCGTAATTTATTTCCACCTCATTTCAAAGCACCTTTTACCATTTCCAAGCATTACACAGCCGTTGGGTGTGCAACGTGTTTTTTTACGGGATATATCGGAAGACAAGCCGTTTATGAAGTTTTACCAATCACAAAACAACTTCAGGTTTTAATTAAAAAGCAAGCCTTAGATATTCATGATTATATGCAAGAACATAATATCATTACTTTAAAAGATCATGCATATCAACTAGTGCATGAGGGAGTAACGTCAATAAAAGAAGTGTATGGAATATTGAATGAACAATAAATAAATGTTTACTTTAGAGTAGAAAAATATTTTTAGCAACTCGGATTAAATGTTTTGAGTAAAAGCTTAAAAATTATTTTTTGACCCCAATCTTACAACTTAATCTTATGCGAAAATATTTATTGTGTTTATTTTTTGTTCTAGCCCTTGGCTCTTGTTTTGCCCAAGAGGATGACATACGTTTTGATAATCTCAAAAGTCGATTATTGATTGTAAACAGCTCTGGACTTAATGAAATAATCAAAACAGATATTCAAGCTAATGGAATCTCTTTGTCAACTTATCTTATTGCTATATCCAAAGTTCACAACATCAATTTAAATGTATCTCCAGCTCTTGAACAAATGCGTATTAATCAGAGTTTTAAAAATGTTACAGTGACAGATGTGTTGCTTTTTTTATGCAAAGAGTATCAATTAACAATAGACATTACTGGATCTATTCTTTCGATTAAGCCCTACGAAGAACCAATTGTAGAAAAAGATAAAAGCACCTTAGAAGTATCATATCAGCCTAACAACAAACTCATTTCTCTTGACCTAAAAGATGCGATACTTCATGATGTTTTCAAACAAATCACCGAAGAAACAGGTCATAATTTAGTGTTTTCGCCAGGGTTAGAAAATCGCAATTTAAATTCCTTTATAAAAAACACTTCTTTTGAAGTTGCCATGGAGCAATTGGCGTTTGCCAATAACTTGCGTGTAGAAAAATCTACAAATGGGTTTTATACCTTTCAAGAAAACTTTTCAAATGAAAACGGTTTTGCACCTACAAACAATAACTTAATAAGTAGAAATCAATCTTCAAATTATAGCTTAAACTTTAAAATAGTTAGCAAGGAAGAACAATTACTTGATGTAGATTTTGTTGATGTTAATTTGGCCGACTTAATTTTAAACATAAGCAGTGCTCTGGATATAGACGTATTTACCGCCAGTCCTTTAGACGTAGGAGAATTGATAAATATTAAAGCCAAAAATATTTCTTTTGAAGAATTACTGACATTTATCTTTGAATCTCAAGATGACATGTCAAATAGCATTGACTCCTCAATGGATTCATTGCCAACTAATATGCAAAATGTCGAATCAAACACCAATTTTTCTAAACTCACATTTAAACGACATGGAGATTTATATTTTTTTGGAAATGAAAGTCAATTGAGCTTGAATGAAATTGCAGTAGTGCAACTGCAACACCGTTCAGTAGAACTATTATCCTCAGCGACAAGTAGAGGCAATCGCTCTAACAGGTCATCACAAAGTAATTTTAACACGAATACCAGAGCTAACAACTCGAGTTCTTTTGATGCAATTACTTTAAATAATCGAAATACAGCTTCAACAAATGAAAATTTTAATCTGGGCTTTTCAAATGAATCAGAAAAACCAGGTACGCTAGTTAGTATTTTACCCAAAACCATCACAAAAGGTTTGGATATTCAAGTTGACAATGAACTGAATCAATTTTATGTAAATGGATCTAGCAATAGAGTAAAACGTTTTCAATCATTTATTAAAGAAATAGACAAGCCAGTTCCTTTAGTTTTGATTGAAGTTATGTTTATAGAGACTAATCATTCTTCAACAATAGAGGCAGGAGTGGGCTGGGGAATTGGTAAAACAGCATCTACAACTGAAGGATCACTATTTCCCAGTACTGATATTACAATTGGCGCAACAACTATCAATAAAATTCTCGGTGGCTTTAAGAGTATTGGAACTTTAAACCTTGGGAAAGTAACCCCCAATTTTTTTGCCACCATCAAAGCAATGGAGAATAATGGATTTTTAACTATACGTTCAACTCCTAAACTTTCAACACTTAACGGTCATAGAGCCAATTTTTCAAATGGGGAAACATCGTATTACGAAGTGACTCAACGTAACATTTACGGAACCGATAATCCCCAAACATCTGAATTAACTAATTATCAACCCATTAACGCAGAACTTGGTTTAACCATTAAACCACTTGTTTCTGGAGATGGTCAAGTCACCTTGGATATCTTCGTTGTGCAATCAAGTTTTGGAAAGAGAATTACTGAAAGTGCCCCTCCTGATATTAGTTCCAGAGAATTTAGTTCTATCATTCGGGTTAAAGACCAAGACATTGTCATTTTGGGAGGCTTAGAAGAGCGTATAAAAAATAACTCTGGTTCAGGCGTACCCTTATTATCAAAAATCCCAATAATTAAGTGGTTTTTTAGTAAACGTGTAAGGAAAGCTGAAAAGACAAAACTAACTGTGCTAATTAAACCAACTGTTATTCTTTGATGTTAAGAACTTTAAAGACATATTTAATTTATGGAAAAACGTATTGTGGTATCGAATATACTACGCAAAACGACCAAGAAATTTCTTGTGGGTTAGTTTTAAAAAACCAAAAAAACGAACTAACAAAAATAAAGTCCTTAGTACTTAAGAATACTGAAGTTGAACTACGAAATCAAAAGCATGTTTTTCTTGTAATCAACAATCATAATGTGCTTTCAAAAACTGTATCAAGTGCTTCAACAAACATTAATGATATTGCATATCAAGCCTTCCCAAATAGTAATTTAAATGACTTTTATTTTGAAATACTGTCTCATGAAAATAGACACTTTGTCGCCCTGTGTAGAAGAGATGAAGTGGATAAAATACTAAAATACTACTCTCTTAAAGGGATATCAATATTAGGGCTTTCGCTTGGGAACTTAAATTTACAAAGCTTGGTTAGTCATATTAATGAAAAATATGTATACACTTCTAATGCTAAAGTTTCTTTAAAAAACGGAATGGTTGAAGACTTAGAATTATTGCAAAAAGTACCTTCTGATTTAGAGTTTTACAAAGTTAACGGAATAGAGTTAAGAAATAGCGAACTATTAGCATTTGCCGTTAGTTTAAATTTTATTTATCAAAGCACAACTACTAAAAAAAATTTCAATGATGTCATAAAAAAGGAAATGAATAATTTTCTTGGAAAACGATTTTTTATCTGGTTTTATAAAATAATAGGAGTTGCAATATTTATTTTGTTGTTAGTTAACTTCATGTTATTAAGTTATTTTTCTAAAGAGGCTAATAAGCTTGATAGTACGATTGTAAATAATACAAAAAACAATACTGAATTTAATATTATTAAATCTCAAGTTGAACAGAAAAAAAAGCTCATTGAGCAATTTTCAAATAAAACCACATCAAAATCCGCTTTTTATACTCATAATATTCTGCAGGAACTACCGACAAGCATATTGCTATTATCTTGTGTTTACCAACCGCTAAAAAAGAAAATTCAATATGGAAATCTTGTTGAACAACATGAGAATTATATTAAAATTTCTGGAGTTTCTAATGAAAATGAATCTTTTTTAAAGTGGATTGAACATATTGAATCTAAGAATTGGGTATCACTAGTAGAAATTATACAGTTTAACAATAAAACTGAAAATTCTTCTGATTTTACAATTGGTATAAAGTTGAAATATGAAACAGCGAAAAAAAAATAAAACTCTGATAGTAGTGGCTATAATCTCTTTGATATTGATATATCATTTAGGAGTTACTAAAACAGTTTCAGAATACTATCGATTTGTAAACTTGAAAGGAAAATCGAAAATTTTTCAAAACAATACTGATCAATTTAAAAATTTAAAAGAGCTCAATATCTATTACGACTCCTTACTGATTGATCAAAAATGGACAGGGATTTCTCTTCAATATGACTTGTTGAATGCACTTACAAGCTACGCGCCAAAACATGGGATTTATATTAATAAATTTTCTAACCCTTATCAAGTGATTTTAGAAGATGGTGTTTTGAACACGTATTCATTCTCTGTCAGAGGATCGTATAACAACTTAATTTCGTTAATAAATTGGCTCGAGCAAATGCATAATTTTGGAGAAATAATTCATTTAAGTTTCATTAAAAAAAACAACCGTAAAAGTAACACTGATTATTTGGAACTGGAGGTTTTATTACAAAGTACCCTACATTCGACAAACACACCAGCAGCATGGTTTAAACTAAACTTACACCCGTATATTGGAAGACAGTCTTAAAAAGTTTATTGTTAAACCATGAAGTATATCATGTCCAAGAACAGTCCACAAAAAAAGCACCTAGTCCATGAGCTTGTCGAAGGACAGGTGCTTTTAATAAAGTTGT
>ERZ887830.1247-NODE-1247-length-14583-cov-11.140763_pt1 | contig 14583 bp, 23 predicted proteins | sample MGYA00521101_ERZ887830 | MGnify/ENA primary metagenome ERZ887830 (study PRJEB32303, sample SAMEA104408592) | aquatic metagenome | biome: Marine water; feature: Pelagic; material: water | place: Baltic Sea | collected 2014-06-05T16:38:00 | depth 1,762 m ...
CGGTGCTAAGTCCCAGGGTTTCGGTGGTCATATTCCCAGGGGTGAGCATGTGAATGGTAAACGTATTACCAACCGTTCCATGACCGGTTCTCGTAATGACGGCCTCGGCTTTAACGGTGCTAAGCGTACTGTGTCCGCACTCCAACATGTATCGGATCCCACTCGTAACAAGAAGGATGGTAACGTCGAACAATACAGGTATAACAACCAACTTGCTCCCGGTATAAGCACTTTCTCTCATGGTCACGTCGTGGCTCCCGCTTCTCAACTCAGAGAATCTCAAGCTATGTCTCCCCAGCGCCCGTACACTTCCGAGGAGTTGTTTGCATATGGCTTCCGCCCCGATGATCGTCGTGGTAAGGCGAATAGACATGGTAATGCTGGTCGTATGAATGTTCGCGCGGGACCCCTTAACCAAGGTGGTATGCCCACTGCTATGCGTTTCGATACCACCCGTATTGATGGTCGCACGGGTCCTCTTAACGGTGGATGGACACAGCAATACGATAACAATAAGTATTACAACTTCAACCACTACAAGGGTAACGCTAACCCGTATGCCACAGATCACAGTCTCAATGTGGCCAAGCAACAGCTTCAGAACAACCCCCTCACCCAACAGATCATGTAAACAATTTCATCTTTTGCATAAACACACTGATTAAAATATATCCCCTTATTTTAATGAGCGTACACACGTTAGACATAGATAGTGGAGAACGCGATCCTGTAGCGTACCCCAATCCAGGGGATTATGTCGTCGAATTGAAAAATCCCATATACAACGTCTCTAAAATATCACTGGTATCGGCTCGTATCCATGCGAGTCAATTGCTTATAAACGACAGAAATAACACGTTTTCGGTTAATGGTACCACCATAACGTTACCTAACGAAAATTACAGTGGAAACGAATTGGCGAGTGAACTATTATCTAAATTTCAGGCTGGCTCGGTACCTATTTCAAGTGTAACGTACGATAAGAGTAAAAACGATTTAACATTTGGGGGTGCGGGTGCATTTACATTTGAGTTTTACGGTGGAGATAACGGGTTTGATACCGGTTCAGAAGGATTAACGACGCCGCATGATATTCTGGGACTTCCTGCAAGTAATGTAACGTCGGTGAATAACACTCTCACGACCGGAAGTATAAATCTCCAGGGTCCAGATGCGCTCATACTAAAAATAAGTAGCGGTGCAGAAGAATTGAATAAGACGGTATATTCCGATACACCTTTCTACACTGGTCGAATCCTGATGTGCGGAGACGTCATCAATTATTCTGGTGTAGACGACACCGTGGAGCACACTTTCGAATCGGGTTCACAAAATATATCGAAACTACGTATTCAGTTCTTTTACAGTAGTAATAATCGATTGATTCCATATGATTTTAGAAACGCGAATCATGTATTAAAATTATCAATCGACGGTGCAGTTGATAAATTATCGAGAGTTCCTATGGTAAAGAAGGGTACAGAATTACAGAATGAAGAACGTACTGAAGGATACCGTCTTCCGCCAAATATTCAAGACAGGGATGATGACCTGAATAAATGGAATGGGTTTGTTTATATATTTTTAATCATACTTACCGGCTGTTTCTTCATTGTATTCACTAAACCTCGAAAGTTTAGCGAGTAACCGCGTAGACGGGCGCAACGGGCTTCCTGACGCGAGTAGACACGCGAGAGATGATCATGTAGACGATCACGGAAAGGAGAGTGGTGAAGAGAGCGGTGAGCGCATAGTTCATGCCGCCGTTCTTCTGAACCTTGACGACCTGGTGAATGGACCAACGAACGACGTCCATCCAAGAAAGAGCCGCGGCGAAGGAGAAACCAGCGACGACGGAGTTGAGGGACTGAGCCTCGAGCTCACGGGAGATCGCGAGGACGGTATCGACAGCGATATCGGAAGACATTTATTGTATGCACAGATTTTATTCTGGTAGCAACTCTTCGACGATCAATATTTTTTTATATGTATTCTTATTGTATCCCCTGACGTCGCCCTTCCTGGGTGTATCAGATTCCGAATCAGAATCCGAATCTGACCCAGATTCCGAAGACTCGTCGACTGCCTTAAAACTTTTGTAATTAGAAGTCGTCCATCCCTGGAGAGGTGATGTGTCCATTACTATCAATCGCATTTTTTATCATTTCTTCTGACGGATTGGTCGGATTCCAACCATCCCATGCGTCATATGCCTCATTGATTTTCATATAAAGTTCATCTGTTCCCGAATACGGGGCAAATGGAGGTTCTTCCGCCTCATCAACTGTCTCTATTTCCTCTTCATCCTCAGATTCCTCCTCTTCGTAAATATCCGGGAAATACGATCCAATCTGCTGACCCACTGTGTTCATCGCACAGTATTTTAAACAGTATTCCATATCCTTCGCTAAAATTATATCTCGACCACACGCTTTAGCGTACTGTCCTGATAAAACGACGGCGTGCTCCATTACCGGTTGCATTATGTTAATTGCTGATTCCACCATTTGGGAAGATAACTTTTCCGCTGCCTCCATTGATTCGGAGTATATTATTAGCGAGCGCGTAAACTCTAAGCTCTCTTTTAAAAGTCGTTTCACTATTCAGTTTCAGGTTTATGATTTGCTCCTTAATAGCACTGAAATTGCGCTGACCCGTTGGATACCACTTCTCGGGTTCTAATGCAAAGCTATACGAGTAAAACCGTCTGAATAATTGAGTTCTCGAGTGATGGATACCACTCTGTACGGCCCTGAGATGTACGACATTTCCGGTCACTTCATCGAGAATTGTTTCGTTATCCAAAACCATCCCTAAACTGATGAGGTGTTCGAAGTTTACATATTTACCACTGGATCCTGGTGGATATATTTGATAGACAAAATCATAATCAAAGGTGCTTATAAAACTGTTAACTTGTAGGGGAATATTCGCAATGACAAAATATAACTCCTTTACAGGATTTGTGAAATCCATTTTAAACGTGTAGTCATCCATACCTTCGGAACTAGAGACCGGAATTTCAAAAGTATCCTGTTGGATCTGTGTGATGATGTAGTCGCGATTACTTTTCTTAATCGCCTGTCGTTCTGGGTCGTTAAGTTGAACCATCTCGGTATGTAAACGCATAGATTCGATACCAAATCGAGACGTATCGCCAATACCAGCTATGTTCATATTTATCTGACCCCCCATTCCCGGATGGGAGTTACAATAGTAATATAAGGTACTCGGTGTATCACTGTTTACTGTAAACGTTAATATAACCGACCCGTTCATGAAATTAGTTACTGTTGATTGATTATCCGAATATGCTGCATACGGTGTGATAGCATGAGTACCATCCGCACCAGATGAAAGCTTAAACGGGTGATTGGAGTTTTGCACCAATCCGTATTCAAATGTATATGTATGACCATACTGCAATTCGAGGGTTGGCTGTCGCTCATCGTTTATGAAAAATTTATTACCATCCGCCGTCGGCTGCACAGTTACAACAAAATGGGTATTGTCTGGTGAAGATACGCTTTGTAAATTAGGTAAATTATGAATACATTTACCAATATCACTGAGTTGAATTTCTATTTCACATTCCTGATTTGTTAAGGCGCAAAGTGGAATTGCGAGTTCTGGATTATTATGAAAATAGAACGGTATATCTACTATATAACTCGTCGATGTAGTCGCGAGTGGTAAGTGTTGATCTATGGATGCATGTCGTACAGGAAGTCCAGATGATTCGTCGGGGCATTTACCTATCAGCTTAGCCAGATTATTCTGTTTCGTCTGTGTAACGTAATGCTCGCTATAGATCTGTAACCAATCTCTAGGGATTCTCTGTACGAGTTGTCCACCTATTACGAGATCTACATGTTGGAATATCGCGTGACCAATAGATTCGACGTATCTAAAGTCGATTCCACCGTTTTCCAACGGTGGAAGTGTAAAATGTACCCGTACAGTTTTTATCAAATCGCCGGCGTTCGCTGGTATCGTACACTTGAGAATACCTCCATATTCCAATTGACCGTGTAAGTCGTGGGACACGTCATACGCTGAAAAGTTTGTATGCTTTTTGAACTGTTTGATGAAATGCGTGTATTCAGGATTCTCTGTGAAGTAAGCATCCTGGGTACCCGTAGTGGCAAGTTGCACCCGTCCTGCCATTTCTATTATAACCCGTTAAAATTTTAAACCTGCTATTCCTCCCTCAACGTGTAGAAGGTTGTAATTCAAAGCGTATATCGAAAAGTTTATATTCCGTGAAGTAGACGTTTCATCGAGTTCCACGTCTAATTTCTTATGAATAATACGACTCATGTTTAATTGACCGGTAGGATAATATAATTCCGGTTTCAAAGCGAACGAATATGTATAAAATTCATACGCGGGATCGGGACACCCTGTATGATGTATTAAAGACTGTTCATAGGCTAGATATTTACCTGTGTGATCAAACATGCGTTTACCGTTACACTCGAACCGAATATTCTTCACGAAACGGTAATCGGATCTTTTATTCGTCACATGACTAGAAAATGCCTGATCGGATGATGTTATGTCGAGTAAGCGATCCTCGTTTCCTACGTTTGCACCGGTTTCTTCTTTCGCCAAAAAGAATAATTCTTTAACGGGGTTTGTAAATTTTAACAGCGCCGATTTCTTCGTTTCATTAGGTTTAAATTGCATAGTCGATAACTGTAACTGCGTTATGATATACTGCATGGGGCGTGTGAGTAAAAAGTTTATCTCATCCCGAGTGATGAAGTAGAAATCTGTAATCATAGACGCTTCAACAATAGACCCCAATTCTGTTTTAGTGCGTACCATATTTCCATTTACTTCTCCGTAGCTAAACGTCACATCATCATCTACATCTTTAAACTTTATATGTATTTCGATTAACTGACGAGTGATAGCGCATATAGGTATAGCTAAGCTAGGATTCCTAAAAAAATAGAACGGTAAGTTCAGATAGAAGGTCCTCGGTGCGGTGACGATTTGAATTTGGTTATTGTGACCATTCATGTAGTAAAGGGTTGTACCTGCATCATCTTTATTACTATAGAGTTGGTTATACATGTCTATATAGTCACCTGTAAGTCGTTGAATTGTTTGTCCACCGATTACTAAGTCGACGTGCTGTATAACGCTCGTAGCAATCGAAGCGTTATATAGATTTCCGGATGGTAACTCTCCCAGGGTAAGTTTAAGCATCACACTTCGAAGTAAATCGCCGACGTTATTTGGAATACGGGCTATAGCATTTCCACCCAGTGATACATTTCCAGTGATAGGAATACCGACCGCCTCTGTAGAAAATCGGGTGTGTCTTTTGTAGATGGACGAAAAATATGAAATTTTTGGCTCACCGGTGAGCCATTGATCCTGGACACCGGTGACAGCGAGGCGTAAACGTCCAGCCATTCTTAATACATGTGAGTAAAATTTTATCAAATAAAACAATGCGATATTATAGATGGATTTACGTTTGAGAAAATTCAACCCGGCTAAAATAGCCGACGACAAGGTGTGTGTATTCATAGGAAAACGTAATACAGGTAAATCAACACTCGTGACTGATATTTTGTGGCACAAGAAGCACTTACCAGCGGGTATCGTTTTATCGGCTACTGAAGAAGGTAATCATTATTATCAACAGTATATACCTGACCTGTTTATTTACGGAGACTACGACAGAGAGGCTATAGAGCGAGTCATGGACCGACAAAGAAAGCTCGTGGGTGCTGGAAAACAAAATTGTGGTGCATTCCTCTTATTGGACGATTGTATGTACGACAATAAATTCATGCGTGACACGTGTATTCGCCAATGCTTTATGAACGGGCGTCACTGGAAAATTTTCTTCATGTTGACGATGCAGTATTGTATGGACTTACCACCAGCTCTTCGCGCTAACGTGGATTACGTGTTTATTCTCCGCGAGAACATCATTCAGAATCGAGAGAAGCTTTACAAATCCTTTTTTGGTATTTTTCCGACGTTCGATATGTTTAACAAGGTCATGGATGCTTGCACCGAGAATTACGAATGTATTGTGTTAGATAACACAAGTAAGTCTAATCGCATCGAGGATTGTGTTTTTTGGTACAAGGCCAAGCTTCACAAGAACTTTAAAGTTGGAGCCCCTGAATACTGGCACGCGCATAAGAAGATGTTCAATCCTAAACGAAGCAGCGTGAACCGAATGGATCCCAAGGCGGTTAAGAATAAGTCTGCACTTAAAATTACCAAGACGAGATAATTTTATATCTTTACAGTAAGATGCCCACACCTAGATCGGGTACATCCATGAACATAAATCAAGGAAACACAAATGTCGAAAATTACCTGTTTAGGAGAAATGTCATGAACATAAATACGGTTGGTTCGGGTATGTTAGGTAAGAGAAAGCGTCTTCCAGCTAACTATATACCCACCAGCAGCAGTGCCAAACGAAAAGATCTAGAAATGGTAGCGAAGGTTGTCAGGGTTTCCAACACGAAAGCATCTATACAGCTCCCCAAACGTGTAATAAAAGAGTTACGTTCGATAAACAACATGTCCACCCTTAAAAGGTGGGAATACGGTGGTAAAATAGATTTCGTGTCCGATGGTAATACGATTAAATTTAACGTTCCGACACGTTTCACCTCGCAACAAAGAATGCAAGTGAACGGGCATATCGTAGGAATTTTTAGAAATTCTTACATTTCATACCACACACACCCGGGTATATCGACTGCTACGGGTAATACGCCTTTACCATCGAGTACTCGAAACGTGTACGTCACACTTCCAAGTGGAGCAGATTTTGAAGCGTATATTAAGGGGTATCCGGGAATGCAAGCGAACATCATCGCAGATAGACACGGATATTACGTTATCGATATTTTGGAGTCCGTGGATAGAGGGCAGAGACCCATTCCCGCCACCGTGAATAGACATATGGAATGGGTTCGTTCTCAGCCATTTTTCACTTCTAGGGTGTTTGGGGAAGATGGACAGGAATATTTTAATACTACGTTAAGAGACTGGAAAGGGGCTATTAACGGAGAATTGAATACACATATGAAACGTGTATTTGGTATTTCTATAAAGTATTACACGTACGATGAAGAACCCGCTACGATTACTGTGAGTCGTGTCGACAATTCGAGCGGTCGATAGAATCTTCTAATTCGTCGACTTCATACCACGCGAAATGACATTCTTTTGAATTTTTATCATGAGAGCATATTTCTTGTGCTTCTTCTATAGCTTCCTTGAAACGTAGACGAAGACGCAAATTATCAGGTACAGGTTTGTTCGACGGGACGCGAACCGATTGTTGTTGATATATTTCATTTAGCACATTTTTCCTGGTTTTGTCTAGTCTATATTTATAAGAATCGTTTGAGGAATATGCCCGAATATACATACTATACTCGAGCACTATTTTTAACTCGGGTTTAAAGACTAGAGACATGTATCGAATATAATGGCGTACGATTCTCCGGAATGCAACTTTCGGTACAAGGTTTCTTCCCTGGAAAAGGTTGTTGATGGAGATACCATCGACGTTTGCATTGATCTCGGATTTGATGTATGCACGAAGCAGCGTGTCCGTCTTCTAGGGATCGATACACCCGAGTCCCGTACTTCTGATAAGGTGGAAAAGGTCTTTGGTCTTATCTCCAAAAAGAAGCTTAAGGAGTGGTGCCTCAAGGCTGTCGCCAGCGAGAAAGACGACGTTGAGATCGAGCTTAGATGCCCGGAGGCGGATTCTAGGGGTAAGTTTGGACGTGTACTCGCTGAAGTTTGGGTTTCCGAGGACGGTGTGTGGACCAATGTCAATAAATGGCTATGCGACAGAGGATACGCGGTGCCGTATGTTGGTCAAAACAAGGCAGATGTTGAAAAGTTGCACATTGTGAATCGTAAGCGACTCATTGAACAGGTAAAGGATAATGCGTTATATCCAGCGATTATCGATAGTATCACGAACTAAATATAACACATAATAGTATAAAAAATCACCATTTGCCCTTGTAGCTTAGTTGGTAGAGCGTCGGCCTTGTAAGCCGAAGGTCGCGAGTTCGAGTCTCGTCAAGGGCAGGGCTTGTAGTGAAACGGATATCACTCTGGACTTCTAATCCAGTATTCCGGGTTCGATTCCCGGCAAGTCTGATTATTCGTTTCCACCAACCGAACGAATAAGATTAAATATATCTAAAAAGTAATCCAACGATGCGTTTACGAAATTGCCGGAATAATTCCTCTGCAATATCTTATTCGTATCATACACTACAAATAGCGCAAAGAGTATCGTAAGAATTCTACTAGGAACGAGTGAATTCTGTTCTTCGACTCGTGTGCGTCTCACATATATATTGATAACGCGAGCGATCAAAATGGTTAAGAGTGAGAAGAATAATATCTGACCGAGAATATCGAGTTTGTATCCCATCTGAACCGTGAAGATTCCGGCGACTAACATACCTATAAATATACCAACGACCTCGAGTAAAGCTTCTTGTAAATTAGGCACATTGTGAAGTGCCATACCAGAGATATACGCTAGAAGGGAAAATACGGCTACTTTAACGGGAATGGGTAAACGCACGAGACTCAACAATAGTACCAACGCGAGACCCACTATTCCTATCAATAACGCATTGGAACGAGCAATATCTTTCATGTAGGCGTTCCCGGAGGTCGCCTCGGCGGCCCTGTATGCAACAAAAGTTTGAAAAATAAGGTGCCCAAACACCCCCGCCATAAAAGGTATCTTCTTCTGTAAGTTACTCATTTATATTAGATTACAAATTATTTCATTCTACACCTGCATAAAAGTAGGTTTACTCGTTTTGTACCGCGCAAACGAAGCCTTATCGTTGATGTAATATTTACGATACGCTTCAACGATGTTTGGACACTGGTACGCCACCGGCATACATTCGGGGATTCCCTGGGCCGAGTAATACGCTGTATCACTTTTATGTTCGTCAAAATGAGGTGGTACATTATTCTTGAGCCATAGTAAATGTCCTTCGCATGTATGAATTTTACCGTAGCGTTTCGTGTATTCTTTTGAGAGGGCTAATCCGATTTCACATGCGAACATGTAATTACGAAGACTCGAAGAAATCCACATCGTCATCGGGTGCTTCTTGTGAGCGGGTTTGTACCCCCGCTGTGAACCGCTTTTTGTATACGGTGCATACTCTCGAACGTATTGTTCCTGACCTGCGTAATACCATGCAGTGTATAACATCTGTGCAATTTCTAACTGAATTTTGATCACATGTTGATCGCAGGAAAGTTCTGCGATCTCTTCCGGAATCAACGAAAGAAAGAAAATATTCATCTTATTTTTAGTTAAATGTTTTTCGACTTAAGTACACTTAAAAAATTTAGTCCCAATCATGACAATGCACGCATTAGCAGCTCTTATAATTGCACCTGCCAGTGCCTTAAATAAACGATTTAAGAGAAACAGGGCATCTTTCTTGGCGGAACCACCTCCACCCGCTGATACCGTTCAGCCATGGGAGTACGGTGCATACTCCGTGAAAGCGACGGTTGAAGCCCGAGACGAACACGGTGAACTCGATAAGACTTTCATTGGGTATAGTCAAAATATGGATATCACCGAACGTACAACTATAGCTTGTGATAGATATAAGACCGATGGTACAACTTGCGGAGAAGTTCAGATGGTAATCAAGGGTGGGGAATGCGACGAAGTTATTTTCATGAAATTGAAAAACAATATCACTCTAATTCGTCTTCTATGACGATGGGTGGGGCTTCAACCCAATCGAGTGGTTCTAAAAAATCCGCCACGAATGCGTTATCTTTTATTTCTTTTACCTGCACAATTCTACAATCCTGGGGAGTGATAATAGGTTTCGTTTTACTGGGTTCAATTACAATAACCGGTTTACATAACAATGCAAGCATTTAATTGTAATTAGATTATAATATAAAGTTATCATTCTTAATTCTATTAATATGTCGGCTGTTGGTCAAACCTCAATTTGTTTTCATAACATTGGAAGACGGCGACGAACCTATCGATCGCGAAAAAAACCATGTATGAAGAAGGTTGACAGGCTCGATTGTGCTATACGTCATAGAAGGTGTCCAGGTTGCCCATTCAATGACTTCTTCAAGCCCGTCACTTATGATGGTAGTATCAATATAAAATCAGATCAAGAAAAGTCTTCAGATCACCCGTCTCAATAAGTCTGGCGTATAACATACCTTCTTGACCGAAATAGAGTGGGTTTAGATTCGCCCTATCAAATACATTTTTAAGTTTAATTTTTAATTTGTCTAAATGCATCAATACTTTGGATAATATATCAAAATCTAGGGATTGGACACCCATACGGAATGCAACTTTGTTTACACTATATTCACCCGTATCAGTTTGAAAAAGAAAATGTTTTTTTATAAATTCTTCTATTTCGTTTCTTGGGCTAATCCCAATTTGATTTGCAATTTGTGTAATTTCCATTAGATTATCTAAACCCGCTACTAACTTTCTTATAAATTCACGCTTACCTTGTGGGAGTGACATCTTATTGTGTATAAAGATAAAAAACGCACCTAGGGTAAGATGACTGATGTATTTGAATTAAAAATTATGATTAGCAAGGTACTTCTTCCAAGAATTAGAAAACTTGAAGAAGAACTTGCGTCATTACGAAAACATACGTGGCCGTATGTACAGGGAAAAAAAGAATCTCATCAACTTGACGATATCGAGGCGAAGGTGGATTTTCTTAAACATCTCGATGAGGACACAGTAGTTGAATTATTGAGGGCAAAGGTAAAACTTAGTAGAAATAGTGGATTTCTAACTAGAGAATATGATATGATTTCTAATTTACGAAATAATTTTTGTTGAGCTATAGTAGATGATATATTCAAGTGATGAACCTATGCATATTGGGGCTCTCATATGCCTAATCATATGTATACTTATTACAGGTAGTGGCACCACAACCATTTTACAGATGCCCCTAGTACCACAAACTGGGTTGATGGCAGCTTGTTGTTGTTTGTCTTGCATATCTTCAACAACTACTGTCGCGAAAGATCTACAGAAACGTTAAATTAGAAAAAATCATCAGTCCTGTACATATTTACAGTGAATGAACCAGTCTTTCCCATTACGGTGACTGTTTCATTTCCGTATAGCTCTTGGCATCCAATGTCTTCCATACAATCCCTCGCATTGTGGGAGACTGACACTGGGTATAAGTTTTCACCTCCGGTGGTGGTGTAGTAATTGTAGCGATCACGGCGACCACGTACCTCCTTACCATAGAGAGGGAGAGTCTCATCACCATTCGTGATTAAACCCATCTGTTGCATGTGACCAGGCTTGTATTGTTTAATGGGTGGACCCCTAAATTCGGGTTCTTGGGTGTGACCACGACGAGTGGGTACTGGACGCACTGGCACTGGAACAGCTACTTCTACTGGGACCTCGACAACTTGGGGATTGTAGAACATGTAGCCTACAGCCCCTACGAGTACAATAACCGTCAATAGCAATAATTGAGTTTTTTGCTTGTTCTTCATATACTATAGTTAAGGAAAATGTTTGAGATGAATATATGAAGGACATAACCATTTTTGAGAATTTCATCAACGATGAGGAACTAGAAGAGGCTAGACGATTCATTGATACACCAGGAATTACACATAAGGGTGGTGAAGTTGAATGGGATTTTGAACCAATTGATAATTGTTATAAAAAATTTATATTTGATGTAACAGATTGCCCAATGTTACCCCCCGAGTGGGTAAAAACTGGGAGGGGTGGAATAAATGACTTAACCTCTTACACAAAAAAATATATTTTAAAGATTCAAAACAAAATAGAAAAATGTACGAATAAAAAATTTAAACTATGGAGATCTTATTTAAATCGTCAAGTATGTGGTCAAGATGTGACATTACACATAGATGATAATAAATATAACGCCTATACACTTTTGATATATATAGGTGATATTACACCCGAAAACTATTGTAATACTGGGGGAGATTTAGAGTTTGAGGATGAAAATAATATGAGAGTTGAACCGTTTACTAAACGAGCTGTGCTATTCAAGGGGTATATACCACATAAGGCTTATGCACCCTTAATACCTGGTATAACTCGAATTTCATTTGCAATAAAATTGTTATGTATATCAGAAGATGTACCATTTATTGTAAAGTATGGTTAAAAACAAGAACTTAAAAAAAATACTCTCATTTTAGAGAATGATAGTTCAACAGTTAACTGAACAAGAAATGAAAGACTTATCTAAAAAAATTCCACGTAATGGTATATTTTTAATAAATGATTTACTTTCACCGAGTATATGTAAAGAAATTATCAAATATATTGACGAAAATTCTATAGAAGAATCTTTGACTTCTCCTTCGACAAATGTTAAGGCGATGACGGTATTACCTGTTGAGCTTAAAAAAAATAAAAAAATAATGTCATATCTGGATGATGCTGTGAACACAATAATTTCTAAACTCTCTACTAGTGCAGTTAGATACAGTGTCGAAATAACAGGTCGATGTCATTACCAACTTAGAAAAATATATGGTCCCACCAAATGTCATATTGATCGTACCACTGAAGATTATAATGAGTATGTAAATTCTAAAAAATTGCGCGTTTTTTCAATAATTTTAGCATTTAATGATGATTATGAAGGAGGTGAATTATGTTTTCCGACACAAAATTGTGAAACTAAGTTAGAACGGGGACAAGCTATAGCGTTTCCACCATATTGGACACACCCACATTATACAAAAGATTTGAAAAATGACACATATAGATATACACTAACGGTATGGTTGTATGGAAATTCGTAATTATATTTGACACTTAAGAATAATATTTTACTTAAGGAAATTATTTGAAGTAAATCTATGGATAAATTGAAAATATTTAATGAATTTCTGGATAGAGATGAAGCTTATGAAACTTTAAATTATTTCAGTCGAAATTTCAACAAAGGTTGGGACCCTTGGGTTGCCGAGGTGCAATCACCGACGGGGTACGTTCCTGGAAATGCATTTTGGCGTATGAAACTGTCTGATGAAAAGTTATTTAGTGAAAGAATTCTTAAAAAAATAGAATCAAAAACAAATAAACGTTTTACATTATTAGATGTATACGGAAATGGACAAACAAATGGTCAAGATGGATCTTGGCATGTGGATGACAGTCAAGATGGAACTTATACATTTTTATTATACATGACTTATAATCCAATTATAGACTCTACCAATTATAACACAATCGGTGGATATACAGGTTTTAGTATAAATGGATTAATTATAAATGTTGAACCATTTACAAATAGAGGTGTGTTATTTAGATCTAACATCATCCATCGGGGTTTGGCACCACAAAAACCCAATATATTTCGCATTTCTATAGCTTATAAGTTAAAAGAAATTACATAAGAAAGTATATGAAGGTCTTAGCGATCGATATAGGATACCATAATATGGGTTTGGTGTCTGCCGAGTTTGAAGATAGCCCAAAAATTGATGTGAAGTACATGAAAAAGGTAAGTCTCGAGGACTATAAGTATATACATACAAATGACTTTGTTGACCTCATCCCTTTATTTGTTGAAGATCACCAAGATATATTTGATTCAGCTGATAAAATACTTATAGAGAGACAACCACCCGGAGGTTTCACAAATATTGAGATTCTATTAAATTACATGTTCAAAGATAAGGTTATTTTAATTTCACCTGTGAGCATGCATATGCATTTTGGTATGAGACACTTGGATTATGAAGAGCGAAAAGAGAGAACCGTACTAATAGCTGAAAAATATCTAGATGACGAGATTCCGTATGAAAGAAAACATGATATAGCGGATGCTTTTTGTATGATTGTCTATTTTAACTTCAAAGTTACAACTCATATATTCGACAAGTTTAGATATTTTCCTAAGGTATAGTATATGCCAACAGCTAAACAACTCCAGAACGCAAAGACGAAATTAAAAAAGACTCCTAAATCCAATGGTAACAAACCTGTTATACCTACAGCAGCTCTTCTTCGTTTAATTGCTGCCGACCCCAGGATTCAAAGGAATCGTAATTTTATGAAACAAGTTCAAGAACTCGTCAAGAAGAAGTAGTTTTACCTTTGAGTGTTACTTTTAGTTCATCAAAGAACGTGTCGAAAACACCCAATCTATACTGAACAAATGCCCAAAGTGCGAAAAACATAGTCTTCGTCATCTTATTTACATCATTTTCCTCCATTTTGTAAATTGGACCCACTAACCTGCCCATAAAAGTTTCATCCTTCGATTTACCAGTCATTGCAATCTCCGCTTGGGTTAATGCACATGTATCATCGTTCACCGACCAATGATAAAAAATGAATGGTATAACCATCGAGTAAAACTCAAGATTTCTACGATTATTTGTAAAAGGTACTATCAAAATCATGAGTAAAAAAATAACATGTAGTGCAAAAATTATATTCATTTACTATATACAATGGTAAAAGAAAAAATTGTATGGAATGATCAGCACGAAATTATATTA
>ERZ887830.1248-NODE-1248-length-14581-cov-8.165428_pt1 | contig 14581 bp, 14 predicted proteins | sample MGYA00521101_ERZ887830 | MGnify/ENA primary metagenome ERZ887830 (study PRJEB32303, sample SAMEA104408592) | aquatic metagenome | biome: Marine water; feature: Pelagic; material: water | place: Baltic Sea | collected 2014-06-05T16:38:00 | depth 1,762 m ...
CTTCTTCGGCTTCAGCTGCTATGCGTGCTTCTTCGGCTACTCTAGCTTCTTCGGCCTCCATAGTTGCACTTGATGGCATTGGAACTCCATTATTACTATTAATGCCAACTGCATTATTCATGCTATTAGTTACACTTAAGTCAACAATTCTACGTCCCGGGCTAATCTGTGGTCCCAGTCCAGTAGCTACTACTGACACTCTAATCTTACCTTCCATTCTTTCATCAAAGATAGATCCTACAATCACATCTGCTTCAGGGTGTACTTCAGCTCTTATTGCGTTCGTTACTTTGTCTACTTCAAATAGAGTTAAATCTGTACCGCCAGTAATATTAATAAGAAGGCCTTTGGCTCCATCTAATGAATAATCATCTAATAGAGGATTAGCAATTGCTGCTTGAGCACAATCAACTGCTCTATTTTCCCCATCAGCCTCACCAGTACCCATCATTGCTCTGCCCATATTATTCATTATTGTTCTTACATCAGCAAAATCTAGATTGATTAAGCCAGGCACAACCATTAAATCAGTAATACTTCTCACTCCAGCATGTAAAACTTCATCAGCCATTGCAAAGGCATCGTTGAATGTAGTTTTTTCATCTGCAACTTTAAACAAATTCTGATTTGGGATAACTATTGTTGTATCAACTAATCCTTCTAATTCCTTTAAACCTTGCTCAGCAATTCGCATTCTACCGGCACCTTCAAATTGAAATGGCTTAGTAACAACTGCTACAGTTAATATTCCAAGTTCTTTAGCAACTCTTGCAATTACAGGAGCAGCTCCAGTACCAGTTCCACCACCCATGCCAGCTGTTATGAAGAGCATATTAGTACCATCGAGGTGTTCCATAATTTCGTGTTTTGTTTCATCTGCAGAAGATTTTCCAATATCTGGATGAGAACCGGCACCTAGACCTTTGGTAATCTGAACTCCAAGTTGAATCTTACAATCACTGCGTGATTTAGATAAGGCTTGCGCATCTGTATTTGCTGCAACAAAGTCAACACCAGCTAAGCCAGAGTCAATCATATTATTAATAGCATTACCACCTGCGCCACCAACACCTATAACTGTTATCTTGGGCTTCAACTCTTTTAATTCTGGAACACTTAAATTTAAAACCATGGTACTTTTCTCCTTGTTAAATTATTTAATCATTATTCCATTTAAGATTCGCTAAACTTTCTTGCGATTGCTTAAATGTTTTATTCTGGAATTCACTGTATTTATCTGGATCCCACATCTGAAAAGTTTCACCCATTCCAACAAATGAAACTTGATCTTTAATACTTGCAAACTCGACTAATTTATTAGGCAGTATAACTCTACCTTCTGTATCAAATGATAGTTGGTGACTATCTGCTAATAGCGAAGTTGAAAAAGCACTTCTCTCTTTTGAGAAAGGTCCCAACGCATCAATTGTATCACTTAGCTTTTTGATTCTGTTAAACCCACAACCTTCAACTGAATCTAAAACTGGTGATGGATAGCAAATCATTCCTTTAAAACCACTCTCCTCAAGAACACTTCTAAAACTTGAAGGTACAGACACTCTGCCTTTGGCATCAATTTTATTTATAAAGGTCGATAAAAATATCATTAGTCTCTCAAAAAATTTAACTATCAAAACAATCATCAAAAATACCTGTATTGGGTTAATTTGGGATTGTATGGGATTATGTGGAATTTAATGGGAAATGTAAATAACTTTTTACATTTTTTTTAATAAAATCAGTAACTTATAAAACAATAACATTAAGACAGTAAAATAAGTAGATGAAATAATTAGATATTTATGCCAGATAATTTGTAAGCCGGGTTCTGTATTTTTATTGCTAAAAATGACGACCATTCATCTAGTTTTGTTGTTACCAACAAAATCATGCGATCAACCCAGTTATAGCCAAGAATAAACTATTATAACTCTATTAGATCTTGCTCCTGGTGGGGTTTACCATGCCATTTCTGTTACCAAAAATGCGGTGAGCTCTTACCTCACCTTTTCACCCTTACCCTTTCAGGCGGTTTATTTTCTGTGGCACTTTCCCTAAAGTTGCCTTCGCCGGGAATTACCCGGCACCATATTCTTGAGGAGCCCGGACTTTCCTCTCGTTTTCACGAGCGGCCGTCCAATTATCTGGCACGTTTGCAACCTAATATTAAACTATTTAACTGTCAATGATCGAGACTGAAGTCTTATGAGTTCTTTTAAATATCGAGGTAAATTAAGGTTATTACCCTTCACCTTTAATTCAGATGGACAGTAATGTGATTGAAATGCATATAACACAAGCAAAGTTTGCTTATCCATAAAACCATTAATTTTTAAACTATATCCAAATTTTTTCAGTAAAGTTTGAAGATCTTTTATTTGCTTAGGAGAAATATTTTGAGTTGATTTAGACTCTAGTAGTTTTGGCATAATTCCAATTCTACTATTGTATAATTTTCTCCATGGAAATTTTGGACCTGGATCAATTTTTCTATCGGGTGCAATATCTGAGTGACCTAGTATGTTGGAGTTTGAAACTCTGTATTTATTTTGTATTTCTTTAATTAGCTTTACTAGTGAAAGTATTTGCATATTGCTAAATTTTTCATACTTGCCTGCAAGCCCTGTATTTTGAAGCTCTATGCCTATAGAATTTTTATTTAGATTTTTATCTTTTTTCCAATTAGAAATTCCGGCATGCCATGCGATGTTTTTTGCCTCGACTAATGAGTAGATCCTTCCTCGAGGATCAATTAGATAATGTGAACTTACTTTATTCTTTTTAGATACTAGATGCTTAAGTGACGCTTTTGTAGATGGTAGGTTGGTATAATGAATTACAATATATTTAATTTGCCGTCTATTTCTTTCATCAAAATTTGGTGATCGCTTTAAAAAAATATTGTTCATAGTCTTGATGATATATCGGTACCTTTTTCTCTTACCATAACAATACCTACCCCTATTAATGTCATCGAAGCACCTAAAATTATTTTAATATTAATGCTTTCACTAAATCCATCAAATATTTCAAAATGTGAAATAATAAGAGAATTTATGATTGCAAATATTGGAACTATAAGAGTTAAAGGTGTTATCTTTGAAACATCATATCTCGTGATCAAATAATAAAATGTTGCATGGCCAATGCCTGTTGCTATTAAAGATGTGAATAGTACTGCACCCCAAGCAATATATGATGCGTTAACGATAATGTCATAGTGATTAGTCTCAAATGTTAATGATATAATGCCAAGCATTATTGTGCTGACAAATGCAAGCCATGCTTGTAAATCAAATGCCCTAATATTTTTCAGTTTTTTCATGAAAATCATTGATATTGAAATAGAAGTAGCTGCTAGCAATGAAAAATAAACCCCATCTAAGTCACTAAAAATTGTAGGCTCAAACATCAATGTAATAACACCAGCAAATGAAAGAATTATTCCTAATATTCTTCGCCAGCGAATAATTTCTTTTAAAAAGATAACCGATAGTATGGTTGAGATTGGTATTCCAAGTTGTAAAACAATGGCTACGGACGAAACATATTTAGAGCTATCTAATGCAAGATAAAAGAAGCCAAAATGTAATCCTCCACCTAAAATTGAAATAATAAAAATATTTATCATTTGTCCTTTGTGAATCTTCAAAAAAGGAATCAAAATAACAGCCACGATCATAAATCTTAGTGTTGTGAACATAAATGCTGGAAACTCTGTAACGCCTACCTTTGCTGATATAAAAGTAGCACCAAAAGCAAGGTTCATAATCATCACTAAAATGACATCTTTTGTGCTCAAATAAACCTCAATTTCATCTAAAATATTATATATAAATTATGTTTTAAAATTTTAACCATGAGATATATAACATATATATAATGAAATCGAAATTAGTCTTATTTTTTATACTTATATCTTTTACAGTTTCTGGCTGCGCGTCGAACTCAAAAGATCCATTGGTAGCAGAAACTATTGCCACCCAAAAAACTTCTGATCCAATCGAGCCAATAAATAGAGTAATTTTCTCGTTTAATAATGTTTTTGATAAAGCTGTAGTAAGGCCAGTATCTATTTTATATAGAGGTATCTTACCTGAATTTGCTCGAAATCGTATTGCTTACTCATTAAATAATTTGAGTATGCCGATCACAACAATAAATAACATATTGCAATTTGAATTTGGAAAAGCTGGAATTTCTTCTGCAAGATTTGTAATTAATAGCACTATTGGGATTTTAGGCTTCTTTGACCCCGCATCATATTTTGGGCTTGAAGCTGATTATGAGGACTTTGGACAAACCTTGGCTGTTTGGGGTGTTCCAAATGGTCCATACCTCGTACTTCCTTTTCTTGGCCCATCATCACCTCGTGACTTTACAGGACTAATGTCGACATCTTTATTAGATCCAACTTATCAAGTTGGAAATGCAGCTAATCGAGATTTATTTCGAGGATATAGAATGGGAGTTGGAGCAATAAACTTTAGATCTGAAAATATTGAAATTTTTGATGATCTTCAAAATAACTCAGTTGATTACTATGCTGCCGTAAGAAGCTTTTATAACCAAAGTAGAAATAGCCAAATTTCAGATAACCTTGAGGTTAGCCCTTCAATAAACCAAGACAGTTTGTTTAATGATTTTGAAGAATTTGAATTAGATGATACGTATATTGGACCAGATGTATCAATTAGCTATCCTGAGTAGAATTATGCAAATAAAAAAAATTATAATATTAGTTTTATCTTTTTCCTTCATAAACACATTTGTTTTTGCAAATTTTGAAGCTGAAGAAAAGTTTGTCTCTAATTTTGCAGATAATGCTATCAGCATATTGGGCAATGAAAGTTTGGATATTAATCAAAAAAATCTTCAATTTACTGATTTAGTGATGTCGTCAATTGATATGAATTTGATTTCTAAATTTGTACTGTCAAAGTATTGGAAGATAGCTTCTCAAGAACAAAGGGATGTATACATAAAAGCATTTGAAGAATATTTTATATCTTCTTATGCTAATAAATTAGATCAATACTCTGGTGAAAAAATTGTTATTGTTAGCTCTGATGCTGCTAAAAAATTTGTAATTGTAAAAAGCAATATAGTGAGAGATGGGGCAGATACTCTTAAAATAGAACTAGACTGGCGCTTACTCACAAGAGATGGACAAACTAAAATTATCGATTTAAGTATCGAGGGCATAAGTCTTATTGTTGCACAAAGAGAAGAGTTCCAATCATACTTAAGTAATAATGATGGCGATCTAGATGCCTTAATAAATAAACTAAGATCTATAAATAATAAGAACTAATTAAATATTAACTTCTACTAATTCTTTTTCTCGATCTAAAAATTTATATTCCATTTTTACTGTCTTAAAAACCCGATCAACTTCATCAAATATATCTTGAGGGTTAAAATCTGCACATGAATATACATCAAGCTGCATTAAACCTGGCTTCGTTTCATCCCAAATATGAAGTGCAATGTGACTAGTCTCGATAATCGCTACAGAAGTCATGCCTTTATTGCCAGGATCATTTACATAAGTTGTGTAAGGTCCAGCTAAAAGCTTCATTTCAATTTTTTTAATTAGTCCACGAACCCAATCAGAAATTTTATTTAGATCTTCTTCTTGCGGGCACCAGCCAATATCAGCTCTTACTATTAAATGTTTATGTTGTTGTGTCATTAAAACCTCCGGCTAAAGAGGCATTCATCGCAGGGAATACCTTTACCTGGACATTCATTACAGAGAATAACTACCTGAACTAATAAACTAACACGATTCAGTTAAAGCAGGTATATTAAATTATGACTACTTATGTGAAAAAAATACATATCGACAAAGAAACTAAGAAAAATATTATCCTTGCTGCCAAAAACTCTAATGGCCCGGGGCATCACTTAATTGAATTGACAGATGCTCTTGAAATATCTCAATTTAAACTAGTTCATAAGAAGATTAAGTTAATAACTTTAGAGGATACAGGTATGAGTGCTAAAATTGAAAAAACGAAAAAAGATGGAAAGTTACATTACAATATATTGAAAGTTTACAAGTAATCATATGAGCAAAGGTACAGTTCTATTTAATGAAAAATGTAGTGTTTGTAACTTTGAGATACAACATTATAAAAAACGTTCAAACTTAAAATATACTGATTGTAGCGAAATGGATGATAAATACTTAAAAGCTCTCCATGTTCAATTTGAAGACGGCAAAGAACTTATTGGTGTAAGAGCTTTCATTTACGTATGGAATAACACCAATGGATATAAATGGCTAGGTAAATTAATAGGCTTACCAATCATATTTCAACTATCTCAGCTTCTTTATGCAGTAATTGCAAGACTGTTGTTTTGGCGCTTCAAAATATTTAATTAGATCTATTTTATAGAAAATTGATCCCACATATTTTTTGGAATACTGTTGTTTTTAATAATAGTACTGTAAATATCAGCACTCTTTCTTGGAATGCGTTCAAAATTATTTTCATAATCAACTTTTACTAATCCAAAGCGTGCGGTAAACCCCTCAGCCCATTCAAAATTATCAATAAATGACCAGTGCATATAGCCACGAATATCTACCCCGCCATAATTAATTGCATTCCAAATTTCACGTAAATGAGTGACGATAAATTTCTGTCTTCTTATGTCATCCATTTCACTATCTGCCATACCATTTTCTAAAATATAAATAGGTAAACCATAGCGTTCATGGGTATCTGTTAAAATATTATAAAAACCATGCGGATAGATCGCCCAATCCAAATCATTTACCATTTCTGTTTTATCTAATGGATCATTAAAATGAATTTGTGGGTTGGCTAAATCAAAAATATTAGATTCAACGTAATAACGACCATAATAATTTACCCCAATATAATCTTGTGAACCTTTAAGACCTGGAATTGTGACTTCATAATCAGTATTTGAAATCTTTAGTACCCCAGTATTAATTGCATCAAGTACATCCCAGATAAATGCTTGATCAATTCCAGCCGCCGTAAGTCGATCCAGTGGTGCCCAATTACGCATCGGCTCAAAAGCTCTAGTATGTTTTGCTATTCCAACTAAGTTATCTTGATTATTGTCCTGGCCATGAGCATGAATTAATTGATAGGCCAAAGTATGCGCTTCTAGTAAACTTTTTACAACAGGGCCAAGTGCAGAAATATCGCGTTGTTCTAAAGGTGGAAATATACCCTCCATATAGCCATTAAAGACATAAACCATTGGCTCATTTAGTGTGCACCAGTTATTTATTTGAGTGCCATAATTTTCTAGTACTGCACTCACAAATTTCTCAAAATGCTCCAAGGCATCGTCTCTCTCCCAACCTCTTTGACCATTCTTTTCATACCAGAACCATTCAGGTGTTGAAAAGTGAAATAAAGATACAAGAGGTTCAATATTTTTATCAGCAAGTGAGTCTAAGATTTCTTGATAGTATTGAATACCTGCTGGATCTGGATTTTCCATATCTTCTTTTGGAAATAGTCTTGCCCAAGAGATAGAAAATCTATGGCCATTATGTCCCATTGCTTCTGCAAGTTTAAAGTCTTCATTAAAAACCTCATCATAATTAGTTTTATTTGTGCGAATTTCTAGTGAGTATTTATCCAAACTATTAATATGACCAGGTTTTGCATATCCGGGTTTAGGGTCAGTCTCAGTATGTCCTTTTTTAATTACCTCTAACTCAAATGCAGTCCAATCACTTGGTTGTTGACTTTCAACATGCTGCGCAGCAGAAGAAGCACCCCACAAGAAATCTTTTGGAAATTTATATTCTTGCTGCTCAGGAAAATTTGAAGTCCACAAGTCAGTTCTAGTTTTACCAAAAATAGGTAGTAATGAAGAAAGGCAAAAAAGTATGAATATGATTAAGATAAATTTTTTCATTACAAAATATTAACTTAAAAAAGCCCTAATTGAAGTTCCTGATAAATAAGATTTGAACAATGAAACTAATCTGACTAAATAAAAAATAAATGGTGGCTTTACTTCTTTAGAAAATTCATTTCTTGAATAAATAGAGTTATACCACTTGTATATATTTGGGTATTTTTCTTTAAAGGGAAATCCAGATATTGTTAATCGGTATGTATAAATAAACCAAGCTATATCTAAAGCAGATAAATTATCACCTAATAGAAATTTTTGATTTTGTAGCTGTTGTTCAAATTTTTTGTAGTGTTTTTCAAAATTTTCTAATGATTTTTTAATAGCTTCATTTGTTATTCCATTTTTTTTAAAATTTTTATAAAAATCTACTTCTTCTTGTTTATGTTTAAGGGTTATTTCATCTGTATTAGCTTTATAGCTCTCAAATCTTTCCAGATTTTTTGGTTTTTTTGCACCAAGCCCACCAAACATATATTTGTAGGCAATATTTCGTATATCAATATGTAGATCATCTTCGTCGTGCAGTGCATCTGGCATTGAGCTCTTTTGGTCTTCTGAAATAAGAACTGGTTCAGGAAATTTTTGTTCTAGATATTGAATAATATCATTACTTTCAATAATAACTCTGCCATCATCAACTAAAACTGGCACTAGACCTTTTGGGTTTATACCTAAGAACCAATTAGAATAATTTTGTCCAGTTGCAATATTTATACTATGCGACTGCCATTTTATGCCTTTATAATTAAGATAAATTCTAAGTTTTTGTGAACATGAGGAGCCACTAAAATGTATTAGATGAATTCCTTGCCAATCAAGAATTTCCTTTGTTTTAATTTGCTCTGAAGGTATCTGAACCATAGATATGTTATTTTAAGTAATTTTTTAGAGTATAAAAGAACTTAATTTAACTTCCTAAAGAGTATTTACCACCTAATTCAATTACTTTTTTATAGGCTTCCCTAGCTTGATATCTTTTCAATAGTGCATCTAGGTTCGCAAAGGATTGAAGGGCTCCAGACATTTTTCCAGCTTCTAGAACAAAAGATAGCATTATATCTACTCCTGAAAATTTATTTCTATAAAAATATTCATTTTCCCCTAAGACATTGGACAAAAATCCAAGATGATTTTGAATCTCTGATTTTATTCTTGGTTGTAATGGTTTTGAATTTTCACCAAGAAACCTTGCATACAGTTGTAATAAGAATGGCATAATTGCTGAACCTTCAGCATAGTGCATTAGTTCAACATATTGATAGTAATCGCTATCAATAATTTTAGGCGCAAAATTTTCATCTGCACATTGATCTACAATATAAGTTACAATAGCTGCTGACTCGATAATTATTTTTTTATCGTGCTCGAGCACTGGAGATTTACCTAAACTATGAATATCTTTTAATTCTTTAGGAGCAAGGTTGGTAAGTTTATCTCTTTGATATTTAATTATTTCATATTCTGCATTAAGCTCTTCAAGTAGCCATAATACCCTATGTGATCTAGAATTATTTAAGTGATGAATTTTTATCATTAATTACGCCTGATATGCCCCAATAGTAGTTCTATGCAGAAGACGGTTATGTCCTTGATAACCACCGGTTGCCTTATGCAACACACTTCGATTGTCCCACATAACTAACATATTTTTTTTCCATTTATGTCGATACTGAAATTGCTCTTGACCTTGCCACGCTGCTAATTCTAATAACAATTTCATCGCTTCCTGGTTTTCCATACCATCAATACCAATAATATAACCAAAAGTTCCAAAGACACCCTCTCTATCAGTTTCAGGATGTTTTCTTATGATGGGGTGAAGTTGTTTTGCTAACGCTTCATCGGATGCACGTATATCCATGCTGCGACCCATCTCTCGATCCTTATCTCCATAGCCTCCAGTTGACGAATAAGGCAATGCTGCAGAGTGAATAGCTAACTTTCCTTCTAATTTTTTTCTTAAATCAGCTGGCATTTTATCCAAGGCAAGATGTTGGTTTGCAAATAAAGTGTCACCGCCCTCTGATGGTATGTCTATTCCAAAAAGACAGGTGCCTGCTGGTGGATTTTTTTGAAAACTCCAGTCAGTATGCCAGTTGTCCGCAAATACAGGAACTTTTTCATCAGCTGTTCTTTTAACTGCTACAATATTATTACGTCCTGGAATAGGTGCGATAAATGGATCATCACCAAAAGAACCAAAGCTTAGGGTAAAGCGCTCAAGGTCGTCATCAGTCATTGGTTGGTTTGGAAAACTAAGAACATGATGTTTTAGCCAAGCTTCACGTATTGCTGATATTTCATCTTCTAAAAGTGATTTAGTTAGATTAACTCCAGTAATTTCTGCACCACAAGCTTGGTCAGTAACTTTAATGTTTAAACCCATACTATTTAAATAAAACTTTGTTGAATATATTCTAAGCGCATTTTTGCTTTTTTACTATAGGGTAGAATTTCTAGAATTTTTTTATAAGTCTGTGCTGCTTTCTCAAACTGATCCTGTGAAATATATATTTCAGCAAGACCATCAAGTGCACCAAAATGTCTTGGCTCCAACTCAAGTGTCTTTGATATATCGCTAACTGATTTTTCATAATCACCAATAATATAGTGTAATGTAGCTCTCTTATTCCATGCCTCTGCAAAATTTGGGTCAATGTCTAATACTTCTGAAAACATATCTATCGACTTTAGATATTGTCTTTTTGCCATGTACTGATTTCCTAAATTAAATTTTTGTTGGGCTTCAATATTACCTATTTCAGACCAAATTGACCAAATTTGATTAATAGTAGGCCCAGCATTTAATTCATTCTCTATTAGAGTTAGGTCATCAAAAAGAGTTTTTAACCTTAAGTCGAATTGATCAGAATAAGTATTAAAATTTATTAAGGATAAAAAAAGGGCTATTAAGATAATTTTTTTCATTGTTTTGTTTTTCTTGGTGGGCCCACCAGGACTCGAACCTGGGACAACTCCGTTATGAGCGGAGGGCTCTAACCAACTGAGCTATGGGCCCGGAAAAATACAGTTATACTGCAAATATAAAAACTTTAAAGAAGAATTACTATTAAGCTTAATTTTTGTCTAAGAAGCTTTTAAGCTGTTTAGCTCTAGTAGGATGCTTAAGTTTACGCAACGCCTTAGCTTCAATTTGCCTAATACGTTCTCGTGTCACTGAAAATTGCTGACCAACTTCTTCTAAAGTGTGATCTGAATTCATTCCAATTCCAAATCTCATTCTTAATACCCTCTCTTCTCGAGGAGTAAGTGATGATAAAATTTTAGTAGTAGTTTGTCGTAAGTTTGATTGGATAGCAGCATCAATTGGGATTACTGCATTTTCATCTTTAATAAAATCACCTAAGTGACTATCTTCTTCATCTCCAACTGGAGTTTCAAGACTTACTGGTTCTTTGGCTATTTTTAAAACTTTGCGCACTTTTTCTAATGGCATATTAAGTTTTACAGAAATTTCTTCTGGCGTTGGCTCTCTTCCAATTTCACTTAATAGTTGTCTTTGGGTACGTACAATCTTATTGATTGTTTCAATCATATGTACCGGTATTCTAATTGTTCTAGCTTGGTCAGCTATTGATCTTGTAATTGCTTGTCTAATCCACCATGTCGCGTAAGTAGAAAATTTATATCCTCTACGATATTCAAACTTATCAACCGCTTTCATTAATCCAATATTACCTTCTTGGATTAAATCAAGAAATTGTAAACCACGATTTGTATATTTTTTTGCAATTGAAATAACCAATCTTAAATTGGCTTCAATCATTTCTTTTTTAGCAATGCTAGACTCACGTTCGCCTTTTTGGACATGGCTAACTATTCTTTTAAATTCCAATAGAGTTAGACCAATGTCACTTGCAGCACCTCTAATATCATTCATTATATCTTTAATGCTATTTTTTTCATCTTTTACAAATTTTTCCCAGCCTGTAAGACGTGTAATTTTTCTTAACCAATATGGGTTGTTTTCGTTGCCAACATATTTATCTAAAAAGTCATCTCTAGTAATATTATGATTCATTGCCAGTCTTAGAAGCTTGCCTTCAAACGAAACTATTTGCTTATTAATCAAATACAACTCATTAATTAACTCTTCTATTTTATTGGTATTGATTTGAAGCCCTTTGATAAGCTCTACTATTGAAAGCTTTTCAGCCTGATATTGTTTTTCCGACTTTGGAGGAAATTCTTTGCCTTTTTCTTGGAAATCAATTTTATTCTTCTGTAATTTTTGAAGTTTTTTAAAGTTTTTAGATAACTTTGTAAATGTCTGCAATATTTCTGGCTTTAGTTCTTCTTCCATAATAGCAATAGAAACATTCATTTCATCGTCTGCATCTTCATATTGCTCTTCTGGTTCAGCAGTTTTCTTTACTTCAACTTCACTTTCCCAACTTGAAGCATTTTTTTCTAAATCTTTTTTCTTTTTAAGCTCTAGTTTTTCTTCTTGTTCTTTTTTCTTCTTAGCTTCTTTAATTTTTTTACTTAAATTTTTCTTATATGGAGAATCTTCATATAATGATTCTAAGTCTATAACTTCTCTCAAAGTTATTTTACCTTCTGAAATATCATCTTGCCAATTTAAGATAGCTCTAAGTGTTAACGGGCTTTCGCACAAACCAGAGATCATTGCCTCCTGGCCTGCTTCAATTCTTTTGGCAATTGCAATCTCACCCTCTCTAGACAACAAGTCTACAGTACCCATTTCACGTAAATATAATTTTACAGGATCATCAGTTTTATCGCCTGTAGATTTAGTCTTCTTTTCTTCAGTACCCTCTTCAACAACCTCGTCATCAGCATCATCATCAGCATCATCATCATCTGAATCAATAATGTCAAAACCTGCATCAGATAGTTTTGTAGTATATTGCTCTACTTGCTCAGATGTAAATTTGTCTTCTGGAAAAGATTTTTTAATTAACTCATGTGTTAGATGTCCATCAGCTTTACCTTTTTTAATAAGTTTCTTTATGATGGATTTTTCTAAATCAAGTACTGGACTATCCTGCTCTTCAGATTCAGTGCTATCAGCATTTGATAAAACTGTAGGTATTTTCTTTTTTCTGCCTCTTTTTTTTATCATTTTAATTCTCTTTAATAAAACTATCTTTTTTTAGTTTCAAAAATTTTTCAAAACTGTCATCATCCATGTTTTCAGCTAAAAGTGCCTCAGCATCTTCTAGTTGAGTATCGGAAGCAATTTTACTTTGACGATTTAAAAGCTCTACAAATGTTAGCTTAAGATCATTGTAGTCACTATCTAGAAGTGACTTATAAGTTCTTAATAACTCTTCTTTATAGATTTCACTAACAATATTACTGAACTCTGAGATACTTAAATATGACTTTAAAGCTGTTTTTTCAAGCTCTTTGTTATCATTTGATGCATATTCAACTATAAATGAGCATAATCTTGAAAAATCGCTTTTATTGAAAGTTAGTATTCCAATTTCTTCAAAAAAATCACTTATTAATTTAGGGTTTTCAATGATACATAGCAGTATTACCTTCTCTCTTATGTGAGACGAGTCTTCGTTAATAGAACCTCTTTCACTCCTTAAAATCTCTGAGGAAATCTTTACAAAATTAGATTTTTTCCAAGGCTTTTGATAATTATTATTTTGATAGTTGTTATTTTGATAGTTCTTTACTGCCCTCAAGTCTTGAAGTTTTTGAAGATAGTATTTTTTATAATAATTTTTAACAGTTTCATCTTTTATCTCATTTATTAATGATTTAATTCTATTTTCAAAGCCTGCCAAATCTTCGGGACTTAAAGACTTTATTTTAGAATATTCATTTTCCCAAATAAAATCAGATAGTCCCTTGGCATTATTAATTAATTTTCCAAAACTAGCTTTACCTTTCTCTTTGATATAGTCATCTGGATCCAAGTTATCATTAAGAGAGCAAATACGAATAGAATGTTCAGGTTTAATAACTTGTAAAACATTTATTGCAGATCGGTATGCAGCTTTGTTTCCAGCAACATCGCCATCAAAACAAATGATTGGACTCTTGCAATATCTCCATGCTTTTTCAATTTGTGGATTTGTTAATGCAGTACCTAATGGTGCAACTGTCGTTTCAAATCCATTTTGATATAAAGATATAACATCCATGTACCCTTCAACTATTATTAGGTCATCTATTTTGTGATTTTTTTCAATAGCGAGATCAAGATTATATAGATTATAACCTTTCTTAAATAATTTGTTTTCAGATGAGTTGATATATTTAATATTGCTCTTATCCAATGCCCTACCACCAAATGCAATAATGTTTGAACGACTATCTCTTATTGGAAAAACTAATCTACTCCTAAAAAAATCATAATATTCATTATTATTTTTAGTTGATTTTTTTATTAAACCACTTTCTAGCATATCTTTAAGTTCAAATTTCTTAGATAAAAGAAATTGATAAAGTGAATCTGATTTAGATGAAGCATAACCAAGGCTAAAAACATCAATTATATTCTTAGATATTTCTCTTTTAATCAAATATTTATTAGTAGGATCTGAATTGGCTAAATTATTTTTAAAAAAATTATTTGCATCATTAAAAATTTTTTTTAAATTCGTATTATCTACAAAATTATCATTATAATTTGAGCTTATAATACCTACACTTGGATCTA
>ERZ887830.1251-NODE-1251-length-14563-cov-7.551420_pt1 | contig 14563 bp, 16 predicted proteins | sample MGYA00521101_ERZ887830 | MGnify/ENA primary metagenome ERZ887830 (study PRJEB32303, sample SAMEA104408592) | aquatic metagenome | biome: Marine water; feature: Pelagic; material: water | place: Baltic Sea | collected 2014-06-05T16:38:00 | depth 1,762 m ...
GATCACTCTCATACCGCAGCCGCCAACCGACCGTGGTGAATAATCCGGGTTAAAGACCTTACAACGCTGGGGTCAATCGGGGTTGCGTTTGAAAGCATGCCACAGGTAAGTCACTTCAACCCTCACGGAAAGGAAAATCATGCGACCCTCTGGCAGAGAACTAAACGAAATGCGTCCCATTGTCATCGAAACGGGCGTGACCCGCCATGCTGAAGGGTCGTGTTTGATCAAATGCGGCGACACTCACGTCCTGTGCACTGCGACGCTGGAAGAACGCGTACCCCCCTTTCTAAAGAACACCGGACTGGGTTGGGTCACTGCCGAATACGGGATGCTGCCGCGCGCGACGAACACACGCATGCGGCGCGAGGCAAAGAATGGGCAAAGCGGACGCACACAGGAAATCCAACGCCTGATCGGTCGTGCCCTGCGCGCAGGTGTGGATCGTGTCGCCTTGGGCGAACGTCAGATCACCATCGACTGTGATGTGATTCAGGCTGATGGCGGCACCCGCTGCGCCTCAATCACCGGCGGCTGGGTCGCGCTAAGCCTTGCGGTTCAAAAGCTGATGAAGGCGGGTGACGTAATTACCAATCCGCTGATGGATAATATTGCCGCTGTCAGTTGTGGCATCTACGCGGGCCAACCTGTGCTGGATCTGGATTATCCTGAGGATAGCGAAGCAGGTGTTGACGGTAATTTCGTTCTCACCGGGTCTGGTCGTCTGGTAGAGGTGCAAATGTCCGCCGAGGGATCCACCTATTCTCGCGCGCAGATGGATGAACTGCTGGACCTGTCGGAAAAAGGCATCGCCGAATTGGTCGCCGCTCAGAACGCTGCGATTGCCTGAATGAGACGGTTTGCCGGGGACAGGCTGGTCATCGCCTCGCATAACGCGGGCAAAATTCGCGAGATTGGCCCTTTGTTAGAGCCGTTTGGCGTGCAGGTTTCCTCTGCCACCGATCACGGACTTGATGAACCGGAAGAAACCGAAAGCACCTTTGTCGGCAATGCGCGGATCAAGGCGCATTATACAGCAAAAGCCACTGGCTTGCCTGCCCTGTCCGACGATAGCGGGATCACCGTCGACGCGCTTGGCGGTGATCCAGGCGTCTACACTGCCGATTGGGCTGAAACGCCCGATGGGCGGGATTTTCCGATGGCCATGACACGGGTATGGACCCTACTTGAGGAAAAACACGCCCCCCTTCCCCGTCATGCACAATTTCGCTGCACCCTTTGCCTTGCTTGGCCCGATGGGCATGACGAGGTGTTCGAGGGCATCGTTTCCGGGGATCTGGTCTGGCCAATGCGCGGTGACCTTGGGTTCGGTTTCGACCCTATCTTTCGCCCTTTGGGATATTCTGAAACCTTCGGTGAGATGGACCCAACCCAAAAACACGGCATGAGTCATCGCGCTGATGCTTTCGCCAAACTTGTCGCAGGTTGTTTTGCCTGAAAACTGGCAGACCAACGGCTTTGGCCTTTACCTGCATTGGCCGTTTTGCATGGCCAAATGCCCCTACTGCGATTTCAACTCGCATGTGGTTGCGTCGATTGACCAAGCCCGATGGAAACGGGCCTATTTGGCCGAAATCGCCCGTGTTGGGGTCGAAACGCAGGGACGCCTCTTAAACACAGTCTTCTTTGGCGGCGGCACGCCCAGCCTCATGGATGCCGATCTGGTTGCGGATATCCTGCAGGCCACTCGAACCACCTGGACCACCGCGAACGACCTAGAGGTGACGCTGGAGGCCAATCCAACGTCGATCGAGGCCAACCGCTTTGCCGGATATCGCGATGCGGGGGTTAATCGCGTCTCTATCGGAATTCAGGCACTCAACGACGCAGACCTTAGGGCCCTTGGTCGTCTGCACACCGCAGATGAGGCGCTTGCCGCCTTGGACATCGCCAGAAATACCTTTGATAGGGTCAGTTTTGATCTTATCTATGCGCGACAACATCAAACCTTAGCGCAATGGCGACAGGAGCTGCGTCAAGCCTTGTCGATGGAACCGACACATCTTTCGATGTATCAACTGACTATCGAAGACGGCACAGCCTTTGGCGATCGCCACAAGCGCGGGCGGCTTTCTGGCCTGCCAAACGATGACCTTGGAGCTGACCTGTATGAGGCAACCCAAGAGTTGTGCGAGGTTGCCAATCTGCCCGCCTACGAGGTGTCAAATCACGGCAGGCTGGGTCACGAAAGCCGTCATAACCTGATCTACTGGCGGTCCGGCGATTGGTTGGGCATCGGCCCCGGCGCGCACGGACGTCTGACCCTTGAGGATCAAAGATGGTCCACTGATACGTCCTTGGCCCCAACGACGTGGCTGGCAGCCGTTGAAAAGAATGGAAGCGGCGAAAAGACCAGAGAAATCCTGTCACCGCGCGAGACGCTGTCAGAGGCCTTGATGATGGGACTGCGGATCACTGAAGGCGTGGATTTGTCAGGGTATCCCTTGCCTGCCGCCTTTATGCAAAAGACCAATGACCTTGCGGACATCGGCCTTGTGACATTCATGGATCAACGCCTGAAAACAACGGCCTCAGGTCGGCCCTTGATCAATGCAATCCTCAGAGATTTATTCGAAACGCTGCCTCGATCAGTTGTCTGACTGGCCAGAAAGCAACCCACACAACCGATCGAGATCTTCTAACGTTTTGTAACTGATCGTCATCCTTCCTGATTGCAGATCTGCGCCGTGATCAATCTGCACCTTCAATCCCAAAGCAGCGGACATGTCGCCCTCTAACGCCAGTGTATCCGCGTCTTTTTCACTGGGCCGGGCGACATTGGTTGCGGGCTTACTGACCGGTCCCTTTGCCAGTCGCTCTGCGTCACGGACGGAAAGACCCTTGGACACAATGTGCTTGGCAAGGTCCAACGGATTATCAGCCGTCACAAGGGCTCTTGCATGTCCTGCCGACAACTGCCCTTTGCGAACCATGTCCTGAATGCCGTCTGGCAGGTTCAACAGGCGCAGCAAATTTGCGATGTGACTACGGCTTTTGCCAAGCGCCTCTGCAATCCTTTCCTGCGTATGACCAAAACGATCCATCAGCTGCCGATAGCCAGCTGCCTCTTCCACCGCATTCAAATCCGCTCGCTGAATGTTCTCGATGATCGCTATTTCAAGAACTTCAGTCTCGTTATAATCTCGGATCAGGGCCGGAACTTCGTGCAATTGCGCCATCTGGGACGCTCGCCACCGACGTTCGCCCGCCACGATTTCGTACATTCCCGGCTGGTTGGGCATATCTCGCAGGATCAGCGGCTGTATGACGCCCTTTTCCCGAATCGAGTTCGCCAGATCTTCCAGCTGATCCGGGTCAAAGTCGCGTCGTGGCTGATCAACATTTGGTCGGATTTTTTCAATCGCGATCAGACGTTCACCCACTGCAGCGGCCGGTATATCACGGGTCTCTTGAACCGGTGCCACATCCGCCATCAAAGCAGAAAGACCACGCCCAAGACCACGCCGTTCAGGTTTTTTATCGGCCATCGTCTGTCTCCCTATGATTTAACCGCGACTTGGCGCGCAATCAATTCCTGTGCCAAAGCCCGGTATGCCATGCTGCCTTTGGAATTCGTATCGTAATCCAGAACCGGGATCGAGAAAGATGGTGATTCACTGATCCGAACATTCCGCGGAATCATCGTTTTGAATACCAGATCACCCAAGTTGTCCCGCGCGTCTGTCTCAACCTGCTGAGACAGGTTGTTCCGGCGATCATACATCGTTAGCACGACGCCCTCTATTCGCAGATTGGGATTCGCGCTTTGCCGAACCTCCCGGATTGTCAACATAAGCTGCGACAGGCCTTCAAGCGCATAGAATTCAGATTGCAGAGGCACCAGAACAGAGTCCGCCGCAACCATTCCGTTTACGGTCAACAGGCTAAGCGAGGGGGGGCAGTCGATAAGGACATAATCCAGTTCAAATTGATCAATTGCCGGCTGCCGTAGGGCATCATGCAAAAGATAACTGCGCTTTTCGTTTGAAACGAGCTCGATATCCGCAGAACTCAGATCCGTTGTTGCAGGCGCAATCCAGAGGCCATCAATTCCAGTGGCGTGCATGACTTTTTCCAGCGGCGCATCCTCTAGCAGCAGGTCATATGTCGTGACATGGCGATCCTGCATCTGAAGGCCAAGCCCGGTTGATGCGTTCCCTTGCGGATCCAGATCCACCAAAAGCACGTTATACCCGTCTTCGACCAAGGCCGCGCCAAGGTTGATCGTCGTTGTTGTTTTACCCACACCGCCTTTTTGATTGGCGACCGCAATGATCTTGGGGCGACTTGACCGAATGGGATCATGCACGTGCGAGGTCTCCAATTTTTAGTATGACAGAGTCAGGATGAGTCAGGCTTTGGCTTTTTTCAATCGAGAACGTCCAGTTTTCAAGTGCCAAGTCAACTTCGGTTTGCCAGTTCTCTCCCTTTAGCAAAATCGCGACGCCGTCATTTGCCATATGCCTTTCGACGTAGCCCAGCAACTTCGGTAAGGGTGCAAGAGCGCGTGCAGAAACAACACTGGCATTCTGAGGTGGAGATTCTTCGATACGGCGAGACAAGATATTGACCTTAACACCAGTAGAACGAGAAACTGTTCGCAAGAACTCGCATTTTCTGATGTCGCTTTCCATACAGGTCACAAGGACATCCGGTGCCAGATCCTTTGCCATGATTGCCACCACCATCCCCGGAAAGCCTCCGCCGGTTCCCAAATCTGTCCAATTGCCACACTGTACGCGAGATACTCGGAATGCCTCTGCCGATTCGACAAAATGGCGGGTCCAAAGATCATCAATGGTCGATTTCGCCACAAGATTGATGACTTTGTTCCATTTGACAATCAAATCGGCATAGGTTTCCAAGCGCTCGATTGTTTCACGTGAAACACCATAGGCGTTTTGGAAGCCTGAACCATCGGAACTGGCCATCACGCAGACTTCTTTCGGTCTAAACGACGCAAACTCGCCAATATCAAAGTCAACGCCGCCGGTGTCATACCCTCTATTCGACCCGCTTGACCCAAACTCGTTGGTCGGGCCTTACATAGCTTTTCCTTTAGCTCGTTTGATAAACCAGACAGACCATCAAATGCAAAGTCAGTTGGAATTTCAAAGCTTTCATCCCGCTTCAATGCTGCCACATCATTTGACTGACGCGCAATGTATTGGGAATAAGTCGCATCGCGCGAGATCTGAGCCTGAAATTCAGGGTCAATCGTTCTAAATTTTTCATCAAGCACAAACAGGTCCGAAAAAGTAATATCTGGAAACGCTAAGAGATCCAATGCCGTTCGCCTTTTGCCGTCTTCCTTTTGTGCGAAACCCTTGGAGTTCAAATCGGTTGGCGTAAAGTACTCTTCTTTCAGCATCTGTGTCGCCGCGCCAATCTTTGACAGCTTCTCGCTAAATGCCGCCCAACGGTGTTCCCCAACACAGCCAAGCGCATATCCAAAGCCCGTAAGACGTTGATCAGCGTTATCCGCACGTAGTGACAGTCGATATTCCGCCCTCGAGGTAAACATTCTGTAAGGTTCGTTCACACCGCGTGTGATCAAATCATCGATCATGACACCAATATATGAAGACGATCGGTCAAATAGAGCAGGCTCACGCTCTGTCGCCACAAGCGCCGCGTTAAGGCCCGCCACCATGCCTTGAGCCGCCGCCTCTTCATATCCGGTGGTGCCATTGATCTGACCTGCCAGAAAGAGCCCTGGAACATCAAGTAGACGAAGCTGGTTATTCAATGCACGAGGATCGATGTAGTCATATTCAATTGCGTATCCCGGTTGCAGGATTTTGGAATTCTCCAGTCCCTCCATGGAATGCACATATTCAATCTGAACATCCAACGGCAAAGACGTCGAGATTCCATTTGGGTAAACTGTATGATCGTCCAACCCTTCTGGTTCCAGGAACACCTGATGCGATTCTTTATCAGCGAATCGCACCACCTTATCTTCGATAGATGGGCAATACCGTGGACCAACGCCGTCAATCTGACCACCATACATCGCGGATCTATTAAGGTTCTGCCGAATGATATCATGTGTCTTTGTGTTCGTGTGAGTGATGCCGCAGGAAACCTGCTTTGCAACAACGGACTTGGACAGAAACGAAAACAGAGTTGGATCGTCGTCTCCGGGCTGGTCACCAAGTCGATCCCAATCAATCGTGCGTCCATCGAGACGAGGCGGCGTCCCCGTTTTGAGCCGCCCAAGCGGTATACCAAAGCCATCCAACCGATCAGCGAGACGTACAGATGGTTTCTCTCCCCATCTTCCACCAGAACGTTGTTCTTGTCCGATGTGGATCACGCCGCGCAAAAAGGTTCCCGTGGTCAGGATGACAGATCGGGTGACGAGTTTGGTTCCGTCAGCCAACTCAACGCCGCAGCAGTGGGTGCCGTCCATAATCAGGTCAACAACTTCACCGATAACAGTGGTCAAATGTTCAGTGTTTTGCACTACGGATTGGATAGCGTGACGATAGAGTTTTCGGTCAGCCTGCGCCCGCGGGCCTTGCACAGCCGGCCCCTTACGACGATTTAATAATCTAAACTGAATGCCAGCTTGATCAGCCGCCCATCCCATGACCCCGTCCAATGCGTCTATCTCTCGAACAAGGTGGCCTTTACCAAGACCCCCAATTGCGGGATTGCAAGACATTACACCGATTCCATCAAACGTCAGCGAGATCAACACGGTCTTTGTGCCCAGTCGTGCAGACGCTAATGCTGCCTCGACTCCGGCATGACCGCCGCCAATGACGGCAACGTCAAAGTCATAGTGTTTCACGTGAAACATTCCTTACTTTCCGATGCAAAATCGCATGAAGATTTCATCGAGTATATGCTCTACATCCACACGTCCGACAAGTGAGTCGAGGGCACGAACCGCAATACGAAGCTCTTCTGCGGCAAGATCAAAACGGTCTTCCCCTCTTTGCACCTCGTTCAAACAGGCCTCAACCTCGTCAATCGCGCAAAGAATCGATACACGGTGCCTTTCTTGAATTGCCACGCCAACTGTGGCAACGCGAGAGGCAAAATTCTCTGTCACTTTTTTGATCAGCCAATCGACACCTTGACCGGTCTTACCCGAAATACTTTTTTGGTCGCAACCAGAGATATCACCCTTCGCACGCAGCACAACATCCCCGGCTAACGGTGCTATCATTTCCAGCGACTCAGTTGCGTCAATCAGGAACACGCGCATGTCAGCCTGGGCCGCGCGTTCTATTGATCGCTCTATGCCAATCGATTCAACGCTGTCGGTCGAGTCGCGTAAGCCAGCTGTATCAAGAAAAGTAACCGGCAGACCGTTTAGATCCATCCGAACCTCTATCACATCCCGTGTCGTTCCTGCGATATCAGATGTGATCGCCGCGTCCCGACCTGCAAGATAGTTCAAGAGGGTAGATTTTCCGACGTTTGGGACCCCAACGATAGCGACCTCAAACCCGTCGCGCACCCGCTCTGCAACAGACGACCCGATAGCTTCGTTTTGCAAGTCATCCAGCACAGTGTGCAAAAGTTCTAACACCTCTGGGGTCACATCAATCGGCACATCCTCGTCGACGAAATCAATTGTTGCCTCAAGAAGCGCGGCTGCACGAATAAGATCCCTTCGCCAAACTTCAACTTTGTCCCCGAGTTTACCTGAAAAAACCCGCAAAGCTTGAACCCTTTGGGTCTCGGTCTCTGCCTCGATCAAATCTCCTAGACCCTCGACCCGTGCCAGATCCAAGCAATTGTTTTCCAAGGCCCGTCGTGTGAACTCGCCTGCCTCTGCCGGTCTTAGCCCTTGATGCTTTGACAGCTCTCTCAACACCACGTTGATAATGGCTGGGCTACCGTGAACGTGAAATTCAACGATGTCTTCGCCGGTAAAGCTGGCCCCGTATGCAAACGTCAAAACCAACGCCTCGTCAAGAATCTCTGCCCCGGAATTGCGCAAGGTCCGAATGGCGGTAGAGCGCGGATTTGGTAGTGAACTGGCCAGAGCACGACCCGCATCAAAGGCCTGAGGCCCAGACACGCGAATGACCGCTACGCCAGATTTTCCCCGCGCCGAGGCAAGGGCATAAATCGTATCCATCTGATCAACACCCCCGACGTCCGCGCGTTATGTGTTCATCGAATCGAAGAAATCAGAGTTTGATTTGGTCTGCTTCAGCTTGGACAACAGAAACTCGATAGCATCCGTGGTGCCCATCGGATTCAAAATCCGGCGCAAGACAAAGGTTTTTTGCAGGTCAATTTTATCGACCAACAGTTCTTCTTTCCGCGTACCAGATTTGAGAATATCCATCGCAGGATATACGCGTTTGTCTGCAACTTTACGGTCCAGCACAATTTCAGAGTTGCCGGTGCCCTTGAATTCTTCAAAGATCACCTCATCCATGCGGCTGCCAGTGTCGATCAGGGCGGTCGCGATAATCGTCAGAGATCCACCTTCTTCGATGTTACGGGCGGCACCAAAAAAGCGTTTTGGCCGTTGCAACGCATTCGCATCCACACCACCCGTCAGAACCTTACCAGACGACGGCACTACTGTGTTGAACGCGCGACCAAGGCGAGTGATAGAGTCGAGAAGAATAACAACGTCACGCTTATGCTCTACCAGACGCTTGGCCTTCTCGATCACCATTTCAGATACAGCCACGTGACGCGTCGCCGGCTCGTCAAAGGTCGAGGACACGACCTCGCCTTTGACAGAGCGCTGCATGTCTGTGACTTCCTCGGGCCGTTCGTCGATCAGAAGGACGATCAGATAACATTCCGGGTGATTTTTTTCGATCGAGTTTGCAATATTTTGCAGTAGAACCGTTTTACCAGTCCGAGGTGGCGCAACGATCAGACACCGTTGGCCTTTCCCAATTGGCGAGACCAGATCAATGATACGCGCAGAGCGGTCTTTGATCGTTGGGTCCTGTACTTCCATATTCATGCGTTCGTCAGGATAGAGCGGGGTCAGGTTATCAAAGGCAACTTTGTGCTTGGCCTTTTCAGGGTTCTCAAAATTGATCGTTTCAACCTTGGTCAGACCAAAATAACGCTCGCTTTCGCGTGGGGCCCGAATGACGCCAGATACCGTGTCGCCCGTCCGCAGGCTATGCTGTCTGATCATTTCAGGCGATACATAAATATCGTCGGGACCGGGCAAATAGTTCGCTTCGGGAGAGCGCAAAAATCCGAATCCGTCTTGCAGGACTTCTAGAACGCCATCGCCCCCGATAACCCAATCGTCCTCGGCCTGCTCGCGCAGGATCTGAAACATCATATCGCCCTTGCGCATGGTCGAGGCGTTTTCGATTTCCAGTTCTTCCGCCATCGACAACAGGTCTTTGGGGCTTTTGGCTTTGAGATCGGCAAGATTCAGGCGGTCTTCGCTCATGGGAAATGTCCAGGACCGGCCAGATCAGGCACGCGGTCATTATATGATTGGGAAACAGCACGATCGGACGACCGCGTGGCGGCTATCTAGAACTCAAAAGGTTTAAAGTCAATTACCTTTAAAACGGACGCACAATCACTGATATTACGATCACCAGCATCAAAACCGTCGGGACCTCGTTCATCAGGCGATATTGCCGCCCTGTGCGCGTATTGGTGTCGTTCACAAAATCCTTACGCCGCAACCCGCACCAGTGATGAAACCATGTCATGGCAAGAACGCACAGCGCCTTTGTCCAGGGCCAGATGGACGACCAATCAATAAATCCACCAAATACGATCAAGAGACCACAGACCCATGCGACAATCATCGCTGGATTCATAATCAGCCTTAGCAATTTCATTTCCATCATCTGAAACAGCTTGTCGGTCTCTGATCCGATTTCCACTTTTTCCGTGTGATGAACAAATAGCCGGGGCAGATAAAATAAACCGGCCATCCACGACAGCACAGCCATCACGTGAAGCGCCTTGATCCAAGGGTAAAGGGTGATCACGATATCGGTCATAGCGCTCCTCAGGTCTCTGCCCTTCTTAAATTAATATATATAGAAAAGAAAAGATGATGATGATGTAGGGCCTGTGGATCATGGGGATTATCGAGATATCCCCAGAGTCATTCGCATCGCAAAGAGCAGGTGATCTGAATTACACACATCTGGGATAAACAGTAAATTATCAAATATTTACAGTATGTTAATATAATTCAAATCAATAATTTCAGGGGATAAAATAAAGAGTAAATCCGGTAAGCTAATTTCCCTAACAGATCGCGAAGTTTCTCGCCCACAGAGGACAATTCATGCGGAAAAAAGGTTCAAACGACCCGAGATGTGGTGACAACGCGAAAAGGCGCTGTTACCCAGAATTCATCCTATCCGTCAAACAGATTTAGCGCACCGGTTTATCCACATGCCGCAACCTATCGTCCTCGCCTCTGGATCCGAGATCCGTCAGGCTTTATTACGTAATGCTGGTGTCAAGTTTGACGTGCAGCCGTTAAAAATTGATGAAGTCTCCATCAGGGCCAGCTTGATGGCCGAGGGTGCAAGCCCCCGTGATATTGCAGACCACCTTGCAGAGGCCAAGGCGCGCAAGGGCAGCCTGAAGGACCCAGGGGCTTTGGTCATAGGCTGTGATCAGGTGCTTGCGCTTGGCACAGAGATTTTTGGCAAACCTGAAACGCCCCAAGACGCGCGTTATCAGTTGGATAAATTGAACGGAAAATCCCATCAATTATTGTCCGCCGCGGTTATTTACGAAGGTGCAAAGCCTATTTGGCGTCACGTTGGTGTCGCGAAATTGCGGATGCGCCAGGCATCAGACAGCTACCTTGACGCCTATGTCACACGAAATTGGGAAAGTATCCGACACTCTGTCGGCGGATATAAGCTAGAAGAAGAAGGTGTACGGTTGTTTCATCGTATTGATGGCGATTATTTTAACGTCTTGGGTCTGCCGATGCTGGAATTGCTGGCCTATTTGACACTCAGAGGGGCGATCGAGGGATGACTGACGAAAACCGCATACCACTGGCAGGTGTCATAGGATCACCGATTTCGCATAGCAAATCCCCGCGTCTGCATGAATTCTGGTTGCGGAAATACGGGTTGCAGGGGTTCTATATCCCGATGGATATCGCGCAAAGCGATCTGGAAGAGACGATTCGTACATTGCCAAAGCTGGGATTTGTTGGGATCAATGTGACGATTCCCCATAAGGAAACTGTCCTGGCGATGGCCGATCTGGTTACGGATCGCGCGGCTTTGATTGGTGCGGCAAATACGCTGATCTTTCGAAAGGACGGAAAACTGCACGCAGATAATACGGATGGGTACGGTTTCGTTGAAAACCTGCGCCAGAATGCCCCGAACTGGCGGCCTATGTCAGGGCCAGCCGCAGTTCTGGGGGGTGGTGGTGCCGCGCGGGCTATCGTCGCGTCGTTGATCGAAATCGGTGTGCCAGAGGTCCGTCTTAGCAACCGCACCCGGACCCGCGCCGATGCCCTGCGCGCCGAATTTGGGGCAAAGGTTGTGGTCTATGAATGGGTACAGGCAGGCAATATGCTTGAAGGCGCTGTGACAGTGGTGAACACCAGTTCTCTCGGGATGGTTGGAAAGCCGGATTTCCGCGTGCCGCTGGATGCTTTGTCACCCAATGCCGTGGTCAGTGATCTGGTTTATACGCCGCTGGAAACCACATTGCTGCGCAAAGCCCGTGAGATTGGATGCACTACAGTCGACGGTCTGGGTATGCTGCTACATCAAGCCGCGCCTGCGTTTGAACGATGGTTTGGGCGTCGTCCCGAGATTGATGATGACCTTCGGGAGATCATGCTGCGCTGATGACAAGACCGTTTCTTATTGGCCTCACGGGGTCTATCGGTATGGGTAAATCCACCACCGCCAAGATGTTTGCCGAGGCTGGCGTGCCGGTTTGGGACGCAGACGCCGCTGTGCATCGGCTCTATGGCGCTGGCGGGCTGGCAGTCGAGGGGATTGCGAAACTTTGTCCGGATGCGGTTATTGACGGATCTGTGGATCGGGGTGCTCTAAAACAATGGATATCCAAGGATTCTACGGCCTTGAAACAGATCGAAACGATTGTGCATCCTCTGGTGGCCGCAGATCGTCAGGCGTTTATCGAAAACACGGATGCGCCGTTGGTTGTTCTCGATATACCGCTGCTGTTCGAGACGGGCGGACATACCCGCGTCGATGCTGTCGTTGTCGTTTCTGCCCCTGAAGACGTACAACGAGCCCGCGTCCTTGAGCGCGCAACGATGACAGAGGCGCAGTTCGAGGCGATCAAGGCAAAACAGACCCCGGATGCGGAAAAACGCAGCCGCGCAGATTACGTTATCGAGACGCTTTCGCTGGATACGGCCAAAGCGGCAGTTGACGCGGTTCTGACAGATATAAGAAAGAGGCTTTGCCATGCGTGAAATCGTTCTGGACACGGAAACCACAGGGTTCGAGCCGGAAACAGGGGATCGTATCGTCGAGATTGGTGCCATCGAACTGTTGAACCACATGCCGACGGGGCGCACCTATCACCAATATATCAACCCCAAACGAAACATGCCCGAAGAGGCCTTTGGCGTTCACGGCATCGGGCCAGACCTGCTGGACAGTCCCCGCGCCGCCAAACCCGGCGAGGTCGTGTTAAGGGATAAACCGGTGTTCGCGCAGATCGGTCAAAAGTTTCTTGATTTCATCGGGGATGCCAAGCTGGTGATCCATAACGCCGCGTTCGATATGAAGTTTCTGAATGCGGAGCTGCGCTGGATGAACCTCGGTCAAATCCCGTTTGAACGTGCCACAGATACACTTGCAATCGCGCGCAAAAAATTTCCCGGCTCGCCTGCGTCGCTTGATGCGCTGTGTCGTCGGTTTGGCATCGATAATACGTCGCGTACGCTGCACGGCGCATTGTTGGACAGTGAAATTCTGGCCGAGGTCTATCTGGAACTTATCGGTGGGCGTCAGCCGGATTTCGCTCTGAACGCGGGATCATCACAGCGTGGTCTTGGTCCGCGCGATGCCAACTGGAAACCCAAACCGCGCCCTCAAAAACTTGCGCCGCGTATCTCCGAAACGGAAACCGCGGCGCATTCTGCGTTTATCGAAAAGCTTGGGGAACAGGCCTTGTGGCGCAAATTCCAATAAACATTTCAGAGGTTAAGATAGGGTTTGACCCTTTGCCTCTGCGGCTTTCTGTTGTATCATCTGACGATACAGCGCCACAAAATCCACAGTCTCCATGTTAAATGGCGGGAACCCGCCTTCACGTGTCAGGTCTGCAACCAGACGACGCACGAAGGGGAACAGCATCCGGGGACATTCGATCATCAGGAAGGGGTGTAACTGTTCGTCGGCCACATTCTCGATCAGAAAAATCCCGCCGTACTGAATTTCCAGAATGAACAGCGTCTCTTGGCCTGTCTGGTTTCTGGAGGTCACCGTGTATTTGGTCACAACCTCGTATTGGTTATCCACGGGCCGCTTTTTGGCCTCCATGCTGACCTGCACGTTGATTTCTGGTGTAATTTCGCCTGCGACGCCCTTTTGGACCATTATGTTCTCGAAAGAACAGTCGCGAATGAACTGACCTAAAACTTGCAATTTCGGAACCTGAGGCGCCGCTGCCTCTGGGGTTGCCTGTGCCTCTGGGGGGGTCTCACCATTTTCCGCCATATTTTGTCTCCCTCGTGTCAATAAGACCGTGTTTGTTGTCGTCTATCAGGTCAGAACACGGGCCTCAATGGCGGGTCCAACCAGAATTACCGTGCGTTGGATTTTTGGGTGGGGAAACGTCTTCGTATTCGCCGTCAATAATGGTCGGCCCGCCCCGGTTCATATCAGTATGAGGGCCACGCCTGTGGGGGCTCTGCTGGCCGCCCATCTCGAAACTCTGGATCTTGATACGTTTGCGCAGGTAGGCGAACACAGCGGTCCGCACAGCCGGAACCAAAAGAGCGAACCCAACCGCATCGGTGAAAAACCCCGGCGTCAAAAGCAAGGCACCGGAAAACAGGATCATTGCGCCATGGGCTAAAGGCTCTGTCGGGTCACGCAGTTCGGAAAAGGATCCGCGCAGTTGTGACATGGCGGCAATCCCCTGCGCACGGACCAGCCATGTTCCCAGAATCGCGGTGATTATAACGATTCCAAGCGTTGGCCAAAAGCCGATCAATCCACCCACTTGAATGAACAAGGCGATTTCGATAAGCGGAACTGCCATAAATAGCGCAAAAAGCCACATGATAACCTCCTGTGGTTCAGAAAGGGCTGCGGTGGACTTGCCATCCCGCTCGCTCTACATATGTGTGGAACGCGCCCGTTACTACCATTGGCCTTTGAAAGAGATCTGAATGAGTTCTGCTATCATCCAACTTCTGGTTCTTGCCGGAATCGCGGTGTTTCTTATTTTGCGCCTGCGCTCTGTGCTTGGGACACGCGAAGGATTTGAAAAACCCCCCGAAGAAGTGAACGTACCGCGTCAGCGGTCCGGTCCGAATTTGGAGGTGATAGAAGGCGGTCCAGATCGCGATATCACCGACCATGTGGACGACGGCACTGAT
>ERZ887830.1256-NODE-1256-length-14512-cov-96.229854_pt1 | contig 14512 bp, 19 predicted proteins | sample MGYA00521101_ERZ887830 | MGnify/ENA primary metagenome ERZ887830 (study PRJEB32303, sample SAMEA104408592) | aquatic metagenome | biome: Marine water; feature: Pelagic; material: water | place: Baltic Sea | collected 2014-06-05T16:38:00 | depth 1,762 m ...
GCCGCCGGGATTGACTGAGACGCCGCCGGGATTGACTGAGACGCCGCCGGGATTGACTGAGACGCCGCCGGGATTGGGTTATATGGTAAATTATAAATAATCATAACATTATATTACTGCGGCCATTAGCGTTTTCCTGTGAGCATTTCCATGTCAATCCATTCTTATAATTTTCTCATCGTATAACAAGACAACTCCCCAGCAGTTCCCTAAACATGTTTTCCTATATCTGGTCGTCTACACCAACTAACACTGACGATGATACGCCAACAAAGAAATCCGTATCCACTGACACATACGACTTGGTCGCAACCACTCCCATACCGGCACCGCCGCCAACCATTCTGACACCAAGTATGTGGTGCGTGTGTATTTCCGAGTATTACGTCGACCCAATGGACTGCTGTGGCCGCGGAAGCTACGACCGGGATTATTCAGCATATTCCATCGTACAAGCACATACCGCCGAGGAGGCAAAGGCACACTTTATCCGAGATGACCTTAAGCATCGGAATGTAACGGTACAGGTGTTTCCATACAAGTTTGGACACTGGATGGATGAGGATGATTGGTTTGATCTCTCACGTGAGACTGCTGTCTTTTAGCACCATTTTACTTTTTTATATTACACTAATTAAACATATGAACACAGTTGTTTTAATTGGTTTTGTAGTTCTTGTAACTGCAGTAATGATTGGAATGCTTATTATGGCATTTTATCCCAAAAACGAAACGCCCGGTTCCATAGACAATGCCGCCACACTCACTGCGGGTGACGAATCTGAAATGCAGATTGCTGGAAATGATCCAGAGACAGTGGGAAAAAATGACGAAACGATTGATGCAAATGAAGACACAAATCCAGTGCCCGTGCCATCCGACAGTCTAATCCAGACAAATAGCATTACATCACCACGTATTGATCCACCAATTTCTAGTCGAGACCAAACAGATCGCGATGTACCAAATCCACTTTTCGTAGATTCTAATAATATGACACACCCAACATGTAAAGTACATGATGGTGGTGTATGGGCGATATGCAATAATGCACCATTCAAACGATGGACACAAATGCACACAACTACGGAAGATACACTTGCTGCATGCACCACACACTATGCACAAACAGTATGTCCACCGCGTGTTTAAAATGTACGCGCTGGGATATTTGATCGTCGAGTAAATGATGGTATGTTACCATCCCGTCTTTCTCTTGTTCTGCGTGTGCTCTCGCGAGTACCATTCGGGTTCATGTTGATAAATACGCCCGAGTCCTGGCCACGTGATCCAAACGTACCCATACCCCGATTCGTACTAGTTGGACCCCGGCTAGCAAAACCACCCCGACTACGCGCACTTTGTGTAACACGCGGTGCATGAAATGTTGTCTCTTTATATGGTACAATCGGATATTTTGTATCATCTATCTCGTCAATTTCCACTCCACTATTTCGATTTTTTTGTTGTTCAAAGTACCCCGTTGATGGACTGTCTAAATATTGATCCCGTTGTCCAGTAAGGGTATTAATTGTATTACGCAGACGCTCTGCCTGACGTGGCAACGTTTTGCCAACACTTTCATTGAGTGACTTACGTGTAAGGTCATATGATAGATATGTATAGAACACTGCTGCAAGAACAAGTTTCCACACTTCCATTTATTTATGGTATGTCTCGAGTTTCTTTATATAATATAAAAAGGATATATTTAATAAAAGGGGAAGTTGTAATGTTACATGATAGTTATTTTTAATCGTAAATATAAAGCATAAACTGATGCAAAATGCATCGCACATTCTGAAAAAAGAAATCAAGTTTAGATCTGATGTACACAAAGGTACCATCATGGTACCATATGTAAAATCAAATCGCTGTTATATTAAATCTATCGGCATTTTCGATTGCAAATTATCAGCAACACAATCGTTTGAACTGAATATAATTCACGCATGGAAAATGCCATCGCATGTAACAGTCCAGAACTTACCTGAGACATTACCAAATGTTTCGGTTGTTGTTACTCTTGATGATTGCGAATGTAAACATGGCGATATTCATGTCGGCGAGTATACTCCGTTACATCGCAATCGACTGTTTGTAATGAAATTACTTGATGAAGAAGGTACAAATATTGAGATTGGAAGGTTGACATACAATACAAAATTCGTCAAGCCAGAATATAATTCAATCGAAGATGAACTCAATGTTACATTGCCGCTGCTTCCCGAAAAAATAATAATTTATCGTCGATTCACAATTACACGTGATATAATTGAGTGCATTTTTTGTTTTATATTGTTTGCATTCGGTATTGTTTCATTATTCTGGATTATACATTGGATCCGTCCGTTCCTACCAGTACCAGAACGAGTCAAACACTGACAAAATCAATCCATATAATTAACGATAGTTAATTCACTCAACAACACGACAAGTTAAACAATTTTTTTGGATGTAGATTGAAAAGCGAGTAAGCAAAATCAGAATGTTCGGTTGGTGTTGTCGTTTTTGCGGTGTGGGCCTGGCACCAATCCGGCAAATGGTATATTCGTTTGATTTGGTTCGTCGAAAAAACGTACATATGAACTTTTACGACGTCTTGTTAACATCTGAAGACTTACGATTAAAAATACTGCAGTTGCAACCATAATTGCAACAAATACACCAACTGACACATTTCCGATTTTGTCTGCCATAGTCTTTTCTTTAATTGTATATAATAAAAAATTAACACAAATACCACTTTTTTTTCAGTCACAGGGCACGTCACAATTGTAATGAAACCATGACAAATACTTCATTCATCGTTGTTTCGTCATAAGGGTCACAATTCTTGGTGAATGCCGTAAATATTATCAGAAATTGTGGTATTCAGGGAACTGTTGTACTATTTGCTAGATTCCCAACTGCCCGCGAATACGCACGTCTAGCATATTGCAGTGCAGTTGGCCGTGTACGTGAAATGGTAGTCGATGAAATGTTCGATGAAGTAGATGAAGGTCCTTCTTCAATGTTTTCATCATATTCAATGCGCCACGTTTTAAGCGTTACGATACCGTCGGATAATTTTAATATTGAAATAAGACGTTCTGTTGATAGAGGCTGCATGTTGTTAATTTCAGCAATGTAATCCCCGGCCCGCACCCCTGCCATGTCGACAATGCTTCCTTCTTGAACATGCGATACCAACGTGACATTCGATGGAGTATTCACGACAGTAATACCGACTATATCATTACGATTTTTTCTGAATGCAACTGTTGTTGTTACACACTTCGCAAACTCTTCCTTGATGTGGTTTTGAGTGTCATTTGCATTTTTTAACGCCATTGCAATTGTATTGTACGTGTGATCCGGTACATCAACATTATCAATAAGATCATCAAGCAGACTCATTGCATCCATGTAGTTCATTTGGGGAACTGACAACTTTATATATTGTAGATAGAAAGTCAAGAATGTCAACCCGTTTCTCAAGAAGGTCGTCTACCGTATCGATTCCAATTACACGTATTTATGGAGGAAATGTAACTGCACGGCCATATACTGGTAACGACTTTACAGATTTCAAAAATAAAAAAAGAGGCAAATATGCATTTCTTATTCCAATTATAGGGGGTAGTGTCTTGATTGGAATTATTATATTGATTAGTGTAATTGCTTTTACAAATAAAAATTAAGTTATACAACAACCGACGTTACCAGATTCACTATCTCATTAAATCCATTCCGTATCTGATTATACACATCATCAACTGGCATCTGATCCAGATGTTTCATGTACTTTGCATCTACATTTACGCGCGGACAGCATGAAAAATATATCACCAGTTCATGGATTGGTTTATTTCCAATGACTACAGCATGAATCTCATCCCCGCCGGAGATATTGAAAAAGTCAACGTAGTCGATTTGATATTGAAACAACGTTTCCCTGAGTCGACATGCTCGGTGTACTGCAGTCTCCCCGCCCATCAACAGTAGAAGTTTGTAGAAAGGTACAATATTAAGAGGTTTGTTGTATTTTACGTTATTCGTGTACATACGTGTGCATTCATTCACTTGCGCATTGAACAGCAATTTCATCTTGTATTCCCATGCTTTCCCGGCATGACTTGCATGATATGCTGCGCAATCATACACAGTTGTTGCAAAACACAAGTCATACATGGAACGATCATATGGCGTAGAAACTGGGCTAACGATACTAAGCATTTAGGGAACTGGTCTCGTCTACAGGAAGCCACTCCTTACCGACCTTCTTAAGGATAGACTGAATTTGCTGAGTATCCGAGCGCGTTCGCTTATGAACAATCGGTGGTGGTTCAAAAAACGTGGCGTCCTGACGAACCAGAGGCGGAATCGGCGGTTCAAAAAACACGGCATCCTGACGAACCAGAGGCGGAATCGGCGGAAGATTCTCCGTATTGAACGTCACCTTCTTCACATAAGACGTATCCGACATTAGGGAACTCGCGGGAAGTATACTACAAGGAGATTGCGCGATTGCCAATCTGATCTCAAATACAATAATCGTGTGATTTTTCAATCTCGTTTTTTTAGCATTTATATATAAATGGAAGCGAGTCCAACGGTTACAGTTGTTGTGTTATTATCCGCTATATTACTTGGTGTAATACTTGCATTGTTACAACCGGCTGATCGGGTGCGTATTTATAGAATGAAACAGCACAGACAAAAGTTTGCAGATACGCATAACAATACACGATCAATGTGGGGAAACGCATCACGTGTACAAAAGATGATGCATCAAGAAATGTATGAAAGAGATAAATTATTGACAAATTACATGTGGAATTCGATGAAACTTGGTAGATTAATGAAAAAAAAGTAAACAATACTATTTGAAATCATCCAATTCGACGCCATTTACACTGCGAATTTCCGAAAACCACATATACCCCCTAGTTTTGCCTGCGATAAACATTGCACCGTCAATATGCCACACTGGGCCAAACTTTATATACCCAGAGTGACCGTTATATCCAACGACATCCCCATTTTTTACATTGATTTCAACTGTGTTTCCCGAAGGTGTAATATGGGTAAAATCCAATGTTTCCATTTAGGGAACTACGATGGATTCAAAGTACAAATGCAAACAGTAGAACAGTATAACAGAGATGGTTAATTTACAAAATGTAACACACGTCAGATACATCAAATACATACGTTTTGTTGGTGTTTCAATCATTAACAGTTAATTACACACATCAAGATAATAAATATCCGCAGATACGGAGGATGGATACGGGTTGTAAAATACATATGGACGTTTATAAAAACACCCTTCTGGGTATTTATTGCCATCACGTAAATTTACAAGACTACCAACATACTCGACGTGTAAATTTGTTGATGCATTTCTGCACGTGTCTGGATTATCGATATGACTTGCGCATGGTGTTGTTGACATGAAATAACTGCCCGTTGGTTTGGTTTTGTGATGATATTGAACAATCGACGGGCGTTTTTGTAGTTTGAATGTATTGACAAAATCCCAATACAGATATTTTGGGTCTGGGTCATCAATTATCAGATTTACAATGACATGTCCCTTCGTTTTGTCACGATCGGTACATGTCAAATTCGAAAACGATACATCGTTTCGATCGAATTTTTGTAGAAACATGCGCTGCATGCGATCGATTGTATTTTCAGGTTCGAACCATTCACAATCAACTGTATAATTCGCGCTCATCATATAGTTTAGGGAACTCATCGCATTTACGAATGTTAACATTACCATGCCCATACTTCACACTCAAACGAATGTTCGTTGTAATAAAATAACATCTACTGTACTTCGATTTATCATCTAGTCTACATATAATATACATCCATATATCATCTAATCTACAATTACGTCATCATCAGTTGCATCAGTTTCACGTACAGTTGACGCCGAGTTACATAGGGAATCGGCCTTGTTCCTATACTTAATCCTAACCGATGAGTCCGCAAACTTCCATTGATTTGCAAGGCGGCGCTGAATCTGAGAGGGACGAGATTCGCGAACGCCTTCAATGCGTCCCCCGCTATCATACCACTTCCCTGCCTCTGCTCGATGATCATTACAAAAGAGCATTGCGGGAGTTGGTACATTTGTACGATACTTTGCCCTTTCACGAGGGTTTGTAATTGCGTCCACACGACGCTCTTTTTTAATAAGGGTAGCTTTCTTATGACGCAAATCTCGAAGTAGAGAAATCGCATCTGAAATGACATCATCGCATGTACTACTTGTGGTAATGCCGTCCTCTGTCGATTCTGTTAGTTTAATGAGTAATTTTTCGACATTGGCATCGGTTGGCGTCTCGTCGTCGTCGTCAATTGACGCAACGCTGGTTACATCTACCGGAGGCGGGGTTTCCCATGGGGCGGTACTATTTTCAACAACACAGTCATTAAAAATCGTATTGGCAAGTGCCGCCAAGTGCATTGTTTCGTTAGTGAACTCAGTGACGGTACGATTATGGGTAGGCATTTAGGGAACTGGCGGCAAGTTTGGTACTTGTGTAATGAAATCTTACAATCTGACAAATATTCGTAATAACCGTTCGTTTTTGTCTCACTAGTATCAAAGATGTCGGCGATTAGCTATTTTCACAATGAACATGCGGCTAACAATATGCCATTTATTGACATACGTGATCCAAGGGCTGAATTTTTGCAGAAATTTGTAATGGCAGGTCCAACTACCCATGATATCTCATTTCCAATAAAGCAGAAGGGGCCAGTCTGTTACCTATTTTCTGCTGCACTGTGTATCTATTATTCTCATTTACGCCCACAGATTGATGCAATCAAACTAAATATATTAAACAACAAAGTACCCAACATTAATCCAGTATTACGCGCACATGCAGGGAATGAGTTGTTTTTAGAACTACTGGCCAATCTTAAAGATAATACATTAGATGCGTGTAATTTACTGTATCACTTTATACACTCTCATTTTGTAGAGTTTAATATGATGCCGGGATGGATTCAAAAACTATATCCTATCTTTCTAGAAGAACACTATGCACTCGTAGAGCAAGATGGTAAAAATGGCGGTTATGTTGATGTTGCTATATTTACATTAATAAATGCATGTGGCATTCCATGTGAAATTGGCAATTTATTACTGGTGGATTACAATGAATTGGAACAATACTATAACAACCACAAAGATGTCATACCATTTCGTATAAATCCAGAACAACCAATCGTTATACAATTACTCTCAGAACATCAAACACATGAGAATAACGAAACTGTACATCCAGCAGGTACTCCAAAATTTGAAACAAATCCAACTGAGATTTTTAAAATTGCTGTTTTATTGTTACAAAATGTCATTGCAATTTGTGATATTATACGTCAATATTATGTTGAGTATAACGAATATAAGATGTCCAATGGCGCGCTTTCATTTGAATACCATTCGAAATCAAATACACTAAAATCTCACTGTGTGTTTTTATCATATACCTTATCTGATATATATGTCATTGATGGTAATATCGGAAAGGCGATGTTACTTGAAACGTATATACACTACATGAGACGTGAAATGTGTAACGATATGTGCATAGGGGCAATAACTGCAATATCAATACCTATTGCGTATGATCAAGATGTTATCGACTTTATCGATGGAAATACAACAGATCAATATGACATAGCAGACGCACTAATGGATTTTGCTGACGATTCCGATTCGGACAGTGGGGCTGTATTTGACGAGTAAGGAATTACAACCAGTTCCCTAAATCCAGGATGTTTAAAATGAAGCACTGCTGCAATCGCTGCAATGAACAGATTGAATTTCTTCATATGATGGCAATCAATGCATCGATTTGCCAATCATGTATGGATATTTATTCAGAGAGAAAGTCGGATTATTTCAATACACATCCAAGTCATACATTTACCGAGTTTTATCAAGAATATCGGCAACGTTATACAGAACGACGCGATCAAGTTTACTTTATGCCATATACAACCGCGCTACGGGTCATACGCAAAAAAATGGACATGGTGACACAAATCGTTCAAACGCATGCGCCGTATCTTCGATGGGATAGTGGTCCGGGTATTATATTAGCCGAGACCATATGGGGTACACTGGACGCACATGGATTCGAGCAACCAGGGCAACGAGTTGTACAACAGAAACATTCTCGGCCTTATGTAAGTAAACCAAGACATACCAAACAACAAATCTTTGAAGTATGGGATATCCACGATAAATACGATCTGATATGCAATGAATACGCAAACAAATTGCCGCGGATCATAGGAAAACCCGGTTGTGCAGCTTCCATTCGGGAAGATTTCGGTGAAACATACCTAAGCCTTTTTACGGTATAGTTTCATATCACCGACCGTAGTCGAACACAATCCATTACCAAACTCCGACTTTGAAATAATGTTTGTTGTATTATTTGTAAGAAGTGTACATTGTCCGCCACAATTTTTTGAAGTTGTGCATCCTGTAATTAAAAACGCACCGCAATTTTCCCGTTTTGTACACTCATCCGCACATGAAGTAATTGTCATATTGGTGCTAATAACAGATGAACTTAGTCCTTTTGGACAATCGTCAAACATAAATTCATAATTATCCGGGGTTTCAACGGAAACTGAATTTACAATTTGTTCTTCTGTAATGTTTGTATTATCTGCATCCGATGCAGGGGATGTAGTATCCCCAACAATACCACCAGCCTCTGTTTCATCGGGTGCGCCAACGGCGGCACCGCCCATACCAGCGGGTAGTTCACCGTCACCCAAGCCACTTCGTGCAGTTGGAGCAATCATATATAGTCCAACACCCACACCAACTATTACAAGAAACCCAATAATTGCCGCAATTATAGCCCCAACTGGAATTGCCATTCGTGTTTATATTTAACGTAATAAAATTTTTAATTTTGTTTACAAAAAATAAATGGCGGAACGAATATTACGCGATGAAAATATCGTTGCCTGGGTTGAATATGAACTACAACAAATTGAAGATGATGAAATAAATACAGTAGAGTCGTCACATCATGATGAAATGAGATTAATGCGTCTTAAATATCATACAATGTTGCAAATCGGATATGCAAAAATGGTTCGAAAAGTGGCACTCGCTGCTCGTCGTGAATTACAAAAGGTGCCGATTAATTCCATACATACGGTATTTGGCAATGTTGATGATGCGAACGATATTGAACAAAACTATATGCAGCTCAACGATGCAATACAAACTGCAGTCGTTGATACAGAGTATGTCATTAATATGGCATATCTTCGACTCGCACTACTACTACCGATCGGTATTGATGCAACGCCGGGTACACTTGAACAATATACGAATCTCAATAAAGAAATTGAGGAGCGGGTTCGGCATGTCGATAGTGATTCACTTTCATTGATGTTGTTTTATACCCCTCCGGTTGGTGTGACCGCGGAACAGCTTGGTCAACTTTCAGTGGCATTCGATCATCAAGATGTTGACGCTGCATTTAATGCACTAGCTGCTGCTGCAGATGTACCAATGGTTTCGCGTGTCAATTTGGGAATGAATTTACATGACAGGATTGAACTTGCAGATTATGACATTGGTGTGGGACGCATTGGAATATATGAAATTTCATACATGGTGCCTCATATTGAATCGTTAGTGATTTCATTGATGGGTATACCATCGGGAGATGCACTGTACCAGACTGCTCGGTATACAGATGATGGCGTATTTGACCCAGAGGGTCAAATGGAGATTTAATTATTAAGTCTGTCAGTAATTCTAGCTCTGTTTATGGTCATTGCACTATCGGTCGGTTCATACCAATCCATAAATTCCATGGGTATATCATTTACGCCATTCACAATGCTAGTATACATCTCATCATTTAGCGAATATCCCCTACGAATCAGTTCATCATGAAGCATTACGTATCGATGAATCAACCAGCCGCACCTTGACATGAAAAACATTACATGACCTTGCCCCATTTTATAATGTTCAGGTTGGGTCAGATCATTGACGGAAATGCCATTATTAACTTTCTTTTTTACTTCAGTGAATATCCGCGGCAATTCCCGGTACTCGGCCATCAGGTGTTTGTTTGTAAGTTCGGTAGACGGAACTACATTGATTCTTGTCATTTAGGGAACTCAGCTACTTTCTTGCTCGATTCTATATGGATGCTGCGGTATGTCAACATCTGGTGGACCATCGTCACCAGGTAAGCCGATTTCATTAGTACTCTCTGCTGCAGTGGCAACTGTCAATGGATCAACTGGATCAGTTATATCAATCGATGATTCATCAGTGTCCATACCTTCAGTTTCAATGTCTGGAATTTCGTAAAACTCATCGAGTGTTACTGGATCTGGATCTGGATCTTTCGTGGACCTTAAATATACTCTACTAACGTATACCAATATAGCCAACAGTATCAATCCTCCACATATAACCGCCGCTATTTTAATATTGCGACGTGTATTATTATTGCGATGTGTATTATTATTGGGTTTAACGGTGGCCATATTTATTTATACGATACAAAAATATTCTAACAATTAAGTTAAATGAAACCCAATATCTTCTTTTACCCGGTCACCCACGGATGGTCGAAATCGGAGTGGAACGCTGCATATAAAAAATTAATTAAATTATGCAAGGGTTCGTCATTTGAAACTCTATTTGTATGCGAAACTGATCAACATTCTGATATTTTTATGGATAAATTTGATGAAGGATATGATCAATTAGTAAACACGCTCGGGTATGAACCACCATGGCCGGTACATGTACCCACATGCGATAATGTTAGCATTCAATGGTTCGAGCCATCAAATAGCATGAGTATTTACATGAATGATCCGATATTTTCAGTTGCATATATGGCATATGGAAATAAAGCAACAGATATACGTACAGATATTTCAAATTATCTAGACGAATTCTTTGGATGCGATGTACCCAATGATCAACTACTTGAAAATAGCATTGCATTTTTAAATGACAATACATTTAGTACTCTATCTAGTATTGTAAAACGCGAAGTTATAAAACTCGGTACAAGTGAAGATGAATATCAAGCACTATTGGCTGTCATGTGTGAAACGACAATTAGTGAAGTGTTATCTACTGATACGTTCCCAAATTCATATCACGGTGTTGCATTTCTTGGAAACCGTCCACTTACAATGGCATTTAATTTACATCGCGGGATTTGGAATATACACGCAGCAAAAACTGCTAATAATATGATTACTCAAAATAAAAACATAGTATTTATACTGGGACGCATGCATATATACTGTATACAAAAGATGATAGATTCAGTATATGGACCAGATGGGAAAGTAAAGTGTGAAACGCATACATCATTTCCATGCAATATTATGTAACATCATGCAACTACTATACACGTTTACCGTTTCTTTTTTTCATGCAATTATACTACTTCAATTTCGGCAGTCTCGGTTGGTACTACTACTGGGGAGGTGGTTGGTGGTGGGAGTGTATACGCAGCAGAGGAAGTGGGGGTGGAGCAGTCGCCACGCTTGCAGTGCGCATAGACAATCGCACCGATAACGACCACGCCGAGTGTAGATAGGATTACAATGAGCGCAATCTCCGCATCAGTTAGACCATACCACGACGAGAGGTAAATCTGCTCACCGCAGTTCGCGGTAAGACAAATGCGGTTTGCAAGACCAAATAGCATAAGGTCCATGCGACTATCGAGGTTATTTTCATACTCGTCAAAACTAACTTCGACTGTGTAGTACACAGACGAGAGCGTTTCGTCATTTAGAACTGGCGTGGACTTGTTGAAAAATGCATCATTGTATCCATAACATAGACCAGTCGTCATAAGAAATCCATCAAAGGTAGTGTCTACAACATAATCGGAGTTATCGCCGCGAAGTTCACCGCGGGTTGTGTTTCCAGTAACATGGACCGACTTGTATACTCGCTCGACATGAGCGGCGTCATCGAATACATTCTGGCAATTTAGACCCTCCTTGGCGTCAGTGAACTTAAATCGAGCACGATGCTTTCCATAATCACCGAGTGCATCGGCACCAATCATAAAAGTCATAAGAATATAGGGAACTGTGCGAAACATATATATAGTTGTTGATGTATTAAAGCTTGTTGTATTTTATATGGATAAAATCTTGAAACATGTAATATCCAAGACTCCAACTGTGTTATGATATCACCAATCTATTCATATAGTTTATCGAGTCTATCACAGATACTATACATGGCCGCGGTTCCCCAAATGGCTGTTAAGCGCAATATTGACGATGTCAATAACGCAGAGTACCCAGAACCAGTTCGTGAAATTTCACCGACTGTTGTCATAATTAACGAAATAATTCAACTTTCGCAGCACGCGATTGACGTCATGTCAAGATACTCAAGTAAGGAGCTGTACGATTATCGTGTTAACAAAAGTGGCGAGCATATTGCATTCACCGACTTTGATCTTGCAGAGTTGAATCTTCCGGGAACATTGCCACTCAAGAAATCACTGCATAACGTACTTTCTGGGGATGATTACCAGTACATGCCACTTACCGAGTTTGTCGAGGGAACACACTTTGTTAACTATTCAACGTTCATTAACAACAACCGCTATCGTACATCCCCTATCAATATCAAGATGCATACTCGCGACATTGAATATGCTCGCTTTTTTCGTGCAAATGCGCATGAGCTCATCTCAGAGTGGACACAGTACGTACCGCTTGAGTTTGGTAACATTAAAATCACACCCGAGCAAATCATGGCGGGCCTGTCTACTACAGTCCCACTCCCGGTTGATGCAGTAACCACAATTGACGATACTTCCATTGTGGTAAAAGCTGGCACCTTTCCTACTATCCTTACATACACTGCCATGCCCGGTGCGGGGAAAACATGTGCCTGTATGGCGGCTGCTCGTTTTGCACTGCAAAGCGAGCGTTGCTATGAAGCATACCAGACCATGAATCAATCGCAGTTCAATCCACTTTCCGGAGGATTTTATGAATACCGGGAGATCAATACGCTATTGCCCGTCATTTGTTTCATGACACCGACGCCACTGATGAAGCAAACGATTGCGGCCGCTCATAAATTCATGGCGGGGTCAGATATTACGGTATGGGTGGGTCTAACGCACGGCACGCTCAAGGAAGCACATGCACATGGACGTCCTATTTTTTGGGTACTACCGCAGGATCAACGCACTACCAAGATGCTCATTAATAGCAAGGGGTACTCTTATTATGCTGATTACATTGACGAAATGAATACTTCGATGACGAAGCGTGGTGATCCTGCAAAGGCAAACCCCATGCAGACCGTCATTATCCAGGCTACACCAAAGAAACTCATAGACAGCACCATTAATAAACCAAATGCGATTCTACGCACCGAGTTCTGCAGACCCAAGCATCAATTTGATATGACGGACTCGTTCACAAACGCATGCATGAGAAATTCAATGCTACCCGACTGGATTCGCATTGCATGGAACAAAAAGGCAGTTACGATGATGCCTGATGGTTACCACATTCACAATGTGATGGCAAAGAGTACAAATCTAAACCGGATTTTTGGTAAGGAAAATGCGCCACTGGCACCGCGTTCCATGGCCGATAACATTTCATCGCTCGTTCCTATTCGAAACACCACATTTAACCAAGAAACCATGAATTCATTTGTGGCACGCGCGAATGCCGGCGTTTCGCCGCCGGAATTACTGCAAATCCTCCGTGATATGCGCGATGCCATTTCGGATCCTGCCCGTGAACATAACACCATCAATTCGCTGGCGCGCACTATTATTAATATGACAGGAGTGGTTGATCAGAGTGCGACGGATCCACCCGAATGTCCAGTTTTGCTTGAGCCAATTCCGGTGGATAAGGCGGCAATCCTACCATGCTGCTCAAATGTACTTCATGTTGATGCACTTGCTGGCCTGCAGCGCCGAGTGTGTCCTATGTGCCGCGCACCGCTACATGATACATTTACATTTGGTACAGCGGACGTACGTACTCCGATGTATGCACACGATTACAGTGGGCCACTCGAGGACGGACTCAAGCAGCTGTCAAATGCAAGACTTACTGCGGTGAATGCAGTCGAAAATACTATCCGTAACGTGCTGGCACGTAAGCCAGATGCACGCATTATTTTGTCGTCGTACAATGCCACGGATTCGCGTGATGTAATCACCGGATTTTGCAACGATATCAAGCGTGATCACCCAAATCTGGAGTTATACTTTATTGGCAGTCGTGGCAAGAAGTTCGACATTAACCGATACAATGATCCGTCATTTACGAACCCTCAAATTGCAGTGCTCAATACCAGCACCAGCAGTAACAATTCACAAGGACTAGATTTGCACAACACATACGTGACAATTGTCATTGGCCGCTCGCGGTCTGATATCAAGGCGCAGCTCATTGGTCGATGCTGCCGCACGGGTACATCGGG
>ERZ887830.1264-NODE-1264-length-14471-cov-55.968993_pt1 | contig 14471 bp, 8 predicted proteins | sample MGYA00521101_ERZ887830 | MGnify/ENA primary metagenome ERZ887830 (study PRJEB32303, sample SAMEA104408592) | aquatic metagenome | biome: Marine water; feature: Pelagic; material: water | place: Baltic Sea | collected 2014-06-05T16:38:00 | depth 1,762 m ...
CAAAATGGAGCACAACCAACAGACACAGCTCGTAACTTACTATCTGAAGTAGGTGCTATGTTGAAAAATCACCTAGTTAATGGTGTTCACAAAGGTGCGCTTAAAGAAGAAGACGTTGAAACAAAATTTGAAGCGTGGTTGGCTGATAAAGCATCACGCAACACTGTTAATATTGAAAAACTTTCCAAAGCTAAAGCCGACGAAAAAGCTAAAATTTTAGCTGCTGAAAAAGAAGTTAGCGAAAAACGAAAGGCTGATGCCGAAACTGCAATAGCAGAGGAAGAAGCTGCGGCTGCAGCAGCTGAAGCTGAAGCTGCTGCTGAGAAAGCTGCATCAGAGGCTCCGGTTGAGGAAGCTGCACCAGAGGCTGACGCTGAAGAAGCTGCACCTGAAGCTGCTGCTGAAGAAGCTGCACCAGAGGCTGCCGCTGAAGAAGCTGCACCAGAGGCTGCCGCTGAAGAAGCTGCACCAGAGGCTGCCGCTGAAGAAGCTGCACCAGAGGCTGCCACTGAAGAAGCTGCCGCTGAAGAAGCTGCACCAGAGGCTGACGAGAAGGCTGAATAACACCAACACATGCGTTTCGAAGACTGTTTTTTTCTTGGAACAGTGGTCGGTAAATACAGTTTTAAAGGCGAAGTACTCCTTAAGCTAGATACTGACGAGCCAGAAATATATCAATCCCTTGATAGTCTCTTTCTAGCACAAAACAATGCGCTTATCCCTTTTTTTGTTGAGAAGTGTGCCATGCACAAACCTGGATTATTACGTCTTCGCTTAGAGGATGTCGATAATGAGGAAGATGCCAATCTGATACTTAAGTTAAAAGCATATTTGCCATTGACGAAGCTTCCAAAACTGGCTGGAAATAAATTTTATTACCACGAAATCATCGGTTTTGATGTTGTTGACAAAAACTTGGGCGAGATTGGTTCCGTTGTAGCAATTAATGAACATACCGCACAGGCAACCATTGAAGTTTCCATTGGTCAAAAAATAGCTTTAATCCCAATAGTTGATGAGATCATTTTGGAGGTTAAAAGAGATACAAAATCCATTTACGTTGACACGCCACCAGGCCTGATTGACCTTTACACCAACGATGCGTAGGGCTTTATACTTTATGTTGCTATTTTCCGCAATTTGCCATGCGCAAGTGCAACAGTTAGAAGAAGTAGTTTTACGTGCACAGCGAATACAAAGCAGTATTCAACCCATAAGTCAAACGGATATTGCCCAAGACAGCCTACTGCTAAAGCAAGACATTGGAGAATTATTACAAGGCGTACCCAGCTTATTTGTCAGCAGCCAGCAAAATTTCAGTCAAGACACACGCATTTCCATTCGTGGGTTTGGAACACGTGCCACTTTTGGCATTCGCGGTATTAAGGTTTTGTGGGATGGCATCCCCGTTACTACACCCGATGGACAGACACAATTGGACCACATTCCATTATCCTCCATGGGAACTATTGAAGTTATTCGAGGCGTTTCTAGTGGGCTGTATGGCAATGCATCGGGAGGCGTCATATTGCTCAAAAGCACCCCAATTAAAAATGAACAAACACTTACCGCAACATTCGGAGACTTTGGCACCCAACACTTGGTTGGCAGCTACGGTTCTAAGAATGAAAAAAATCTGTTTCGCGCCGTCGTAGAACACAAAAAATACAATGGTTACCGACATTGGAGTGGCTATGAAAACAGCCTCATAAACCTATCCAATACCTTTATTATTACCAACGGAAATAAACTCTCTGTTGATTACAGTTATTTCAACAGCCCAATGGCATTGGATGCTGGCGGACTCACTGCCGCTGAAGTAACACAAAACCGCAGTCAAGCAAGACAGCGAAACCTAGATTATAAAGCAGGTGAAAAGGTGCAACAGCATCAATTCACGGCGCGTTGGCAAAGTAAAAAATGGACCGCTTATGGGTTTTTTACAAAACGTAATCTAGATGCGAAACTGCCTTTTGAATTTGGTGGTCAAATTGATTTGGGGCGTAGTTACTATGGTCTTGGCATGCAGAAAGACGGACGTAAAAAGCAGTGGCTATGGCAATATGGCGTTGAGGCAGCAGCCCAAAGAGACGGAAGAAACAGGTTTAAAAACATCTTGGGAGAAAAAGGAACCGCTACGCTAGACCAAAGCGAACGCTTTTACACACTTGGCGCCTATGGCATTGTTGAATTAGCCCTCAGCGATTGGCGATTCCGTGCGACGCTTCGTGCCGACACGCACCGCATACAACTCGTTGATTTTATGGGCACTAATTCGGACAAAAAAAACCTGTCTGCCTTCTCTCCTGCTATCGCGGCATTTTATAGCTTTTCGCCCAGCCTAAGCAGTTATATCCGTTGGGGAACAGGCTTTGAAACACCATCACTCAATGAACTATCTGCCAATCCAACAGGAAAAACTGGCTTTAATAATATACTAACGCCCCAACAATCAGAAGAAGTAGAAGTTGGCTTGTATCTAAAAACAAAGATTTTTCACGCTTCGCTTACACTGTTTACAACAACAACCCAAGACGAGATTTTATCCTACGAGCTTAACGCTTTTCCAGGGCAAGATTTTTTTAGGAATATTGGCCGTGTAGACAGAAAAGGTATTGAGGCTACAGCCAACTTTCGCATGGCAAAAACTGCCACCCTAAAACTCAATTATAGCCAGGGAACATTTAAAACCCAAGACAGCAATGACTTGCCTAACGTACCTAGAAGTCAGTTTAGCGCAGGCCTAAATCATCTTTTTGGAAAAACTGCTGTATCGCTGAACATACGCCATATAGGCAAGCGTTATGCCGATTCTAAAAACCTTGTTGAAGTATCAGAATTTTGGACATTTGACCTGTATGCGCAACGCAAATGGGACATAACAACTTGGACAATGGGCATTAGTAATATTGCCAATGCAAACTACTATGACAATATCCGTATCAATGCCTTTGGTGGGCGATACTTTGAGCCTGCTGCCATGCGCCAAGCCTTTGCGCGTGTTCAAGTGCAGTTATAGATTTGGTATATTTGTGATAATGCTAAATTAACCCCATGAAAAGAAACATCACCATACTGGCTTGTGTAACTTTTATATTAAGCCAAACATCTTGTGCCCAAAAAGAAAACACACCTCCTCTTAAAACACCAACAAGTGTATCGTATACTACAGCGCTTGTTGTTTCTGATGTAGAAGTACCGTGGGGAATGGTCTTTCTGCCCAATGGGAGTTTATTGTACACGGAAAAAGAAGGGAAGTTAATACGCTTTCAATACGGCAAAAAAAATGAGATTTCTGGTTTGCCTACCCCCTATGTTCGTGGTCAGGGCGGCTTGATGGGCATTGCCCTCCACCCCGATTTTGAACAGAATAACCGGATCTATTTTACCATGGCAACCGCCAATGAAGATGCCTCTGGAGGAAATACAGGTTTGTATACTGCTATACTAACAGGAAATGCATTATCAGACGTAAAACTACTGTATAAGGCTATGCCAGACACCAAAAAAGGCGTGCACTTTGGTTCACGCATCGTATTTGATGCAGATGGATACCTATATTTTTCTGTGGGTGATAGAGGTGAACGAGACATAAACCCACAAGATATTACCCGAGATAATGGCAAAATTTATCGCTTAAACGATGACGGAAGTATCCCTAGTGACAACCCTTTTGTAGGCGTGAATGGTGCTAAAGAAGCCATTTATTCTTACGGACACCGCAACCCACAAGGGCTAACGATTCATCCTGAAACAGGTGCGGTTTGGGCACACGAACACGGGCCGCGTGGCGGCGATGAAATCAACATTATCGAAGCAGGAAAAAACTATGGCTGGCCCAAGATTACTTATGGCAAGAATTATTCGGGAACCACCATTACCAAAAAACGTTCATTGCCGGGCATGGAGCAACCTTTCTACTATTGGGTACCTTCAATAGCAGCATCGGGAATGGCATTTGTTACAGGGGATAAATACCCCGACTGGAAAGGGAGTATATTGACTGGCTCACTAAAGAAATCATACTTAGAGCGTCTAACAATCCGAGACAACAAAGTAGTGGCACGCGAAAAAATAGCTGCCGATATTGGACGTGTGCGTGATGTGATTATAGGTCCTTACGGGTACATCCATATTGCTGTTGAATATGAGGGAATATATCGGATTAAGCCTAAGAAAAATAAGTGATCACGGTTAAACCTGATTGAATTAACAAAGTCCAACTTTTAAAATGTTGTTTGCCATTTTTGAAAACAAAAAAACGGCTCTGTTGAGCCGTTTTGTAAAAAATAAACTTGGAGCTTATTTCTTCTCTTCTGCGAGTTCTTCAAGCATGGCCAAAGCATGTCCTTGGTTAGGCTCGAGTGCTACTATAATTTTATCGTCCATAATTTCTAAAATTTACGGCGTTAAACTTATCGTAACGATTGATCCGGGTGCGTTCTCTCCACCCGCGACTATATTATAAAACCCAGTCCACACGGGCTAATGTATAGTACGTGAAATCTATTTTTCACAGCAAAAATATACGATTTTTTTATGAATATGAAAAAAATCAATTAACTGAATAGTCGATAATCTCTTTTTCGGGCAAGCGACCCAAATCGTTTGTATCAATAATCCATTCCTCCAATAGGCTATTGAATTTGCGTAGTTTTTTACTGTAAGATGCTTTGTCAGCCAAGTTATTGAGCTCAAAAGGGTCTTTTTGCAAGTCGTAAAACTCTATCGCTGCTTTTGGTGTATCAAACCAGCGTTGTGCGTTTTTGTCCAACAAACCTTTTTCGCTTAGCACCATCAAACGACGCATCATAGGCATCTTTTTTCTGTAATTGACATCTAAAGCGTGAGGAAGTGAAACATCATAGTTTTTAATAAGCTTATATCGCTTGGTTTTAATCGATCTGATGCGATCTACTTGACCATCAAACCTGTCAGAAGCCGTTACCAAATATTTTCTAGGCTTGGTTTTTTTGTCTAAAATAGACATGCCCTGAAGGTAGTCCGGCAGGGGAATTTGCGCTAGTTGCAATACTGTTGGTGCCAAATCCACAAAACTCCATAGATCGTCATTGCGATTGCCAGCTTTAGCATTTTTTGGCAACTTAATCATGAGTGGCACTTTTATACCCGAGTCATAAATAGCACGTTTATGTCTTGGGAAGGGTCCGCCGTGATCGCTGTAAAAAAAGATATAGGAATTATCATACAAGCCCTGTTCTTTTAATTCGCTAATGATTGCGCCTATCTCTTTATCCATGCGCACCAAATTGCTGTAGTTGATGGCCATATCTTCTCTAATGATCGGATCGTCTGGAAAATAGGGTGGAATATTAGTTACCTCATCTGGCGTTACATATCGTTTGTTGTTATGTTGTGCCCAAATTTGTGACTCGTGTGAAATTTGAAAATTAAACACTGCAAAAAAGGGTTGTCCCGCAGCACGGTTGTGCCAGTGGATATTTGCCTTTTGCCTACCCTTACAGTAGCGACAACTTTGATCCCAAGCATCGTCGCTTATCTTAAAGTTATAATCTTGTTTATTGCTGTTGGTACAATAGTATCCAGCTTCTCGCATGTAGGCGGTAAAAGGGCGGATATAGTCAGGGAATTTTGGAGAATAGCTAGGGATGCCTAGTTGGGGCTGATTGGCTTTCCGGGCCTCGTTGTAGGTACGCATGTTGTGGGTACCCAAGGTAGTGGGATACATACCCGTAATAATAGCACTTCGTGCAGGTGAACAAACAGGTGTCGTTGCATGCATATTATCATAAATGACACTGTCTTCTGCCAATTGTGAAAGGTTTGGCAAGGAAACGGTATTGTCGCCATACATGGGAAAGAATTGAGGCGATTGATCTTCACTAACAAGCCAGATGATGTTGGGTTGTTTGCTTTGAGCATTGGCGAAACAAAACGTCAATAAAACAATACTGATACTACTTGAAAATCTTGTCATCTATCTATAAAATTAGCATAATATTTTTGATAGGTGTCAAAAAACATATTCCCTATTTTCTTCATGCCTGTATAATTATAATGGCCAGCAGGCTTTCCATTCCAATTGTGCGTGTATATGGGTGTGTAGTTGTTTGCCTTAGGGTTATTGCTTTTTCGAATGAGCGAAACGTTTAAACTTTTTTTACTTGTTTCACTCATGGCTGCAACCACTTTTTTACTACCCACCCCTAACATAAGGAAGGGCATGTCTGGAACGCCATAATAAGCTCTTACTTTTTGGATGAGCGCCGTGATATTTTGTCCATAGGTGCTTGATGGTAAAGGACTACTATCTGACTCGCCTTGCACCCATAACATGCCGATAATTTCAAAACTTCCGGGGGGTAATTTTGAAAGCTGCGCATCAGTTGTCGCAATAAAATCTTCGAAAAGTTTTGGCTTATTCTCCTCACTTTTAAGCCTTGCTTTTTCAAGGCTCCAGTTTGGATTCCATGCCCCATAGAGTGAGGTGCCACCTTGTGAACGCTTGACAAATAAAAACTTTTCCCTGGGATAGGCTTTCGAAAGGGCTAAGCCAAAAAACAGTTCAGGGCCAAAAGACTTATTAAGTCTAAATTTATCTTTTACAAAAGGCCATGGATCAGTAACATCCAAAGGCCCGTCTATGATTAAAGGTTCTTTTCCATTGTTGACCGTTCCTTTGTAGTAAAAATGAATTCGTTTCTGTGCAAATGCCAATTGTTTTAGGTCGTCTTTTGTAAGGCCAGATGCGGCACCTCGCCCATCCATATTGGACTGACCTGCGAGCAAAAAAACCTTGGTTTTTTTTACGTCTTGACTTCTTGCGTTAAATGTAAAAACAAGGTTTAATATAAGAGATAAAACAACAACAGCTTTTGGCATGAAATACCTTTTTTTAGTTATTTCGCTCGCTATAAACGCGCTTCACCACCACGTCGGTCATGGCGCGCATTTCTTCAAGTGACATATCGTCCTTATATTGTTTTTGCAGCGATTTTATCTTTTGTTTTAGGTTCGTCGTAATTTTTTCATAGCCTGGCTTCCCATATAAATTCTGCATTTCGTTTTTGTCATTTTCTAAGTCAAAAAGCTCCCATTCATCCATGTCGTAATAGTAGTGTATCAATTTATACTTACCCGTGCTAACGCCATAGTGCGGCTGTACTTTGTGCCAAAATGGATATTCATAATAGTGGTAATAAACGGCATCTCTACCTTTAAATCGTTTCCCATAAAGCTGTCTTTTGAAGCTCTCTCCTTGAATGTCTTTTGGTATCGAAACACCTGCTAAATCCAATAGTGTAGGTGCAAAATCAATGTTCAATAACAACTCTTTGTTGTGCGTGCCTGCCTTAATTTTTTTAGGATATTTTACCATAAAAGGCATGCGGAACGAAGGCTCATACATCCAACGTTTGTCAAACCAGCCGTGCTCCCCTAAATAAAAGCCTTGGTCAGAAGTATATACGACTATGGTGTTTTCATCTAATCCGTTTGCCTTAAGGTAGTCTAGCATTTGACCAACGGCTTCGTCAACACCCGCAACACAGCGCAAGTAGTCTTTTATATAGCGTTGATACTTCCAATTTTTCAAAGCAGCACCTTGCAAGCTATCGTGGGGTGTCCAAAACTGACCATTGTTCCCAAAGCGTTCGTAACGACCCTGTTGTCTTTTTGTCAATCCCTCAGGCGCTGGAACCTTAAGGTCTTTCCTGTTCATGTGGTTTTCAATCTCCAACATGTTATTGGAGGCAGCTATACGACCTTCATAATCATCATTAAAGGTTTCGTGATGCGGGAAATCTTCTGTGTATAAATCTTTAAACTTTGGGTTTGGTGTCCAAGGACGGTGTGGAGCTTTAAACTGATACATCAGCATAAAAGGCTTGTCTTTATCCCTTGTTTCATCAAGCCACTTTAAGGCATCATGTGCAACTTGTGCGGTAGAATGTCGCGTAGTTTCTTCAATCGTCTTTGTGCCATTTTCAACAAAAACCGTGTTGTAATATGTTCCTTGCCCGCCGTGATTGACCATGACTTTTGAATAGTCAAAACCAGTTGGCGCAGTGCCTAGGTGCCACTTGCCAATAACGGCAGTTTGATATCCCGCTTTTTGCAACAGCTTTGGGAAGGTTTGTTGAGAGGAGTCAAAATCACCTCCTTTTTCATTTTTAAAAAACCCATTAACGTGACTGTATTTTCCAGTCAATATCGCAGCCCTACTGGGACCACAAATACTGTTGGTGTTATAGGTGGCGTGCATCAGCATGCCCTCATCTGCAATACGATCAATGTTAGGTGTTGGTGCTAGTGTTGCAAGCCAGTCGTTATAAGCACTTACAGCGCTTACAGCGTGGTCATCGGACATAATAAAAACAATATTGGGTTGCTTTTTCTGCGCTTGGGCAACAAAGGATATCAACACACAAAGTAGAAGGTGAATGGTAGTTTTCATATTATTGAACTGTTTTAAATTTGATTTGTTGACTTAAACTGTCGACGAGTTTTCTGTATTTGGGCTGATCTGCAATATTGTTCATTTCTAAAGAATCAGCTTTTAGGTCGTAGAGCATATTATCATATACATTACCACCTTCTTCTCCACGCCATTCAGCGTATAAATAGTTGGGAGAGACAACCATGTCTCCATTCCAAATGCGTGCGTATCCCTTTGATTTAGAAATCAAGCTAGGATCTTTTAAGTTTTGAACTAATGAGGTGCCCTCAACCCGTTCGGGCGCTTCAAGCCCAACGAGCTCGGCTATGGTTGGGTATAAATCAATCAACTCAACGAAGCTATTTGAACGTGCTTTTTGGGTTAAACCAGGCACGCGTATCATCAACGGAACCCTGTTTTCGACATTAAAAAGATTGTGCTTGGACCACCTGTTGTGTTCCATCAAGCTAAAGCCGTGATCACTGGTGAAAACAACTATAGTATCGTCGCTTAATCCCAATTCATCTAGCGTACGCAACACCTTGCCTATTTGCGCATCTGTGTAGCTTACGCAGGCATAATACCCGTGGATAAGCTGCTTTGCAAAGTCTGCGTCTAAAGTAAATGATGCCGCATTTTTAAAGGCATTATTGGTGTTTTTTGAAACCCCTTTATACTTGGTCATTTCATACCAATTCCCAGCAGACTTTGGTCCATTTTCGGGGAAGGTATTGTTGATAGGAAGTTGGATGTCTTCTTCATCATAGTAGTCCCAATATTTGCTAGGCGCATTAAAAGGTAAGTGGGGTTTTAGGAATCCAACAGCCAATAGAAACGGCTTCCCTGATTTTTTTAATTTTTTTAAGTCCTTAACGGCTTTGTTCGCAATTTTTCCATCTTTATAAGCTACATCAGTTACGTCCAGTCTTTCAAAAGGGTAAACACCAGGCAATCCTTCTTTTTCAAGTGTCTCGCTGGTTTTTGGGTCAACGTAGTCCTGATTGTTGTACTTCCCTTTTGGGCGCCAAATCTCTGACCACGTATGTGCCATATCGTCCCTGTTATGGGAAATCTTACCATTACTGATGGTGGTATAGCCATTGTCTTTTAACAATCCAGGAAACGTAATGGCATCGGGCATGTCATTGCTAATGGAAGTGGTGTATTTTTTGAAATATTTACGTGTTGGTCTTATCCCCGTGAGTATGCTTGCTCTTGAAGCCCCACAAGTGGGTATGTTATCAAAAGCATTGTTGAACTGCACTGCATTTTCAGCGAAAGCAGTGATGTTTGGTGCAACAACTTGATTTGCACCATAAGTGGGAAGTATAGGTCTCAAATCATCAACAATGATAAAGAGTACGTTTTTGGGTTTATTTTCTTGTGCTTGTGTGGTAAACCCAAAAAGCATTAACAATAACCAACAAAACATATTATTTTTCATCGAAATAAATATTTTGGGTTAAGTTTATTCTCGCTTTCTTCAAACTTTTAGCAGCAGATGAGTTACCCGTATATATGATAAAGTCCCCTTTTTCAGCTAGATATTTCATGTCAATGTTGTAATAGGCAAATGCCTCAGCAGTTAATGAAAACGTAACTTTTTTTGATTCTCCTGGTTGGAGGTAGATTTTGTCATAAGCTTTCAATTCCAATACAGGTCTTGTAACAGTGCTGAATTTATCTCTTATATACAATTGCACCGTTTCAGTACCTGCCATATTTCCTGTATTTTGAACAGTTGCCTCTACTTCTAATGAATCCTTTCCGTTCCATGTATATTTAGATGGTTTTGGAGCTGAAATTGAAAATGTAGTATAACTTAATCCGTAACCAAATGGGTAAAGCGGTTTTGTTTTCTCAAAAGCATATTTGTGTACATAATTTGTTGGTTTGTGGTTATACACCATTATTAGCTGACCTACTGACCTTGCAGTCGTAATGGGCATTTTTCCGCTTGGATTAATCATTCCAAAAACTATTTTACCTAACGACTTACCACCCATACTTCCGGGCTCCCATGCATGAATAATCGATTTAATATTCTCTTCTATCCATGGCTCGCTGATCGGTTTTCCACTTACATAAACCACCGTCAGATTTTTGTTTTTTTCATAAATGGCTTTCACTAAATCAAGTTGTTTTCCTGGAAGACCTAAAAAACTTCTCGCCTTATTTTCTCCGGCTGTCTTTTCAAAGCTTTTTCCGCCTTCCCAAGTATATCTTAATGAGTTATCGCCAACAACAACAAATACGTGGTCATAATTTGCTGACATCTCAGAAGTGGCTTTGATCTTAGAGTCTTGAATGTTTCTAATCTTAATCCCTGAATCGAAAAAATCAACTTGATGACTGTGTTCTTCTCCAATTTCTTTTATACCCTCAAAAATGGTTACCACGTTTTGTGCAGGCTGTTCAAAATGCCAATCACCCAAAGTAGTGTTGTTATTTGCATTAGGTCCCGTAACCAATATCTGTTTTGGGTCTACATTATTAATGGGAAGTAAATTGTTGTTTTTTAAAAGTGTAATGGCGTTATCAGCTATTTCTTCTGCTTTATCTAAGTGACTCTTAATGAAAACATTTTCCGCTATTTTGGAGATGTCAACAAATCGATCTTCAAATAAACCAAGTTGAAATTTTGCATATAATATTTTTGAGCATGCCTCATCAACGCGATCCATTGATAATTTTTTTTCATTGACTAAAGCAACAACAAAATCATAAAAATCGGGTCCGTGCATGTTCATGTCCATACCTGCAGCTACCGAAAATAATGATGCTTCTTTGTAATTTCTTGCCACTTTGTGATACATCCATATTCTTTTAATATCATACCAGTCACTCACATAAAACCCATCAAAACCCCATTCATTTCTAAACAGATCTGTCATAAGACCTTTGTGCATATGACTAGGGATACCATTAAGTTCGTTATGCGCTGCCATTATGGAATAAACGCCAGCGTCTATTGCCTTTTTATAGGGAGGCAAATGAATTTCATAAAGTGTTCTTTCTGAAACATCCATTGGAGAAATATTAAGTCCATTGAGTGGTTCAGCCCCAGCAATCATATGCTTTGCGCAAGCAATTACATTATTTGGATTGCTAAAGTCGTCTCCTTGAAAACCTTCAATCATAGCTTTACCCATTTCTCCCACCATAAAAGGGTCTTCTCCAAAAGTTTCACCAACTCGACCCCACCTAGGGTCACGTGCAACGTCAATATTTGGCATAAAAGTCCATTGAGAACCTGTAGCCCTCATTTCCCTAGCACTTTGTTTGGCCACGTCAAACGCGAAATCATTATTAAAAGTGGCAGCAATTGATATCGGCGATGGATAAACAGTTGTCCCGCTAACCATAGCATTTCCGTGAATGGCATCAATGCCAATTATAAGCGGTATTTTTAATCTAGATTTTAAGGTAAAATCTTGTAAATAGTTTACCTCCTTGGGCTCTAGAACGTGAAGAAAAGAGCCGATTTTTCCATCGATAATTTCTTGTGTTATTTCACTTTCAGACAAGCTATACATCGCAAAAGCATCTTTATTCAGCTTTGATACATCCCCAGAAGCTTTTTTATTTCTCTTTTGTTTTTTCAAATAATCTATTCCAACATATTGACACATTTGACCTACTTTTTCTTCCAAGGTCATTCGTGACATCAAATCAGCCACGCGGCTATCAACATCAGCACTAGGGTTTAAATATATTGGGCTATTGTTTTGTCCGAAAACAACAGAACTTATTAATAAAACAAACAGTTTTAATTTCATAATTACTTTAATATCAATTTATTATCAGGTTTAATAATGGCTTCTCTAAGGGCAAAGTACGCTGGCTTTGGGTTGTGGTTTGAATCAAAAATAAAGCGGTACATATCGTGGTGCTTTCCTTTTAAACCATCTACCATTCCCCAAGTGTTGTAGGTAACAACCCCTTGATTTCGTTTCGAGAGCAAAACCTTAAGTATGTTTGCGTAAGCATCGCCCTGCTCTTTTAGGGCTGTTTGACTTCTAACAGAATCCCAAATTTTATAATCAATTTCTGTGACGTGAAAGTCTAGATTATGTTGATGTGCCCAATCGATAAGTGAAGCAAAATATTCAAGTTGTTTTTTGTCGAGTGCAAGTGGCTTATTGCTTCTCAAATGCGCCTGCCAGCCCAAACCATCGATTCTGTAACCTTTCTTTTTGAGGTACAATATGGTTTCTTTGACTTTTTCCCACATTTTAGGCTCCATGCCTCCGTGCTGGTTAAAGACCAAACTCTTTTTGGTGGCGTATTTATTGGCAATTTCAAATGCTTTTGAAATATATAACGGCACGTCATTTTCGTCTCTACCAATTTGTTCCCAAGGATTTTCCCATAGCTTTACCCCTGGCTTTTCTTCAAACCAAACGCCTTCTGGTGTAATGGTCTCATTAACCACATCCATCCACTTGACAGATGGCTCTTTATTCATGCGTTTGCAAAGCGCAGTAAAGTACTCCACCATATTCTTTTCTAATTCTTGTTTAGTTCGGCTGTCCGTCTTTGCCCAGTGCGAAGCTTGTGGACTAATAGGGCCGTGGATGCGCAGCGTGATATTATTTTTATCAGCGAAATCTAAATAATCGTTTATCTGTTTCCAATCCCATACGCCGGGCATTGGATGAATTCGCGCTTGCTTGGCACAGTTTTCAGGCGTTGAATAGGTAAACTCGTCTAAGAACAATTTGGAAACCTTGGTGTTGAGTTGTCGGTGGTTGAGCGTTGCGCCAACATAAACCTGATTAGCATCGTAACCATTGTTGGCTAATAAATCTTTAATACCACCACTGGTCTTTTTGGCTTGTGTCTTTGGCTGTGGCTGTGGTGCTACGGTTGGGGATAGGAAGGCCAGCGCTTTCTTTTTAAGTTCATCATAGATTGTTGCATAACCTTTCAACCCAATATGATTTTTTGTTTCCAATGGGTCAGTGCTGTAGTCAAACAGCTCTTCTTGAACAATGTCTTTATCCGTAATTTTTTGCCCGATCTTGGACTTGTCTATCCAAAGTGTGAAGCGATAAGAAGCTGTCCTAAAGCTATATCCCATTTTTTGATTTCTTGGGTATTGGCTTACGGCAAAGTCTTTAACGGATTGCTGCTGTCCCATCATTAGGGGAAGCAATGAAGTACCATCTACATTTGCCGCTGGTGCAATTTGCGCCATATCGGTCAACGTAGGGAAAACATCCACAAACTCCGTTGGTGACAAAATCTTTTGAGCCATTTGTGTTTTGGGGTTGTAAATAATGAGTGGCGAGCGGGTAGCTTGTTCAAAATTTGAGTGTTTGGTCCACATGCGGTGGTCACCTAAATGAAAACCGTGATCGCCCCATATTACTATAATCGTATTGTCCATCAACCCTTCTGTTTTGAGCTTGTTGACGATTTTACCAATTTGAAAATCAATAAATGAGGCACATGCATAATATCCATGGACTAATTCTCTTTGAAATGCTTCATCAAGATTTAGTTGGCCATTGTTATCAGTCGTATAAAATCGGTCATCCATAGGGTATTTTGAAATTTCACCAGGCCCTTTAAATGCTAATCGGCCAATATTTGAACCTCGTTTTTGAAATGCAGCAAGTGGAATTCTATCTCTACCATATAGATTCCAGTATTTTTGAGGTGCAGAGAAAGGAAGGTGGGGGCGCTTAAAACCAACAGCCAAAAAGAATGGTTTTCTTTTAGTAGATAAGTCATCAATCATACGCAGTGCTTCAGCAGCAATAGCACCGTCAACATAAGCTTCATCTGGAGCTGGACTAGACGAAAAAGGTGGCCTAAATACAGTTTTTAGATATTCCCCTACTTTGGCAGGAGGAATATTTTCCCTCTTAACAATAGATTTAATTTTTTCTTTTATTTGCTCGTTTTGATAAAAACCAACCATTGGGCGACCCCAATCCTTGGGATATTTTAATTGATGCTCTCGTTTGTAGGGTAATGACCACGAAACACCATCAGCTTGTGCGTCAACACCACGTGGGTCAAATATTTTACCCACACCTGCAGT
>ERZ887830.1265-NODE-1265-length-14466-cov-27.014364_pt1 | contig 14466 bp, 10 predicted proteins | sample MGYA00521101_ERZ887830 | MGnify/ENA primary metagenome ERZ887830 (study PRJEB32303, sample SAMEA104408592) | aquatic metagenome | biome: Marine water; feature: Pelagic; material: water | place: Baltic Sea | collected 2014-06-05T16:38:00 | depth 1,762 m ...
GCGCATGCGCAATATACAAATGTTGTGAAGTTATATGAATCTAACTAAGTCTGTCAAAGTTTCTATTTACTTTGGTTTAACTGCTTCAATTATTGGGCTAGTTATATTTTCTTTGAGTTGGAATTTATGGGATTATTTTGATGGGCCATTACCAGGTCAAAGAATATTTTTGTTACCTGGTAATTTATCACTCATTTACTTTTGGCATCCAATATTTACCGAAGAAATTAATTACTGGCCAAAATTATTCATGTTGCTATTTGGACAATTTATATTAGTTACAAGTTTTGTATTTTTCATGACTCAATTAAAACGAGTTATAAAAAACTTCATAACAAGAAAATAAATCAGGACTAAAAACAGTTGGCTTTTGCTCCTGTGTCGCTTATTTTAGCCAACAATTTTTTGCCTTTTAACGAGATGTTATATTTCTATCGACAACTGATGCGCATCACGCTTCAGTCAATGCATGATTAAATCTTTTAAACACAAAGGCCTCAAGAACTACTTCCAAGCTGGAAATATCTCAGGTATTCAGGCTAAGCATCAACGTAAATTAAGTATGCAACTAGCCGCAATAGATACCGCCCAAAAAATTGATGATATCAATTTGCCCGATTTTCAATTGCATCCTTTAAAAGGCAGTAGAGATGAGATTTGGTCTATTACCGTAAATGGTAACTGTCGTATGACCTTCGAGTTTATCGATGGCAATGCTTTTATTCTAAACTATGAGGACTGCCACTAATGACTATGCATAAGCGGCCGCATACAGACTTGTGTATTTGTGCGATTTCAAGGCTTCATGACTGCTCTTGCCCCAAGCAGTCCTGAGGGGGTGTCCGAATATGATAGCGTATTTTCTTGTGGGCCCACTATACTGGAATACTTCTGTCATTCGGCGATCTTCACATACCCAAATGTGTATTTATCAAAAAGCACCAGTATGAATATTCAAGTTAATAATCAGGCAAGTAATTTAGGCGATAGTAAAGAAAAGTCGAGTTCTATAGCATCAGTAGACCGTCAACCTTTGGAGGGGCACCGGACAGCACTGATCCTGTTGATGTTGGCCTATGCGCTGTCGATGTGCGACCGGATGATTTTATCCGTTTTATTTCCGGATATAAAAGCGGAGTTTGCTTTAAGTGATACCCAGCTGGGCTTATTGGGCGGTATTTCATTCGCCCTGTTTTACGCCACCATGGGGCTGCCAATTGCACGTCTGTCTGATCAACATAGCCGCAAGCGCATTATTATTGTCAGTCTTGTTATTTTTTCTTTGATGACCGCTTTCTGCGGTCTTGCTGTTGGTTTTAGCAGTCTGTTGTTGATAAGAATTGGAGTGGGTATTGGTGAGGCGGGCGTAAACCCTGCCAGCCACTCCATCATTGCAGATTATTTTCCACCCAAGCGTCGGGCGCTCGCCATGTCCATCTTAATGTTGGGTGGCAGCGTTGGCATGGTCCTGGGTTTTGTTGGCGGTGGTGTTATCGCTGAGCATTATGGTTGGCGCGTCGCGATGGTGGCTGTGGGTTTGCCGGGGCTGTTGCTGGCCTTAATTATGGGTAAGCTGCTAAAAGAGCCTGCCCGGAGCACGTTTGAGGCACAAGCCTCCCAGCCACCGCCACCCATACTTACTACCGCCACTGCTATGTGGCAAAACTCTGCCATGTGCCATTTGATGTTTGGTGCAATAGCTGCGGGCTTGATGTCATATGGTTTAACCCAGTGGCTACCAACTTTTTTTATGCGAGCACATGATCTCAGTCAATCTCAAACGGGAATGTTAATCGCAGGTCTGTTTGGCATATCGGGGGCGATCGGTGCTTTGGTTGCAGGTAAGGTATTTGACCGCGTGGCGGTTCGTGGTTTTCAACATGGCATGTGGGTGCTTGCCATAGTTCCGTTTTTTACTATGCCGTTTTTTATCATGGGCTTGCTGGCAGACAATCTAACCACTGCCATCGTGCTGTTTATTATTCCTGGTTTTGCGGCTAACTACGCCATGGGCCCAACCTTAGCCATGGTGCAAACCTTAGCACCTGTCAATATGCGCGCCGTCACTTCGGCTATTTTGATGTTGTTTATTAATCTTATCGGCATGGGCTTGGGACCTCTGTTGGTCGGTGTTCTTAGTGACCTGCTGACGCCTCGTTATGGCGAAGATGCATTAAGTATTGCATTGGCCTGCTTTACCCTCGTCGGGCTATGGGGCGCTCTGCATCTGTGGTTGTGTGGTCGAGCCTTGGCGAAACAGAAAGCACAAACTGCATAAGCTGCTTGCTTTATCTATTCCCAGTCATATCAGCAACTAAATATCTGTCCGAATATGATTGTGTGTTTTTGGGGCGGGTTACTATAATTGACCAAAGCACTCAATATCTGACGGTTACCACTTTGTCCGATACGGTTAAGGCTATGGGTGCAGGCCTATCTGTTACTGCTATATAATGAGAAAAGCCAACAATATGCTTGAGACAGAGAATAACCCCAATCCCAAAAACATTGTGGATCCGTCGCGGCTGCTCCGCTTTGTGCTGGCTAAGTTTTTGGGCCGAATAGCAAATACTCGGCAGATCAATAAAAAGCGCAGCGCTTTTGAAAAAACGCGAAAGTCCACTGGCGCTGATCATGTGGTGGAATATTTTCATCAGCTCGATGATCCCTACTCACACCTGACGGCTCAGGTTCTGGCCCGGTTCGCTGCCCGCTACGATGTAAAAATCGTACCTTACTTGATACGTGCGTCGGGCGGTAAGCACCAGCCTGAGTTACAAAAACTGGCCACATGGGCGCGCAGGGATGTAGAGCTTGTGGCGCCTCACTATGGCTTGAATCTTCCTGCGTGTGCCGGTGTTGTCCCCGATAGTAAAAGTCAGCAGGCTGCTGCGGCTGTGCTTGCGGGGATGAGTCCAGCAGAGTTTATCGAAAATATAGAACAGATCAGTCAAAGCAATTGGCAAGGTCAGTCTATCGAACAGGATCATTTGAGCGACTCTGAAGTTGGTCAGAAGCTGGATCAGGGATCGGTGCGGCTGGCAGAGCTGCAGCATTACTCTGGCGCTACTTTCTACTACGGTGGCGAGTGGTATTGGGGGGTTGATCGATTATTCCATCTGGAGCAACGATTGCGGGACCTTGGCGCTTGTCATACGCCAAATGAACCATACATCGCTAGCCGACCTGAAATAGATATAAGCGATGTTGATGGAAAAAATGTAGATGCAAGTAATCTTGAATTGCATTTTTACTCTTCTCTCAACAGCCCTTACACCTCGATTATTTACGATAAAACCATCGGGATCGCCGAAGCCTGCAATATCAATCTGCATCACAAGCCCGTGTTGCCTATGATTATGCGCGGCGTACCGGCTCCCGTAGCCAAAGGCAAATATATTTTCTTTGACACGAAACGTGAGGCCGATTTTTTTAACGTGCCGTTTGGCAAACACGTTACGCCCATCGGTGAACCAACGCGACAGGCCTACTCGTTGTTACCCTGGGCGAAATCGCTCGGTAAAGACACAGAACTCTTCAGCACCTTAATGCGCTATGCCTTTGCTGAAGGTAAGGGACTGCACAAAAAGAAGAATATCCGGCGCGCGGTAGAAGAAGTGGGTTTGGATTGGAAAGAAGCGCAAGAGCACCTGGGCGGTGAGGCGTGGAAACCTTGGGTAGAAAAGCACCAGGATGAAATGGTACAAGGCATGGGGCTTTGGGGGGTGCCTTCCTACCGATTGTGTGGTCCTGAGGGTGAACCTGATTTGGAGGTATGGGGGCAGGACCGTTTGTGGTTAGTGGCGGCAGAGATTCGTCGTCGAGCCTCGCTTTAACCAATGATCGGTTGATAGTCCTTTAAAGAAATAAAACATGAATCTGGACATTGTTATGCGTACATTGCTTTTGACCTTGGTATATTTTTCCATGTCGGTAAGTGCAGCCGAAGAAAAGCAGCTGTTATGGGGTGATACGCATCTGCATACTACCTATTCCTCCGATGCCTATACTAACGGTAACCAGACGGCTGATCCTAATACGGCCTATCGCTTCGCGCGCGGTTTGCCGGTGTTGCATCCTTACCATCAAGCTAAGGTGAAAATTGAAACACCGCTGGATTTTTTGGTGGTGACCGATCATGCCGCATTACTGGGAGTCATACGTACCATTCATCGCGACGGAGTGGACTACACCGGCCTGGGCCTGATCGATTCGCTTAAGGCCTGGGCTAGCGCAATGGTCTTAAATTACGCCATTGATTCGGATGATGGGCGATCACTGTTTGTCGCTTCTTTACAAGAAGCGAAAGATGCAAGAGAGGCAGCGGCAGAATCCGGCCTTAGCGACACTGTGTCGTTGATCCCGGAGATGATGTCGACACAGCGTGATACCTGGCAAGACATCACAAATATGGCTGACCAACATAATGAGCCGGGCGTATTTTCGGCATTGATTGGTTGGGAATGGACTTCCTTGCCCGGAGGCAGTAACTTGCACCGCGTTGTGATCACAGACGGTGATGCAGAAAGTGCACAGCGTTATCAGCCATTTTCCCTTAATGACAGTCTATATCCTGAAGACTTATGGGCATGGCTGGAGCAAACGGCGCCGTTGGCAGAGGCTGATTTTATTGCTATTCCCCACAATTCAAATATCTCCAAAGGCTTTATGTTTGATGATGCGAGTCTGAGAGGCAAGGCGATTGACAAAGAGTACGCTGAGTTGCGTATGAAATGGGAACCCATTGTCGAGATAACGCAATTCAAAGGTGATTCGGAAACACACCCATCACTGTCTCCAGATGATGAATTTGCGGATTTTGAAACCTACGAGAACTTCATCCAGCGTGACTGGCAACCCTACGAAGCTAAACCGGGCGACTATGTGCGCTCAGCATTAAAGCGAGGCCTGACGATTGAGCAAAGGGCCGGCAGTAACCCTTATCAGTTTGGCGTAGTCGGTGGAACCGACTCACATACATCTTTGCCTACAGCGAATGAACGAAATTTCCAGGGTAAATTTCCAGCGAACGCCATTCCTGCCCGTAATCCGAAAAGCGCGAAAAAGGGCCGTATAAGCGGGTGGAACATGTCCGCATCCGGGTTGACCGCCGTTTGGGCAACAGAGAATACCCGCAGCAGTATTCTGGCTGCCATGAAACGTAAAGAGGTGTACGCCACTACCGGTCCACGTATTCGATTGCAGTTTTTTGCGGGTAAAAACTTAAATGACCAAGACCTGCAGACGGTAGATGCTTATCAGCACGCAGTCAAACAGGGTGTGCCTATGGGTGGGGAAATACGGGGAGGGGATTTTGCAGCGCAGAAAACCCCTCCTTCATTTGTTGTGCAAGCCATGAAAGACCCTGTTGATGCCAATCTGGATCGCATTCAGATCGTTAAGGGGTGGGTCGACGAGACCGGGGCAGCACAGGAAAAGGTTTATGATGTGGCCTGGTCAGATGAACGACAATTGAATGTTGACGGCAGATTACCCGCGGTAAAAAATACAGTGGATACAAAAACCGCCATGTATGAAAACTCTGTAGGTGCCGCGCAATTGACCGCCGCATGGCATGACCCGGATTTTAACCCTGCACAGCCTGCTTTTTATTATGCGCGCGTTTTGCAAATACCTACGCCGCGCCATTCTTTGTATGACGCGGTGGCCATGGAAACGGAAAAGGCTGATGACTTTGCCGATACTATTCAAGAGCGAGCCTATTCATCGGCTATATGGTATAAGCCATAAAAATATTTTCAGCTAAAAAAGATATTTTTCGCCCATCTTATCGGATGAGCGGTCTTGGCTGTCCACTGACCCTTCATCTAACGAACGATATCCATGAAATTTCGCAAAGGAAATTTGTTATGAGTTTCGTCAAACCCTACGAAGAGATTTTGAATAATACCAATGATTTAGCCATGGCCGGAGGTCGAGAAATTTGGGCTTACCCAAAGAAGCCGAAAATGGTTTTCTGCCTGAGATCTAGCGGGCGCTTACCTGCATGTCGCCGCTATTCACAGGCTTCTTGGCTTGCACATAGATAACGCTGCTGCTGGCCACCTGTTCGCCCTTGTGCGCTCCAACCACTTTGATGCTGATGGTGTTATAGCCAGCCCGCTCTAATGAGAAGTGCACGGTAACCTGACCATCATAGTCGGTCAGTTCGATGTCTTTTTCTTCCAGGGTTACACCGCTGCTACTGCTCAGTTGCATGCGGACATTTCTGGAGCGCCAAGGCCGGTTGTACTCGATGGTGATTTCGGACTGGGTATCAAGCAAGATCTTTGCTATCGGGGGGTGTTTGACCTTGAACACGGGCTCCGGGGGAGCAAGGCCGGCCAGCCGGATGGCGGCGCCACCAATAAACCCTAACTGATCGGGGTTGAGATAGAAATGATTCCCACAGGCACTGGCCAGCTGGGCTGTCAGCATCAGGTTCAGGCACAGGGCAACAGCGAGAATGTGTTTAAACATAACAGTAAGACCAAGGCAGTTGACAGCCGGGTAAATTATACATTGTCGTTAAGGGGGTCACAATGAAACATCTTTTACTTTAATTGCTCTATAAAGCGGTATGATCTCTATATTCATTAGGGGTCATTTCGTTCCAGCGTTGGAAGGCTCTGTGAAAGTTTGTGGCCTCGCCGTAGCCCAGGAGATGGGCTATTTCAACAACACTGAGTGAGGTGTTATTCAGGTACTTTTGTGCAAGGGTATTTCTAATGCTATCGAAGAGGGTACGGAAGTCGGTCCCCTCGGCGGATAAGCGGCGCCTGAGCGTGCGTTCAGTGATATGCAGCTGCTCAGAAACTTCTTTAATATTAAGAAATTGCCCCGCCGAAAGGATAAGTAAACGGCGAACGTTTGCCGAGACCTCTTTAACATTTGACATGCCTTGAATAATTTCTTCGCACTGCTGCGTAAATAGAACGTTAGTCGTTTGGTTTCCGGTCCTGATACGTTGATCCATCCAACGCTTTGGTAGAAATATCTGGCTGTATTCCTGATCGAACTCCAACGGTATTGGCCATTGATTTTTATAAGCAGCAGCGCACGCAGGTCTAGGATAATTGAAATGTACACTGAGGCCTTCGAGTGGTTGAGCGACCAGTGATCGACAGAAGGCATGCATACTTGAAAAAACTAATTCAGTCACAAGCCTTTGCTGGTAATCGGTACCTGCATCCTGATGCAGGCGCACGATGAGGCCGTCTTCGTATTGTTTGCGACTCCAATGAGCGCCATCAATAAATGTTTGCCCATAGCGAAGAAAGAGCTCGATAGAACCCCTCAAATTTATGCTGCTCATGATGGCAAATCCATAAGCCCCATACTCGGTCATATCCAAACCTTGACCAATTCGCAACGCTAACTCTTGGTCTCCAGACATAGTCACCGCTGTTTCAATCAATTCGTGAATAGTATGAGTAGAAGGATCAGGTTGAGCGACATTGGTAATGGACTCACGTTGCGAAATAGCGGTTTCAATTAGCTCTATAGGATTGATGCCAAGCCTTTCCAGAGTGGCTCTAAAACCCCTGGTGGCGAAATCTCGCAGTGTTAGTTTTTGCATTTTATTGTGCTCTCAGCGCTGATCATTATTGTGTTTTACCGTATAAAGGTAACATAGACGATGACTCACTTTACGCCCTCTCTTCTTGTCTCCTTCGCCTCCGGCCGGCGCCGATTATCATTACGTCGACCGATGTAATAGGTATCGCTATCCCGATAACTACCTCAATGTACAAAATTGCTGTCTTGCCCCGATGCGCTGTACCAGATGGGTGACGACCAGGCGCGCTCCTGCATCGTGGTTGGTATGTCTGATCGCGGTGCAACCCCCGCGCGTACGGCATCCCAGGTGGACCATCGGCAGACAGGATTCTCCAGTACGCGCACGTAATAGAATGCCTCTTGTCCGGGAGTGAAGCTGGGATCACGCCACAAGGTTTTCAGTTCGGCGGCGCCAACACCAGCCGTGATCGAACAATCATCCAGGTTGACTCGTGCGCCGTTGTCGGGGCAGCGGTGTGTCTGTGGGTCAACACTCAAGCCATCGGAGCAGGCCACATCATACACCTGTTCTTGGTGTTCACCGTTTTCAAGCCAGCCTTTGATGATTTGCACCCGTTGCAACCTGGCGGTATTTGGGTCGGCTATGGCCCAAGTCAGGAAAGTGGGTGAGTGATCTTCGCTGGCCTCCTTATCGCTGGCATGATTATCACTAGGATGGAGGGTGCCACCCATCGTTGTACTGTTTTGGTATGTACGGCTGATCAAATCAGGGCTGTCCAGTTGTACATCGGCCAGATGATATCCGGCGAAGAACCTCACCTTAATGCGAGTGCCACTGGTCGCAAAGGTTTCCTTGCGGCGTAGCGCATCATAAATGGCTTCGCGGGTATTCTCTTCTGCCCATACTCCGGCAATACCTGAAGCGCTCCAGTACTTGTAGCCCTGGAAATCTAAGTACTTCTTGCCGTCTACCTCGTCAATCATTTCGGGGGCGGCCAATTTGATCAGGGAACCATAGAGAAAGCTTGCAGGTACAGAACCGCGTTTCTCTGAGGTAGCGTCCATCATACCAATTTTTCCGGAGTAGTTATCCTCTTCCAGTGGCGCTGCGCCAGTGTGAGTGTCGCTTGAACCAATGACGCCAAATTTGTAGGGGTTGGTGCTATTGGTCTCGGCCATGGACAAGCCGCGCTGCCAGGCGTTACGTACATAACTGCCCTGAATTTCACTGGGTAAGGGAGAGGCGACTCGCAAGGGAGAGATTTCAAAATCTGCCCACTCGTCATTTTTTGACAGCAGTGGATGAGTATCAGATGTGCCTTTAATCTGGGTAATTTCGACCAAGGGTTCGTTGCGCATGCGCTGGTCCGCGTACTCCTGATCGATATTGTTGCCTGCCCAGTCGGTAAAGGCGAACATGGCACCATTGGAGCCGTTACTGTTGTGTGGAATCGCCAGGCTTTCTATGTCTTGGTCGCGCAGGGTATCCATCCAGTCCCAAAGGCCCTCGGGGTTGATGCTGTTCAGGCGGGAGAAGGGCACTGCGGGTAAACGGTCTGCGCTACGGAAAATAACGTTGCGGTGCAGATTTTCCTTATCGCCGGAAGATGAAGAGAATTCGTAAGCCGCAAAGGTGGTGAACTGGCCAGGCTTGTATGTGGCGTTGGCGGCTTCCACTGTCTCGATCCACGCCGATTTACTGACGTTGTTAACGGTAGCGTTGTCAAAGGTGCCGTCGAGCAGGTTGGCGATTACGTCACTGAAAAAGTTGTCGAAGATAAGATTTCTATTATTCATATCGAGTAACCCGCCATCAACAGAATCATTGATGTTGTGGTAGGACTCGGACAATTCGTATTGCGAGAATTCTGTACTGGTGTCGGCGGCCTCGACCACCAGTCCCAGCATGATGGCATGATCGGTCACCGCGTAAAAATCCAGTGGTTGTGCCAATTGTAATTCAAAGCCGCCGGGGTGCATGATCGCCTCACCCTGAGCATAACGGTAAGCATCTGCTGGTGTGGCGGTGGTCCCAAAAGCCGCGGCATCAAAAGACAGTGTTGTATGCACATGCAGATCGCCGAAGTAGGCGTTACGATCCGGGTTTGATTCTGGTCGACTGTCACCGGGCTCTGAGGATAAAGGCGGAGATGAAAACGAGATGATTTCATTGTCCACCGGAATAACCGTGTTCGTCGTGCGGTAGTACTGATAAGCTTCGTTGCGCCTTTGCTCCTGCGCCTGGTCGCCTGAACAGCCGCTTATTAGCGCAATAGCAGCTAACACTCCAATCTGGTAAGTCACTCGGTACATTATTGAATTCTCCATCTCGCTGTTATGGGGTTTGTTGTTTATTGAGGAACTAGTTGCTATCGACGAGCCATAATCGCAATCATCTTTTGCGCGGTTTCCAAACCTGAATTTTGATTCTGCCCGGTTATAAAACGCTGCTCGGCATCGATAGCCACGTGGGTTGCGAAAACATCCCGAAACGCCGTTTGGCTTTCAAAGACCGCACCAGCTTTACGCAGCTCCGTTTCTGGATGCAGGGGTGTAAGTTCAATCCCCAGCTCTTTGACCTGTTTGTCGGTGACGCCTGTCATGGCACGACTGGCTATCAGCTTGTTACCGTTAAGGTCTTTTACGTTGATAAAGCCCAGGGCACCGTGGCATACAGAACCCATGAGTGGCTCTTTAGCACCGTAATAGGCATCACCTAATTTCTTGGCCAACACTTCTGAATAACCCAAGTCATAAGCTGCGCCCCAACCGCCGACGAGAAAAATGGCGTCGTACTGGGTGAAGTCTACATCATCAATCAGCAGAGAGTTTTCCACCTTGGCAAGCAGGGTGGGGTCATTGAGATAGCGCTTGTCTTCAGGGCTGATCATGGCACGGCCCAGGCCGCTGGGGTCCACTGGAATTTGACCGCCCTTAATGCTGGCGACATCAATCTGCATGCCGGCATCCAGGTAGCTGTAATAGGGGTGTGTCAACTCTGAAAGAGCGATACCGGTAGCTTTACCCGTTGTTTCTCCCGGAGCATTTAGCACCCCGTGACTGGTGGTTACTATGAGTGCGCGCGTGCCGGCAGGCAGTTGATGGGTTTCGCCTGTGTATTCAGGATGTAGACCCAACTTGTGCACGATAGTGGGTAAGGCAATGACAAAAATTGCGATAACGGCAACGACCGCTGTACCAAATTTGAATAGTTTGCTTTTCATGGTTTGACCTCTGCTATTAACGAAACGTCAGTTCGCTGTGTTTGTTACGTTTTAATTCTAAGTTGACAAAGTCTTTGGTGTATTTATCGTTATTTTTCCAGGGATCCCTGTCACCGTTTTTGGGCATGATATCTTGTGCTCGAAGCACATAGCCGGCGTCAAAATCCAGCAGTGGTACTTCGCCCATTTTATCTGTGATGGTGGGCGTTACGCTGGTATAGCCATTGCGATTCATTTTTTTAAGCAATCCGCAGACGTACTTGGCGGTGAGATCGGTCTTCAGTGTCCATGAGGAATTCGTGTAACCAACGCTCATTGCCATGTTGGGAATATCCGATAACATCATGCCTCGGTAGACATATCTTTCCGTTAGATCGACTTCCTTGCCGTCAATGCTGTAGGCGATATCGCCGCCGAATTTCAATTTCAGGCCCGTTGCCACAACCACAATATCCGCATCCAGCTGTTTACCGGATTTTAAAGCGATCCCCTTGCTGTTAAAACTATCGATATGGTCGGTGACCACTTCAGCTCGCCCCTCTCGAATGGCGGCAAATATATCGCCATCGAGTACAGCGCACAGGCGCTGATCCCAGGGGTTATAGTCGGGTGTGAAGTGGGTATCCACGTCGTAATCGGGCCCCAATTCTTCGCGGATCTTGTTGAGTAAGAAACGGCGTAAGCCCTTGGGGTTCTTTCTGGATAAGCGATAGATATATTGCTGTAGCAATACTTTTTTCCAGCGAATCAAACGAAATACCCAACTAGCAGGCAAAAACTTTATTAAGGGTTTTAGCCAGGGATCTTCACCGGGTACATTAGCGATATAGGTTGGTGAGCGCTGCAGCATCACCAGGCTGGCGGTGTCTTCAGACATGGTTGGTACTAGGGTTACTGCTGTAGCACCACTGCCGATCACAACAACACGTTTGTTTTTATAGTCCAGTTGCTCTGGCCAGTGTTGCGGGTGAACAATCTCACCTTGAAAGTCGTCTATACCTGCAAACTCAGGGGTATACCCCTGATCATAGTCATAATATCCGCTGCAACTGAGAATAAATCGGCAGCGAATGATCAGCGGCTCTTCATTATCGGATTGAGTGTCGGAACGAGTAACGGTAACTGTCCAAAGATTGTCCGTTGAAGACCACTGAGCTGACACGACCTTGTGGTTGTAGCGGATATGTTGATTGAGGTCATGCTCGTCTGCCGCTTCACGAATGTACTCGAGAATGGTATCACCATCAGCGATGGCAGATTTATTTACCCAAGGCTTAAAGCCATAACTGTAGGTGTACATGTCGCTGTCAGAACGAATCCCCGGGTAGCGGAATAAGTCCCATGTACCTCCGCTTACAGCGCGAGCCTCCAGTATGGTAAAGCTCAGTTCGGGTGACCTGCGGCGCAATTGGCAGGCGCTGCCGATACCTGCCAGACCTGCACCGACGATAAGAACGTCGACTAATTCGTTCTCTTCTTTCTTCATGGGTATTTCTCTTGCGACTGTGATTAAAGGTCTGGAAGTATAGGTGCCGTTTAAATAATCGGGTATATCATTTTCGGCCGCAGGGCGTTGGGTTAAGCGCAGCGATGAGTTTATAGAGGGCTGAAGTTCTTTATTGAATGTCCGAACATGATACATAGACGGTTGGGTGGGAAGCTATAATCGAATGATCAAAGAAAAATAAAATTTCCCGGTCATGGCCATGGTGTTGGAGGTTATATCCATGCTGAAAAAACTGAGTTTGAGCGTGCTAGCTGTTCTGCTGTTGGGTGGGGGCGTCGTTGCCGTCAAATTTGTGATTCCTATGTATGCCGTTCTCGATAAGGTTGGGCCCGGCACTGCACCTCGCGACCTTGCTCAGCAGGATGACAGCAAGGTGGTGGCCCCCTATCTCAACGCGTACGCGGAGCCTGCCGGAGAGGTATCGGCTACCGGTGCTATAGCTACCAGTGAGACGAACCTCTATTGGGGTGAGCTGCATCTGCATACTGCGGAGAGTTTTGATGCCAGTATGATGGGCAATAAAATCAGCATTGAGGATGCCTACCGTTTCGCCAAAGGTGACCCTCTGTTAGGCCCCGGAGGTGAGATGATGCAGTTGAGTCGCCCACTGGATTTTGTCGCAATTACCGATCACGCCGAAGGCTTCGGTAGCCGCACGCATTGCGATGATCTAAACCTGTCGCTTCGCGAGCGCGCGACCTGTTGGCTGATGGGGCTGGATAACCCGGCCCTATTCTCTATTTTTGTTGATGGGGCTCGTGGTACAGCCGAACCTGGCGATCCTTCGCTGCCAGCGGGTGTTTATCAGGCCGAGCTCCGTCAGCCTCTCGATTTGAGCCAAATGCCTACCTGTAAAGGGGGCAAGGATGCGGCTCAGCGGTGTTATGATAATACCTACAGGGATTGGGCGCGTTATGTCCGGCTTGCCGACGACTATTACGACCCCGGCGAGTTAACCACACTGATCGCCTACGAGTTTTCTCCAGGCTTGCCGGATCAGGGTAAGCATCATCGCAATGTTATTTACCGCTCCAATATTGTGCCTGAACGGGCCATTTCCAGCTTTGATGTGCCCAATGCCATTGAGCTGTGGAAGGGACTTGAAGCGACTTGCGCTATAGAAGACGGCTGTGACTTTTTGACCATCCCCCATAACCCGAACAAAGCCTGGGGGCTAACCTATTCCCGTTATACCTGGGATGGTCAAAAATACAGCGAGGACGACTGGCGCTTGCGCCAAAAACGCGAACCCCTAACCGAAATTTTTCAGATCAAAGGCTCACAGGAATGCGCGCTGGGAGTTGGCGCAACAGATGAAGAGTGCGCTTTTGCGCAGGTTCTGGACCCCTGTCAGCCGGGAGAGACGACAGGTTGCGCGTTTCAATCCGGCTTCGTTCGCCAGGGCATGAAAGTGGGGCTAGAGCTTGAGCAGGAACTTGGTTTTAATCCTCTACAAAATGGCTTTGTCGCGGCCACTGACAGCCATAACTCCAACCCGGGGGATGTTGAGGAGTGGGATTATCGCGGCTCGGCCGGCACGGTTCAATCTCCCGCACTGCGTCGTCTGAGACAGGGTAACCCAGAAAATAAAGCTTATAAGTCCTCTCTCAAATTCAACACCGCCGGTGGTCTGGCTGCGGTATGGGCGCCAGAAAATACTCGTGAAGCTATTTTTGACGCGCTCGCACGCCGCGAAACCTATGCCACCTCTGGGCCGCGTATTGCACTGCGTTTTTATGCCGGTTGGGACATCGAGGAGGCGATGATTGATGCCCCCGAACTGATGCCTTATTTAGAGAACCACGCTGTCCCGATGGGGAGAGTGCTTCTTGCCAGTGGAAACGTCAAAGTTAATCAATCCGGTGGCGCTAGCGTTCAGAGTCCCGAGTTTTTTGTATGGGCGGTGCGCGACCCCATGGATGCTCCCCTGCAACGCATTCAAATGGTTAAAGGCTGGATTGATCAAGCCGATCAAACCCATGAAAAAGTCGTGGATATCGCCTGTGCTGATGGCTTGCAAGTCGATTCGGCAACCGGTCGTTGCCCCGATAATGGTGCAGTTGTAGATATGGCAACCTGCCAGTTCAGTGCTGGCACCGGTGCCACCGAATTAAAAACGCTTTGGCGTGATTCGGATTACAACCCCGATCAACGTGCCTTTTATTATGTGCGCGTGTTAATGAATCCCACTTGTCGCTGGTCAAGTTTTGATGC
>ERZ887830.1270-NODE-1270-length-14459-cov-11.534574_pt1 | contig 14459 bp, 11 predicted proteins | sample MGYA00521101_ERZ887830 | MGnify/ENA primary metagenome ERZ887830 (study PRJEB32303, sample SAMEA104408592) | aquatic metagenome | biome: Marine water; feature: Pelagic; material: water | place: Baltic Sea | collected 2014-06-05T16:38:00 | depth 1,762 m ...
CAAATTTAAACTTACTATCTAAAATATCTTTACCTTTCATATCTAAAGAATAAATCCAGTATTTTTTTTTCTTTAAAATTTCAATTGTTCTTGAAATATTTTTTGCAATATGAAATTTAACAAGCTCAATAGCTCCAGCTGATATGCTGGCAGTAGAGGTTGTAATGCCTGCAGAGGAGTGCTCTGGAATAATAATACCAGATACATTTGTTAGAGCTGCAGTCCTAAAAATATTACCAATATTATTTTGATCAGTTAATTGATCGAGTATTATTAAGGTCGATTTGTCTTTATTAGTGGGCGCTAATTCATCTATTGAACTTGAAGAGAAGTTTTCTCTTTCTATTATAATGCTATCATTTGAGCCTATATCCTTATGAATTCTTAAAAAATCTGATTTATTTATAAAATTAACCTTATTTTTTAGACTTATTTCTGAAATGCTTTTTAAATAGTCTTCTTTCTTATCTTTGATTATAAAAATAGCCTTAATTTTATTGGTATTATGAATTATACAACTCATACATGGGTTATGTCCTATTATATACATTTAAAAATGTAGATTATGCTTATGTCTATTGACTTTCAAAGACAATTATTTATTAATTTACCTTGTTTTAAGAAATCTTTCACGGAGGGATGGCCGAGTGGTTAAAGGCGACGGACTGTAAATCCGTTCGCGTAAGCGTACGTAGGTTCGAATCCTACTCCCTCCACCAATTTTTATTGTCTTTTTTTGAGTTTATTATTGAATTTATAAGAAAAATTAGTACTTTAAGCGAACTCACAAGGATTTATTTTTGTGAGTGTATTAAGTAGTGGTTACCCGCTTAAAATCCGCGGGTGTAGCTTAGTGGTAAAGCTCCAGATTTCCAATCTGGCTATGAGGGTTCGATTCCCTTCACCCGCTCCAAAATACATATAACTAATACTAAGAAACGAAATTAAAAACTATAAATAAAAAAAAGAGGTAACAACTTAAAATGGCTAAAGAAAAATTTGATAGATCGAAACCACATTGTAATATTGGTACGATCGGACACGTCGATCATGGTAAAACTACTTTAACTGCTGCTATTACTAAAATTCTAGCAGAATCAGGTGGTGCTGATTATACAGCTTACGATCAGATCGATAAAGCTCCTGAAGAAAAAGCAAGAGGTATAACAATCTCTACAGCTCACGTGGAGTACACAACTGCTAACAGACATTACGCTCATGTTGATTGTCCTGGACACGCAGACTATGTAAAAAATATGATTACAGGTGCTGCACAAATGGATGGTGGTATTCTTGTTGTTAACGCTGCTGATGGACCTATGCCTCAAACAAGAGAACATATTCTTTTAGCAAGACAGGTTGGTGTTCCTGCTCTTGTTGTTTACCTTAATAAAGTTGATCAAGTTGATGATGCTGAATTAATCGACTTAGTTGAAGAAGAAATTAGAGATCTTTTAAACAAGTATGAATTTCCAGGAGATACAACTCCAATTATTCGTGGCTCAGCTTTGGCTGCTGTTGAAGACAGAGATGAGGAAATTGGTAAAAATTCAATTCTTAAACTTATGGAAGCTGTTGATACATTTATACCTCAACCACCAAGAGAGTTAGATAAGCCATTCTTGATGCCTGTTGAAGATGTATTTTCAATCTCAGGTCGTGGTACAGTTGTTACCGGAAGAATTGAACAAGGCGTAATTAAGCCAGGCGAAGAGATTGAAATAATTGGTATTTCAGATACTCAAAAAACTGTTGCAACAGGTGTTGAAATGTTTAGAAAACTTTTAGACTCTGGTGAAGCAGGAGATAACGTTGGTGTGCTTTTAAGAGGAACAAAAAAAGAAGAAGTTGAACGTGGCCAAGTTTTAGCTAAGCCAGGTAGTATCAAACCTCATAAGAAGTTTAAATGTGAAGTTTATTCTTTAAGTAAAGAAGAAGGTGGACGACATACACCTTACTTTGCTAACTATAGACCTCAATTTTATTTCAGAACAACTGACGTAACAGGATCTATCACTTTGCCAGAGGGCACTGAGATGGTTATGCCTGGTGATAACGTTACTCTAACAGTGGAATTACTTTCTCCGATAGCTATGGACAATAATCTAAGATTTGCTATTCGTGAAGGTGGTAGAACTGTTGGTTCTGGAGTTGTTTCAGAGATAATAGAATAGTCATCTGCGGCAATAGTTAATGAAGGAGTGTAGCTCAACTGGTAGAGCGCCGGTCTCCAAAACCGGAGGTTGCGGGTTCGATGCCTGCCACTCCTGCCAACAAGGATAAATATGAAATTTAACCCAGCAAAATATTTAAGAGAAGTTCGCCAAGAAGTTTCTAAAGTTACATGGCCTTCAAAAAAAGAAACTTTTACTTCAGCTGGTATTGTAATTATCGTTGTAACTATTGCTGCAATAATTTTAATGATTATTGATCAGAGTTTTTCTTTATTAGTTAGATCGGTTTTAGGTTAATGGAAGTTTCTTTAGACATAAAGCACAAGTGGTATGTAGTAAATTGTCACTCAGGTTATGAAAAAAAAGTTGCAGACGCAATTATGGATGAGGCAAAAAAAGTGGAACTTGAAAGCTCTATTATAGAGGTGTCTGTTCCAACTCAAGCAGTGGTTGAAGTTAGAAGAGGAGTTAGAATTAACTCTGAGAAAAAATTTTTTCCAGGCTATGTATTAGTTAAAATGCAAATGAATGATGACACATGGCATTTAGTAAAAGATATACCAAAAGTTAGTAATTTTTTAGGAGTTAAAAATAAGCCTTTAGCTATTTCTGAAAGAGAAGTTTCTAAATTACTTCAAGACATTACTGAAGGGGCTGAGAGTCCTAAACCTAAATTTGAATACGAGGTCGGCGAGCAAATTAAAGTTTCCGATGGTCCATTTGCATCTTTTAGTGGTGTGATAGAAGAGGTTGACAGTTCAAGACAAAAGCTTAAAGTGTCCGTCTCTATTTTCGGACGTCCAACTCCTCTGGAATTGGACTATTCACAGGTTGTGAAGGGATAATTATTATGGCAAAAGAAATACTAGGATATATCAAATTACAAATCCCAGCTGGTAGCGCAAACCCAGCACCTCCTGTAGGTCCTGCTTTAGGACAAAAAGGTTTAAATATACAAGACTTCTGTAAACAGTTTAATGATGCCACAAGTAAATTAGAAAAAGGTGCTCCGATACCAACTATAATTACTGCATATAAAGATAGAACATTTGAATTTATTACAAAAAAACCTCCAGTAACTTTTTACTTGAAGAAAGCTGCAAATATAAAAAAAGGCAACGGTACTCCCGGCAAATCTCTTCTTGGTAAAGTTACAATGAATCAAGTCAGAGAAATCGCAAAAGAAAAATTAGAAGATCTTAACGCATATGACATTGATGAAGCTTCCAAAATCATTATGGGTTCAGCTAGATCAATGGGAATGGAAGTCGTATAACAAATGAAATTATCTAAAAATAAAAAAAAACAAGTTGAAGGTATAAATTTTGAAAAAACTTATACCATTGATGAGGGTGTTCAAATACTTAAAGATACTAAGTTTGTAAAATTTGATGAAAGTGTTGATATAGCACTAAATACATCAATTGATACAAAGCAATCCGATCAAAATGTAAGAGGTAGTTTTGTGCCTCCTCATGGTTTAGGTAAAAAAGTTGAAATAGCGGTATTTGCAACAGGAAAAAGTGCTGAAGATGCATCTTCTTTAGGTGTTAAACATGTAGGTGGAGAAGATCTTGTTTCAATACTAGAAAAAAATATTGATGTGGATGTTATTATTGCTACTCCCGACATGATGTCAGTAGTAAGTAAAATTGCAAAAATTTTAGGCCCAAAAGGAATGATGCCTAATCCAAAGACTGGTACAGTAACAAACGACGTAAAGACCACAATAACAAATATTAATAAGGGCTTAGTGGCTTATAAGAATGATAAAGCAGGAACAATTCACGCCTCTATTGGTAGAATTAGTTTTGATAATACTAAGTTATCTGAAAATATTTCTGGTTTTGTTGAGGAAGTTAAAAAGAATAAACCAACCAATGTTAAGGGCAATTATGTAAACTCTGTTTATATATCATCTTCAATGGGTGTTGGAATTAAGGTCAGTTTTTAAAAATGAATAGATTAGAAAAAAAAGAATACTTAGAAACTCTAGACACTCTCTCAGAGAAATATTCTGGACTTTTTGTTGCCTCATTCAGTGCTATGACAGTAAAAGATATGATTAGTTTTAGAACTGAGATAAGAGCTAACGAAGGTGTGGCCAAAATATCCAAAAATAATATTGTTAAAATATTCCTTGAAAAAAATGAGGATAAAAAAAGTATGGCTGAAAGTTTAACTCAGCAAAAATTATTAATTTTTACAAATAATCCTGTTGGTACAGCTAAAGTTTGTAGAAAATTTGAAAAAGATTCAAAAAAACTATCTGCAGAGGTAGCTTTTTTCGATAAAACACTATATTCAAAAGATGATATAGCAAAGGTTGCAACTTTACCTTCTCTCGATGAGATCAGAGGAAAAATAGTTGGGTTGATTAGTGCTCCTGCATCTAAACTGGTTCGTGTATTACTAAGACCAGATCAGGATATTATATCAATTTTAAATAACAAAAAAGACTAACTAGGGAGAGACAAATGGCAGATTTAAATAAAATAGTTGACGATTTATCGACTTTAACAGTAATAGAAGCTGCGGAGTTATCTAAGCTTTTAGAAGAAAAATGGGGTGTATCAGCAGCAGCTCCAGTAGCAGCAGCAGCAGCGGCTCCTGCAGCAGAAGCGGCAGAAGAAAAAGACGCATTTGATGTTGTTCTTGCAGCAGCAGGCGATCAAAAAATTAATGTAATTAAGGAAGTTAGAGCTATTACGGGTCTTGGTTTAAAAGAAGCTAAAGATATGGTAGAGGCAGCTCCAAAAGTAATTAAAGAGGGCGCAAAAAAAGATGAGGCAGAAGCATTAAAAAAACAGCTTGAAGCAGCTGGTGCAAAAGTAGAACTTAAGTAGTACAGGTTCTATAGCGCATATGTCACTCAGTTTCACTGAAAAGAAAAGAATTAGATATTCGTTCGGAAAGATCGAAAAAACTATAAATATTCCTAATTTAGTAGATATTCAAAAAATATCTTACGATAAACTCTTACAGTTAGGAAAAATTTCTGAAGAAAGATCTAACACTGGTCTTCAGGAAGTATTTAGTTCTGTTTTTCCTATTAAGGATTATGCCGGCAAATCAGAGTTACATTATATAGATTATTACCTAGATAATCCTAAATATGATGTAGATGAATGTAGAAGAAAAGGTCTCACTTTTTCTGCATCTTTGATGGTCACATTCCGCTTAATAATATGGGATATTAATGAAGAAACTGAAGAAAAGACTTTAAGAGATATAAAAGAGCAAATTGTCTATTTAGGCGATTTACCTTTAATGACAAATAATGGTACTTTTGTTGTTAATGGAACTGAAAGAGTTGTTGTAAGTCAACTTCACAGATCTCCAGGTGTTTTCTTTGATCACGATGACGGTAAAACTCATGCCAGTGGCAAGACATTATATAATGCTAGAATTATACCTTATAGAGGTTCTTGGTTAGATTTTGAATTTGATCATAAAGACAACATGTTTTTCAGAATTGATAGAAAAAAGAAAATGATTTCTACCACAATCTTTCAATCCCTTCCATCTAAAGCCTCAGAAAAATATCTTGAAGAGTGTGCTCTTAATAAAGTAGAGCCTGATATTTATAAAATATCTGGCATGTCCAGTGAAGAAATTTTGACGTTTTTTTATGACTCATATAAATTTAAAAAAAATAAAGATGGTTGGTTGGTTAATTTAAACTTAGATAATTTTAAATATAAAAACTTACCTTTCAACTTAGTTGATCCAAGTAATAAAGAAGTACTAGCTTATAAAGATGTTAAACTTTCTCTTAAATTATTAAACGAAATTAATGAAAAAAATATTTCAAAATTTTTATTTACTGAAGAAGAATTAGAAGGTTTTTATTTATCAAAAGATATAATTAATCTTGATACTGGTTTGGTGTATGCTGAAGCAGGTACTATCTTAAATGAAGAGTTATTTTTGAGATTTACTGAGCTATCTATCAATGAATTTTCAATTATTAACGCCAGTCAAGCTGCAGGTAATCTTGGTATTATCAATTCATTAGTTGCTGATAAAAATCATTCAAGAGAAGAGTCATTATTTGATATATTTAAAATTTTAAGACCTGGTGAGCCGCCAACATTAGAAGCTAGTAATTATTTATTTCAAAATATGTTTTTTAACGAAGATAGATATGACTTATCGGAAGTTGGTAGGGTAAAAATTAATACTTATCTAAATTTAGATAAAAACCATAAACAAAGAGTTTTAAATAAAATAGATATTCTTTCCGTCGCAAAAAGATTATTTGACATGAAGACCAACAATATTGGTAAAGATGACATTGATCATTTAGGAAATCGTAGGGTCAGATCCGTTGGAGAATTAATTGAGAATCAATACAGAATTGGTTTAGTTAGAATGGAAAGAGCTATTAGAGAAAAAATGGGAAGTGTGGATATTGAATCCATCATGCCTCAAGATTTAGTTAATTCAAAACCAATCCAAACAGTATTAAAAGAGTTCACTGGCTCAAGTCAGTTAAGCCAATTTATGGACCAAACTAACCCGTTAAGTGAAATTACTCATAAAAGAAGAATATCTGCATTAGGCCCTGGTGGTCTAACGAGAGAGAGAGCTGGATTTGAAGTGCGTGATGTCCATACAACTCATTACGGAAGAATTTGCCCTATTGAAACTCCTGAAGGTTCGAACATCGGTTTGATCAATAGCCTATCTTCATATGCCAGAGTTAATCGCTATGGTTTTATTGAAACACCTTATAGAAAAATTGTTAAAGAGTTAGTTACAAAAGATGTTCTTTACTTAAATGCGGATGAAGAAGAAAATTATACGATAGCTCAAGCTAATAGTCCTTTAGACAGCGATGGAAGGTTTATTGAAGAATTAGTTAGCTGTAGAAGAAAAGGTGATTTTATTTTCTGCAACCCAACTGAAATAGACTTTATGGATGTTAACCCACAACAACTTGTTTCAGTTGCAGCCTCATTAATTCCATTTTTAGAAAATGATGATGCAAATAGAGCTTTAATGGGTTCAAACATGATGAGACAGGCTGTTCCTTTGATGAAAAATGAAGCTCCTTTAGTTGGAACTGGATTTGAATCTAAAGTTGCAAGAGATAGTGGTGCTGTAGTAGTTGCAAAAAATAATGGTTATGTTTATCAGGTTGACTCTTCTAGGATAGTTATTCGATCAGATTCAAAAAATATCAGCAAAGATAAAAGTGGTGTCGATATTTACAATCTTAAGAAATTTCAAAGATCAAATCAAAGTACTGCCATAAATCAAAAACCGATTGTTAAGATTGGTGATTACGTAAGTAGAGGTGATATTATTGCAGATGGGCCATGTACTGACTTAGGAGAATTAGCACTAGGTAAAAATCTACTAGTTGGTTTTATGCCTTGGAATGGTTACAACTTTGAAGACTCAATTATTATGTCTGAAAACGTAGTGCAGGGCGATAAGTTTACATCAATTCATATAGAAGAATTTGAAGTTTTATGTAGGGATACAAAATTAGGCCCCGAAGAAATAACAAGAGATATGCCTAATGTTGGAGACGAAAGTATTACTAATCTTGATGAGGCTGGTATCGTTTATATAGGTTCTGAAGTTAAGCACGGTGATATACTTGTTGGAAAAGTTTCTCCAAAAGGTGACTCGCCTATTACTCCAGAAGAAAAACTATTAAGAGCTATATTCTCAGAAAAAGCTGCTGATGTTAAAGATACATCTTTAAGATTACCTACTGGCTATTCTGGTGTAGTTGTCGATGTTCAAGTCCTTGTTAGAAGAGGTGTTGATAAAGATGAGAGAACTATTGCTATTGAGAGAGTTGAAATTGATCGTTTAGCTAAAGATAGGGATGACGAAAAAGAAATTCTCGAAAACAATTATAAGCAAAACTTAATCAATATTTTTAAGAACAAAATTTCTAATATTGAAATTGATGGGTTGCATAAAGCTACAAAGATCGATGAAGAATTATTAAAGAATAAAAATATAGAATTCTTAGAAACTATTTCTACTGATGACCAACAGACTATGGAAACTTTTACTTCTCAAAAGAAAATTTATAATGACGCAATTATTCTTCTTGATAAACGCTTCCAAAACAAAATTGAAAAAATCCAAAGCGGAGATGACCTGCTACCAGGTGTTCTTAAAGTTGTTAAAGTTTTTGTTGCCGTTAAGAGAAGATTACAAACTGGAGATAAAATGGCTGGAAGACATGGTAACAAAGGTGTCGTTTCAAAAATTGTTCCAGTAGAAGATATGCCGTTCTTAGAAGATGGAACTCCAGTAGATATCTTATTAAACCCATTAGGTGTTCCAAGTAGAATGAACATTGGTCAAATACTTGAAACCCATTTAGGTTGGGCTGCATATGGAATAGGTAAACAGATATCAAAAAGTTTAGATATTGCTAAAAAAGAAGGTAATGTTGCGGCTCTTAAAAATTCTATTGCTGAATTTTACGAAAAAAATCCAAATTCAACTAAGGCTATTTCAGAGATGAATGATGACCATATTGTTGAGTTAGCGACTAATCTTGAAAAAGGCGTAACGTTTGCTACTCCCGTATTTGATGGTACAAATGCTGACGAAATTACTGCTCTTTTAGATAAAGCTGGATTTGATAACAGTGGGCAAGTTTATTTATACGATGGCAGATCTGGAGAAAGATTTGAAAGAAAAGTAACTGTTGGATTTAAATACGTCCTAAAACTTCATCATTTAATCGATGATAAAATCCATGCTAGATCTATTGGTCCATATAGCTTAGTTACCCAACAACCATTGGGAGGAAAAGCTCAATTTGGTGGTCAAAGATTTGGAGAAATGGAAGTATGGGCATTAGAAGCTTATGGAGCATCAAACACACTTCAAGAAATGCTGACTATTAAGTCTGATGATGTAGCTGGCCGTACTAAAGTTTATGAGGCTCTGATACGTGGTGACTATAACTTTGAGAGTGGGATACCGGAATCTTTTCACGTTCTTGTTAAAGAATTAAAATCATTAGGACTTAATGTTGAACTAATAGAAACCGACCCGAGTAACAATAATATGGAGAAAATTTAATCATGAAAGATCTTACCAATTTATTTAAAAATAATGTTGAAACTGTAAATTTTGATCAGATAAAAATTTCTGTCTCCAGCCCTGAACAAATAAGATCATGGTCTTTTGGTGAAATTAAAAAGCCTGAAACAATCAATTACAGAACTTTCAAACCTGAAAGAGAAGGATTGTTTTGTGCTAGAATCTTTGGTCCTACAAAAGATTATGAATGTTTATGTGGCAAATATAAAAGAATGAAATTTAAAGGCATTACATGTGAAAAATGTGGTGTTGAAGTTACTCTTTCTAAAGTCAGAAGAGAGCGAATGGCTCATATTGAATTAGCCGCTCCGGTTGCTCATATATGGTTTTTAAAATCGCTACCTAGTAGAATAGGACTGGCTCTTGATATTACACTAAAAAGTTTAGAAAAAGTTTTATATTTTGAAAGTCACATTGTAATTGATCCTTTAATGTCTGGATTAGAAGCTAAGCAGTTGCTTAATGATGAAGAGTTAGAAGAAGCCATCGAGATGTATGGAGAAGACACTTTTAAACATGGAATTGGAGCTGAAGCGGTTTACGATATTTTATCTTCATTAAACTTAGAGGAAGAAATTCAAAAATTAAAAGAAGATAGTGAAGCTACTTCATCAGAAACTAAAAAGAAAAAAATATTAAAACGATCAAAAGTACTAGAAGGTTTTAAAAGATCTAATATCAAACCGGAGTGGATGATATTAAAAGTATTACCGGTCATTCCACCAGAGCTAAGACCTCTAGTTCCCCTAGAAGGGGGGAGATTTGCTACTTCAGACCTCAATGACTTATACCGAAGAGTTATAAATAGAAATAACAGATTAAAAAGGCTCCTCGATTTAAGAGCTCCTGATATTATTGTTAGAAATGAAAAAAGAATGCTTCAAGAGTCTGTTGATGCTTTATTTGATAACGGTAGAAGAGGGAGAGTTATAACCAGTACAAATAAGAGACCTCTTAAATCTTTATCTGAAATGTTAAAAGGTAAACAAGGAAGATTTAGACAAAACTTATTAGGTAAGAGAGTTGATTATTCTGGAAGATCCGTAATCGTTGTTGGTCCTGAATTGAAACTCCATCAATGTGGTTTACCAAAAAAAATGGCTTTAGAATTATTTAAGCCTTTTATCTACAATAAATTAGAATCATACGGCTTTGCTTCAACTCTTAAATCTGCAAGAAAAATGGTTGAAACTGAAAGACCAGAGGTATGGGATATACTTGATGAAGTTATCAGAGAACACCCAATACTTTTAAACAGAGCTCCTACTCTTCACAGGTTGGGCATACAAGCATTTGAACCTATTTTAATCGAAGGCAAAGCTATTCAATTACACCCATTAGTATGTACTGCTTTCAATGCCGATTTTGATGGTGATCAAATGGCAGTTCATATTCCTTTAAGTCTTGAATCTCAACTAGAAGCTAGAGTTTTAATGATGAGTACTAATAATATTTTATCACCTTCAAGCGGAAAACCTATTATTGTTCCAAGTCAAGATATTGTCTTAGGCATATATTATCTTTCAGTTATGAATGAGAATGAAGAACCAAAAAAATATTTCTCACACATTGGCGAAGTTGAATTTGCATTAGAAAATAAAACAATAGATCTTCATACCTGTATTACCTACAGAACAAAAACTTACAACAAAGAAACAGAAATATTTGAAGATAAAAAATTTAAAACATCAGCTGGTAGAGTTATTCTATACAAGACACTACCAGAAAATAAAAATTTATCTTTTGATAATGTAAATGAAATATTAACTAAAAAAAGAATTAGTAATCTTTTAGATAACGTCTATAGATTCACTGGTCAAAAAGCTACCTGTATATTTGTTGATCAAATTATGGGTATAGGATTTAAATATGCTGCGAAAGCAGGAATATCTTTCGGAAAAGACGATTTAATCATTCCAGAAGAAAAACAAACTCTAATTGCAAACACTCAAAAAAATGTCGCTACTCTTGAAGGTCACTATCAAGAGGGATTAATTACTGAAAGAGAAAAATATAATAAAGTTGTAAATTTATGGTCCCAAACAACTGAAAATGTTTCTAAGGCTATGATGAAATCAGTAATGAATAGTGAGGGTCAAATTAACTCTCTATATATTATGGCTGACTCCGGTGCCAGGGGTTCTGAAACTCAGCTTAGACAATTAGCTGGCATGAGGGGTTTAATGGCAAGACCTTCAGGTGAGATTATTGAAAATCCAATTACTTCTAATTTTAAAGAAGGTCTTTCGGTTCTTGAATATTTTAATTCTACTCACGGTGCTAGAAAAGGTTTAGCTGATACTGCGCTTAAAACTGCTAGCTCTGGATATTTAACTAGAAGATTAGTTGATGTAGCTCAAGATTTAACTATTACTAAAAAAGACTGTGGTGGTGTTAATGGTTTAACTGTTGATGCTATTTATGAATCTGGTGAATTAGCTATTCCTTTAGTTGAGAGAGTCTTTGGTAGAAATCTTTCGGCTGATGTTCAATCTAAAGATGGAACTGTAATCATGGAGAAGAATACTTATATCTCGTATAAAGAAATTGAAATACTAGAAAAAGAAAAAATCACACAAGTTAAAATTTTCTCTCCTATTACTTGCGCAAATACTCATGGAATGTGTGCAAAATGCTATGGAAGAGATCTAGCTAAAGGTCAACATGTAAATGTTGGGGAAGCAGTGGGAATAATTGCAGCTCAGTCAATTGGTGAACCTGGTACTCAACTTACTATGAGAACTTTTCACGTTGGTGGTGTTGCTAGTTCTTCAGTTGAAAAGTCAACTTTTGAATCCTCTACAGATGGTAAAGTGGAAATTAAAAATCTAAGATCTGTAAAGAACTCCTCTGGAAGTGAAATTGTGGTTAATAGAACAACTGAAATTAATATTTTCGATGTTAATAATAATTTATCTGCAGCGTTTAGAGCCCCTTACGGTTCAACTATTCTTGTTAAAGACAAGCAGGATGTTAAATTAAGCGACTTGTTACTTGAATGGGATCCTTATACTGTACCTGTTATTGCTGAAGCTTCAGGTAAATTAGACTTTTTAGATTTAGTTGAAGGCGTTTCTTTTGTCGAGAAATTTGATGAAACCACCGGTATATCTTCTAAAGTCATTATTGATTGGAAAAGTTTCCAAGGAAAAGCGGACCTTAAACCTCAGCTTGTCATTACTGACGACTCTGGTGAGGTAATGAGCGTTAAAGGCTCTAAGTTAGGTGCTTCATATAACTTAAGTGTTGGCGTTATACTTAATATAGAAAAAGGTAAATCTGTAAACGCAGGTGATATTATTGCAAGAATACCAAGAGCATCATCTAAAACTAAAGATATTACTGGTGGTTTACCTAGAGTTGCAGATATTTTTGAATCAAGAAAACCAAAAAATCCTGCTGTTCTTGCTGAAATTAGTGGAACAATCGAATTTGGTAAAGATATTAAAAGCAAAAAAAGAATTATTATTGTCCCAAGTGATGAATCAAAAGAACCAGTAGAATATTTAATCCCTAAAGGTACTTATGTGTATTTTAATGAAGGTGATGAGGTAAATAAGGGTGACATGCTAGTTGATGGTACTCCAGCTCCTTCGGACATACTTAATATACTAGGTGTAGAGGCTCTAGCTGAATATATGGTCAGAGAAGTCCAAAAAGTTTACAGACTTCAAGGTGTTCTTATTGATGACAAGCACATTGAGTGCATTACTAAGCAAATGCTTCAAAAAGTTGAATTAATTGATGCTGGCGATAGCGGTTTTCCTATAGGTGACGTTATGGATAAATCTGATGTTCTTGTTAAAAATGAGCAACTAAAATCTGAGAGTAAAAAAGAAATTACCTTTAAAATGTTAGTTTTAGGCATCACCAAGGCAAGTCTTCAAACAAATTCATTTATATCTGCAGCATCATTTCAGGAGACTACAAGAGTCCTTACAGAAGCAGCGATTAATGGAAAAGTAGACAAACTTGTTGGTCTTAAAGAAAATGTAATAGTTGGTAAACTAATACCTGCAGGTACAGGAAATGTCATTAGAGACCTAAGAAAACAGGCCAAATTAAGAGATATTGAGATACTTAAAGCAATGGAACAAGAGAAAGAGGATAATAAAGAAATACCTCAGGAAATTGCTAATTAAATGTTGACTATATTAACATCAAACCATATATTCTGCGCACAATGCCAACGATAAATCAATTAATTCGTAAGCCTCGTGCCAAAGTTCTTAAGAGAAATAAGGTACCAGCTCTTAAAGCTTGTCCTCAAAAAAGAGGAGTTTGCCTTAGGGTATACACAACAACTCCAAAAAAACCAAACTCTGCACTTAGAAAAGTAGCAAGAGTTAAACTAACTAATGGCCAAGAAGTTACTAGTTATATCCCAGGTGAAGGACATAATTTACAAGAACACTCAGTTGTTCTAATTAGAGGTGGTAGAGTTAAAGATCTTCCTGGTGTTCGTTATCATATCGTAAGAGGAACATTAGACACACAAGGCTTAGAAAAAAGAAGACAAAGAAGATCTAAGTATGGCGCTAAGAGACCGAAGGGTTAAAATTTAAAAAATGTCTAGAAGAAGAGCAGCAGTTAAAAGAGAAATATTACCTGATCCAGTATATAACAGTAAAGTTTTAAATAAATTTATTAACGAAATTATGGAAGGTGGCAAAAAAACTGTCGCTCAAAAAATCGTTTATGGAGCACTCGATATCATTAAAGAAAAATCTAATGAAGAAGATCCTTTAGACTACTTTCAAAAATGTGTAAACAACGTTAAACCATCCGTTGAAGTAAAGTCTAGAAGAGTTGGTGGCGCTACTTATCAAGTCCCAATGGAAGTCAGAAGTACTAGATCTCAAGCTCTAGCTTTTAAATGGATTGCAACAAATTCAAGAAAAAGAAATGAAAAAACTCAACGTGAAAGATTAGCAAACGAATTGATTGATGCTTTTGAGAACAAAGGAAACTCTGTCAAAAAAAAAGAAGATGTCCATAAAATGGCCGAGGCTAACAGAGCATTCGCTCATTATAGGTGGTAGAGATGGATTTAAGTAATTATAGAAATATTGGTATTATGGCCCACATTGATGCTGGTAAAACAACTACTACTGAAAGAATTTTATATTATACTGGTAAGTCTCATAAAATTGGTGAAGTGCATGATGGTGCTGCAACAATGGATTGGATGGAGCAAGA
>ERZ887830.1272-NODE-1272-length-14455-cov-6.653056_pt1 | contig 14455 bp, 17 predicted proteins | sample MGYA00521101_ERZ887830 | MGnify/ENA primary metagenome ERZ887830 (study PRJEB32303, sample SAMEA104408592) | aquatic metagenome | biome: Marine water; feature: Pelagic; material: water | place: Baltic Sea | collected 2014-06-05T16:38:00 | depth 1,762 m ...
CAGCAGAAGAAGCGCCAGCGGCAGAGGCAGCTCCAGCAGAAGAAGCGCCAGCGGCAGAGGCAGCTCCAGCAGAAGAAGCGCCAGCGGCTGAAGAAAAAGATAAGTAGAGAGTACGCATCATCTCTCCATCGGAATTTATGGAAGATGTGGTTATTATGGGGAAGATTGTTGGTCCTCATGGGATTAAGGGATGGTTAAAAGTTCACCCTTTTACAGAAGAGATAGGAACGCTAAGTGAGTATCCGCAATGGCTTGTTTCGGAAGATGAAAAGCATTGGGCTAGCTATAAAGTAGAAAAAACGATAATTAAAGATAAAACGTTACTCGTTAAGTTATCGGGAATAGATGATCGCAATGGATCTGAGAGCGTTAATAAGAATATGATAGGTATTTTGAAAGAAGAGTTGCCTAAGTTAGATTCCGATACTTATTACTGGTCTGATTTGATAGGTTTGGATGTCCAGAATGAAGCAGGGTATTATTTTGGGACCATTAAAACAATGATGGAAACTGGGTCAAATGATGTAATGGTTATCAAAGGCGAAAAAGAGTTTTTGATTCCTTATTTGCCGGATGTTGTTATTAAGGTAGATCTCGAAGCTAAAAAAGTTTTAGTTGAGTGGGATGAAAACTACTAAACCGTTATTTAGATTTGATTTGATTTCATTGATGCCTGAGATGTTCCAAGCGCTGACTGATTATGGGGTCACTGGTAGAGCTTTTAAATCTGGCATAATTGAAATGAATTTATGCAACCCGAGGCAGTTTGCAAAGGATGCTCACAACACTGTAGATGATAAATCGTATGGTGGTGGTCCTGGCATGTTAATGATGGTGGAGCCATTAGTAAAAGCTATTGAGTCGTTAAAAGACACGCAACGTAAAAAAGGATTTAAAAGCGCTAAGGTTGTTCATATGACGCCAAGAGGAAAGTCATTGAGTCACCAGCTAGTAAGAGAATTATTAAAAGAAGAGTCTTTAATCATTGTAGCAAGTCGATATGAAGGTGTAGATGAAAGAATAAATGATTGGGTGGACGAAGAAATTTCTGTAGGCGATTATGTTATGAGTGGCGGAGAGTTGCCAGCCATGACACTAATGGATTGCTTGATAAGGCAATTACCTGGAGTGTTAAATGACGAGGAATCAGCTAGCCAAGATTCTTTTGTGGATGGACTATTAGACCACCCACATTACACACGACCAGAAGTGTATAGAGGGATTAAGGTTCCTGATGTTTTGATGTCAGGTGATCATGAAAAAATAAGAACATGGCGACTTAAAGAATCGCTAAGGCAAACTTGGAATAAACGTCCAGATTTGTTGGCCGAAAGGTTGTTGACGAAAGAGGAGTCTCGACTGCTACAGGAAGTTAAGAGAGAGCAGGAACAAGGCCCTTATAACTAAAAGGAATAAATGATGGCGAATATTATAGAAATATTAGAAAAAGAAGAGATTGCACGTCTTGGAAAGAAAATTCCAAAGTTTGCACCTGGAGACACAGTTTCAGTAGGGGTAAACGTTGTAGAAGGAACAAGATCAAGAGTTCAGTTATTTGAGGGTGTAGTGATCGCAAGAAGAAACCGAGGGCTTAACTCATCATTCATAGTGAGAAAAATTTCATCAGGAGAAGGGGTGGAAAGAACATTCCAATTACATTCTCCACAAATAGAAAGTATTGAAGTTAAAAGGCGCGGCGATGTTAAAAGAGCTAAGCTATTTTATCTTCGTGATCTATCAGGTAAGTCAGCTCGTATTAAAGAAAGACTTAAGGTTCGTCCAAGCGATAGTGAGTTTGAAGATATTCCTGAAGGAGCAGCTCCGGCAGCAGAAACAGCTCCAACAGAAGCTCCGGCAGCAGAAACAGCTCCAACAGAAGCTCCGGCAGCAGAAGAAAAATCTGCTGAATAAAGAATTAAAAGAGTATGTAAAAAGCCCCAAACTATTGGGGCTTTTTTTTAACCTTTTTGTCAGCTGTTATTAAATAAATAAAATCAATGAAATGAAGGCTTAATAGATTTAGAATAAAAGAAATGAATATATTAAAAATACAGTTAAGGTAAGCCACCAATTGCACCAACAAATTATTGACGATTTTATTGATCATCTATGGCTAGAGGATGGCCTGTCGAAAAATACGTTAAACAGCTATCGGTTTGATTTAACAATTTTTGATAACTGGTTAGGTGAGCACAAAAAAATAAAAATGATAGATGTTTCCGAGTCGGAAATACAAGAGTTCCTAGCCTTTAAATTTTCATCATCAAAATCCAGGAGTATATCTAGGCTTCTGGCTACTTTAAGAAGATTTTTTCGATATCAACTCAGAGAAAATAAAATTAAACAGGACCCAACGCTCAAAATTCAAACACCAAAAATACCAAAGTCATTACCAAAGTCATTGAGTGAGGATGAGGTAGAAAGCCTTTTAAATGCACCAAATATTGATTCCTCCTCGGGGTTGAGAGATAGGTCTATGCTGGAGCTACTATATGCATGCGGCTTAAGGGTAACTGAGTTAGTAGACATTCAATTAACAGAGGTTATCCTTAATGACGGAGTGATCAGGGTAACTGGTAAGGGCTCTAAAACAAGACTAGTACCAATGGGAGAAGAAGCGGTAGATTGGATAAAAAAATATATTGATCAAGCGCGAGGAGATATTTTAAGGAAGAAAACATCCAAATATCTGTTTATTACCAATCGGGGAGGTCCTATGACAAGGCAGGCCTTCTGGTATGTAATAAAAAAATATGCTGTTGTTGCAAGTATTAACAAGCCCATGTCGCCTCATATCTTGAGACATGCATTTGCAACCCACTTAATTAATCATGGCGCAGATTTAAGGGTGGTACAAATGCTTTTAGGTCATACCGATATTTCTACTACACAAATTTACACACATGTTGCAAGAGAACGATTAAAAAAACTTCACCAAGAACATCATCCGAGAGGGTGACTATCGCTTTAAGATAACACCAACAAAGTCTGTGCTTGGAATTATTTTATTTTTTGCAATTTTTAATTCAATAGTTTTAACAGTAAATCTTTCTTTGATGGTTGAAATTATTTCTTCACCAAATGATTCTAATAATTTATAGCTATGATTATCCCCAATAGTTACGATAATTCTCTCTATCTCAGCATAGTCTAGGGTTTCCTCAATATCATCAATATCGAATGATGAATTCTTATGAAGCTGGATATCAACATCAAGATGTAGGATTTGATACTGCTTCCTCTCAAAATCTGGGACACCAATCTTGGTTTTTATTTGCAGGCCATGAAGAAAAATAAAGTTAGACATTAGGGTGTAGGCTTTTTTGAAATATAATGAGTCTATATGATAAATCAAATTCTTTTTGTTGCCATTGCTTATTTTATTGGTTCGCTATCTTTTGGTATTTTAGCCAGCAAGATTTTTAGTATTTCTGATCCAAGAACTATGGGATCTAAAAATCCTGGAGCTACCAATGTGCTGCGAACAGGTAACAAATATGCTGCCATCTTTACTTTATTAGGCGACATGTTAAAAGCGACTCTTGTAGTAATGGTTGCATTATCTTATGAAATATCGGGCTTACCCTTGATAGCATTATCACTGGCAGTGCTGCTCGGCCACATTTTTCCTATCTACCATGGGTTTAAGGGAGGGAAAGGCGTGGCAACTGCTCTAGGGATCTTGCTGGCAATTAATTGGGTCTTAGCACTCAGCGTTCTATTTGTTTGGCTTCTGTTTTTTTTGATATTTAGGTACTCATCTCTTTCGGCGATTATTTCATCGTTAGCCGCACCATTCATTGCATACTTTCTGAATCAAGGTCAAACCATTGTTATTATTGCTAGTTTGGTGGCGTTGCTTATAGTTTATCGGCATCAAAGCAATATAAATAATTTGTTGCATGGTAAGGAAGCAAGCTTTAAAAAGTAAGTTAGATTTCGTTTAGACGCCATCTTGGGATTACGTTAAAACGATAGTCAGTTTTCTGGGAAAGTTTATAGCGGAGAGAGCCTGCTAGAGCAATCATAGCTCCATTGTCTGTACAAAACTCTAAGGACGGGAAGAAAACTTGGTAATTATTTTTTTTCGACGATGCGACGAGCTTTTCTCTTAATTGTTTATTGGCTCCAACGCCGCCTGAAACTACGATTTGGTCTAGATTTAAGTGATTCATTGCGTTGACTGATTTATGAATTAATACTTCGGTAATAGACTCTTGAAAGCTTGCTGCAATATTAGCTTTTATTTGATCTGTAAGTTCGGTTTGTTTTTTCACTAAAGTTAATACCGCAGTTTTCAAACCACTAAAACTAAAATCAAAATCTTTGCTATGCAGCATAGGTTTAGGAAGATTAAATATAGGGGTGCCAGATTCAGCAAGCTTAGATAGTGCAGCTCCCCCAGGATACCCAAGACCTAAAAGCTGCGCTGTTTTATCAAAAGCCTCACCAGCAGCATCATCTAGGGTGTCTCCAATAATGTCATATTGGCCTATTTCTTTTACATGAATGATTTGTGTATGACCACCCGATACAAGTAAAGCTAAAAAAGGAAACTGAGGTTTGCTATCTTCTAGCATGGGAGCCAAAAGATGTCCCTCTAAGTGATGAATAGGGATGCTAGGAATGCCCAGCGCGCATGATAATGATTCTGCAACACTACTCCCAACCAATAAAGCTCCAGATAATCCTGGCCCTGCTGTGTAGGCAACAGCATCGATTTGGTACCTTTCAGTGCCTGTTTGTTTTAATAATTGTTCGATAAGTGGAATGATGAAGCTTATATGGTCACGCGATGCTAATTCAGGCACCACACCTCCATAAGCCTTATGTAGATCAATTTGAGAATGTAATGTGTGGCCCAGCAATCCTTTATCCTCATCGTACAGAGCGATGCCAGTTTCGTCACAAGAGGTCTCTATTCCTAGAACAAGCATTAATTTACTTAAATTGGTTGAAAAAAATGAATATTAGCATTAAAATGGTCGGCTTTTCATGGGTAGTATAGTTTATGCTACTAAATTGAAGTTTTAACAATTATAGAGATTATTTAATGTCAACAATTAAAGTTAAAGAAAACGAACCATTTGATGTTGCGCTAAGAAGATTTAAGCGCCTTATTGAAAAAACAGGCCTATTAAATGACCTTAGAGCGCGTGAGTTTTACGAAAAGCCAACATGGGAAAGAAAGCGTAAAGCTGCTGCCGCGGTGAAAAGACAGTACCGTAGGCTCAGAAATCAAATGCTTCCTCCAAAACTGTATTAAAAAAATAATGTCCTTAAAAGAAACTATTAATGAGGACATGAAAAGTGCAATGCGCAGTAAAGATGCTGCGCTACTCGGAACAATAAGGCTTCTTCAGGCCGCAATCAAACAAAAAGAAGTGGACGAAAGAATTCAGTTGGATGATCCCGCCATTATTTCAATCATTGAAAAAATGTTAAAACAAAGAAATGACTCTATTGAAGCCTTTAAGAAGGCAGAGCGAATCGACCTTGTGTCAAAAGAAGAATTTGAGGTTAGTGTGTTAAAAGGTTATATGCCTCAGCAAATGGACTTATCCGATGTTCAATCTATTATTGAGGATGTTATTAAAGCACTGGGTGCTAGCTCAATGAAGGACATGGGACCTGTGATGGCTCAGGCTAAAGAAACACTTGCAGGAAAAGCTGACATGGCCGCAGTATCAAAAATTATCAAAGATAAATTAACGTCATAGCACTATCGCAATTCATACACATATATACTAAATCGTATAATATTAAATAATGATCCCTGAATCATTTATTCAAGAAGTGTTAAATAGAACTGATGTTGTTGATGTGATTGACAAACGAGTTCAGCTAAAAAAAGCAGGAGCCAACTTTGTTGCTTGCTGCCCCTTTCATCAAGAAAAGTCTCCATCATTCTCAGTAAGTCCAAGCAAACAGTTTTACCATTGTTTTGGGTGTGGAGCTCATGGGTCGGCTATTACCTTTCTGATTGAGTTTGAAGGATTAACATTTGTAGAAGCGGTTCATCAAATCGCCAGCAGTCTTGGCCTAACTGTTCCTAACGAGCACATTGCTGATCCAAAAAAGATAAAAGAAAATTTTGGGCTTGAGGAAGCAATGAAAATTGCAAATCAATTCTACCAAAAAGCCTTAAGAGCGTCACCGAAAGCTATTGAATATTTAAAAACCAGAGGCCTCACTGGCAAGGTTGCAAAAGAATTTTCTATTGGTTTTGCTCCTGATGGATGGCAAAACTTAGAGAGTGCTTTTAAACAATACGACGATCCTTCATTAGAAAAAGCCGGTTTGATTCAAAAGAATGACAAAGGAAAGTATTACGATCGATTCAGAAACCGTATTATGTTTCCGATTATTAATGAGAAAGGTCAGGTTATTGCCTTTGGTGGAAGGGTCATAAATCCTGAGGATACGCCTAAGTATTACAACTCTCCTGAAACTCCCTTGTTTCAAAAAAGTTATGAACTATATGGTCTTATCCATGCAAGAAAACCAATTAGGGAAAAAGGTTATGTGGTCGTAGTCGAAGGGTATATGGATGTCGTAGCTCTCGCACAACATGATTTTAAGAATGTAGTTGCTACTCTTGGCACAGCAACAACTATTTACCACATAAAAAAACTCATGCGCTATACACAGGATATTGTCTTTTGTTTCGATGGGGACAATGCTGGTCAAACTGCAGCATGGAGAGCTATGATGAATGCATTAAGTGCAGTCACTGACAATGTAAGGTTAAAATTTTTATTTCTACCAGACAATCATGACCCTGATTCATATATAAGAGAGTATTCAAAAGACGCTTTTGATCAACTTGCTGAAGATGCCTTGCCCTTGTCAGAATACATTGTTAGGCACCTAACATTAACGAATGACCTCTCCTCTCAAGATAAAAAAGTTAGATTATTAAATGATGTAGAGCCTATACTCAATGAAATGACTGCGCCTAAATTACACTTATTTCTTAGAAAAAAGATTGCTCAGTTGGTTGGCCTAGACATGCAAGAGATAACTAATATTTTAAAAGATACTAAGGTTGCTCAACCTTTTTCTAAAAGAATAAAGCTTGAAAAAAGGACACAAATGAACCCCATCAGACGGTTTATTTTATTTATTGTTATTAAACCTGCTTTGGCGAACAAAGATGACCTGACGTTATTTAGCGCTAAGGAAAGCGAGCAAATCCTCGCCAAATCTGTTATCGAGATTGCTCTGGAAAATAAAGATAATAATGCTGCAGTAATGCTTCACCTAATTTCCAACAAGATCGATAAATCCATTTTAAGGGAAATGGAAGATCAGATTGTTAAAATTGATGGAGATTTACCCATAGAAGAAGAAGTCAAAGCTCTCCGCAATAGTCTACAAAAAAAACTGCTCTCCTCAGCAAATAAAACTAAATTAGGGGAGCTACAGCAAAAAAGCTTAGGCTCACTAACGGATGAGGAAAAAACTTTTTTAAAAAATATTAGACGAAAGTAAATAACTGATTATTAAGGTTTTTACTTAATAACATAGCAAACGAATCATTGACATAATATGGTCGAATTGCTAAAATCCCACGGCTCTGCTGCTAAGATAATAAAAAAACATTATTTAGCCAAATTCATTTGAGGTAATTATGGCACGACCTAAAAAAAATCCAGAAGATAAAAAAACCAAACGCGTCACGCGCGTAAAAAAACTAAAGGACTTATATCTTAAAGATGCGGTAAATAATCCTGAAGAGGCAGAAAATAGACGCCTGCAGTTAAAAGCTCTCATTATCATGGGTAAAGAAAGAGGTTACCTTACTTACGCAGAAATTAATGATCATCTTCCAGATGAGGTGTCGGAAAGCGAACAAGTGGAAGGTATTATTGGCATCATTAATGACATGGGCATTATGGTCTATGACCAGGCACCTGATGCAGAATCGGTACTAATGTCTGACGACCGTCCACCAGTAACTGACGAAGAGGCTGCTGAGGAAGCTGAACAGGCCCTTGCCACTGTGGACTCAGAGTTTGGCCGAACAACCGATCCTGTAAGAATGTACATGAGGGAGATGGGTACCGTTGACCTGCTAACCCGTGAAGGCGAGATTGAAATTGCTAAAAGAATTGAGGACGGATTAAGGCATATGGTCCAGGCGATTTCTGCATGCCCAGGTATTATTGACGATCTCATGAATATGGCTGATAAAGTTAAGAAAGAAGAGTTAGGGGTAGAGGAATTTGTTGATGGTTTGATTGATATGGAAGCAGAAAGAGAATTAGCCAAAGTAGAGGCGGCGTTGGCTCAAACAGATGATGAAGACTCTGATGAAGATGACGATGATGAGAATGATTCTGGCAAAGCCAGTGGAATGTCAGTTGAGGACTTAGCAATCTTAACAAAAGAAGTGCTTTCACGGTTTGGAAAAATTAAAAAAGCACACAAAAAGTTATCTGAACTTAGAGAACAAAAAAAATGGACTGACGATGAAGAATACAAAAAACATCAGGATATTATTCTTAAGGAACTGATTAACTTTAGGTTCTCCTCTAAATTTGTCGAGGTCCTATGTGACAAAGTAAGGGTTTTTGTTAAGCAGATTAGGGGCCATGAAAGATCGGTTATGGAATTTTGTGTTGATGAATCTAAGATGCCCAGAGCACATTTTATTAAATCGTTTCCCGGTAATGAGACAAACCTTAAATGGCTGAAAGAAGAAATAAAGTCGGATAAGAAGTATGTTGAAGGCCTGGAAAAACTCAAACATTCTATCCTTGATCAACAATCAAAACTTATTGCGTTAGAAGAATTAGCAGGCATACCTATTAAGAACTTTAAGGAAATTAATAGGCATATGACCACTGGAGAAGCTCGGGCGAAAAGAGCCAAGAGAGAGATGATTGAAGCTAACTTACGTCTCGTTATTTCAATCGCTAAAAAATACACTAACCGAGGGCTTCAATTCCTTGATCTTATTCAAGAAGGTAATATCGGACTGATGAAGGCGGTTGATAAATTTGAATATCGAAGAGGTTATAAGTTTTCAACTTATGCAACCTGGTGGATTAGACAGGCTATCACTCGCTCTATCGCTGACCAGGCAAGAACCATAAGAATCCCTGTGCATATGATTGAGACTATTAATAAAATGAACCGTATTTCTAGGCAAATTTTACAATCTACGGGCCAGGAGCCAGAACCATCAGAGCTAGCTGAAAAAATGGAAATGCCCGAGGAAAAAATTAGAAAAATTCTTAAGATATCAAAAGAGCCGATCTCGATGGAAACACCTATTGGCGATGACGAGGATTCGCATTTAGGAGATTTCATTGAAGATGTCGGTACATTGACACCAGATGATGCAGCGGTCTATGGAAGCTTAAGAAGTGTGACATCCGAAATATTAGAAGGACTCACCCCAAGAGAAGCAAAAGTTCTAAGAATGCGTTTTGGCATTGAAATGAATACTGACCATACTCTAGAAGAAGTTGGTAAGCAGTTTGACGTGACTAGAGAGCGTATACGACAAATAGAAGCTAAGGCGCTAAGAAAGTTAAGACACCCTACTCGCTCCGAAAGATTAAAGAGCTTCTTGGAAGGTAAGGATTAGTTTTAGGGCCCATAGCTCAGTTGGTTAGAGCAGGGGACTCATAATCCCTTGGTCCCAGGTTCGAGTCCTGGTGGGCCCACCACTTATATCAAAGCTTTTAGAGAATTGCTCTTCTAAAAGCTTTTTTTATTTCTGTTAAAGCTGACCCGACCCGATATTTGCTTTAATTAAGCTTGGGATTAACCTTAAGGAATAGATAATCAATACCATGATATTGCAAATGTTTGATATCGTTGGTTAGCCCATAAAGTAATTTTAGGGACAGCTTACTCTCAATATTATCCTCCCCAATATCCTTTATTGCTGCTGCTGCCGATTCTGCATTCACTCCTGATGGCGCTGATATAAATTCTAACTCAACTTCATCACCCTCTTGATAGATACGGATATGCACGGTAACTTTATTTTTACGATTATTTTTTTCTTGATTCTCAATCAGGAAGTTTAATCCTTCCTCGGCAATCAACATTAATTTATTTTCCCATTTTTTTTGCCATTGGTTTGTCTTGGCAAAATTATTAATTAAGTGGTTGATTTTTTCTATGCTGGTAATGTGAAGGGGAACGGATAACTTGTTCTTCGCCCTTTTTTTAAGCGAGAACAAGAACATGATAAGGATTGCTGTTAAACCCCCGGATGTTGTTCCATTGGAGAGAAAAATCTGCATACCTTCGGGGAAAGCTTCGTTGAATAAAAATCCACCTTGGAAACCAACTCCCGCAAAAAAACCAAAGCATACTGCCAACAAAGCTTCAAAAGATAGCTTGGTTTGGTTGACCATTTGCAGACCATGACCAAATAATAAGATGATAATAACGAGAATATAGCCAGCCGCAACCGGGCTAGGGATTGCACTGATTAAGGCAATTAATTTTGGCGACAGGGCAAATAAAATCATGAATAACCCGCCATAAAAACCGACCCTTAAGGCAGCAACTTTGGTGATCTCCATAACGCCAATACTCATGGAATATACGGTATTCGGAACCGATCCTAAAATACCTGCTAAGAAACTGCCTACTCCGTCAGCATTGATAGCTCCTTGTATAGCTCTAAAGTCGATAGGCCGTGCTTTTCTATAGGAAAATTTTTGTACAGCAATACCATCAGCATAAGTTTCTATACAACCAACAAACGTGATTAATACGAATGCTGGAAGCAATGCCCAGAAACTCTCGTTGAATGTAAAGTCAAAACCTGGCCAATGATTATCAGGTAAACCAATCCAATCCGCAGTTATTACCTTAGAAAAATCAACTAGACCTACCTGATAAGAGTAAATAGATCCTATGACGATACCAATCAAGGGCGCCCACAGTCGTGAAGTTTTACTTCCAAATAGTGAAATTAATAGGATGGGAATCAATGTGGCAAGAAAGATATAAGGCACAGCCATATTGCCTACAAACTCGGCAGGAACTCTTTTTAACATTGACCAAACTACCGGAGCGACATTAAGCGCCATGAGCATAAGCACGACTCCACCTATGGCAGGAGTTAACACCTTTCTTAAGGGCCCCATTTGTGAAGTAAAAATAAATGTTGCGAGCGACGCAACAGCAACCAGTGTAAGGAGGAGAGATGTCCCTCCTAGCTCTAATGCTGAAACGGCTACGGAAATAAAAGCAACATTTGATCCCACAAAAAGGAGATTTCGACCACCAATAATTCCAAAACGACTAGCCTGCAACCAGGTTGATACCCCGCAAGCAAGAACGGCTGCAAATACAAGCCAACTAATTTGGCCAGCACCTAGGCCAGCTTCTCGTCCGACGATAAGCGGTGTTAGCATAATACCGGTCACGATCATAATTGTTACTTGCAACCCAAGACCAGCAGAAAGCAAATGGGCAGGCTTTTCGTCAGGCTCAAAACGCACTATATTATTATCACTCATCTTTAAAATCCTAGTCAAAAAAACCTTTTTAATCTATATTAAATGATATTAACTATTAATATAAATTTTATTTTGGTTATTTAAAGGCATACATCACTGCATACTTATTAACAAACTAGGCAACATATATAAAATGATAGAAATTAACCATGAAGTAAAAAATGACACCCTTATTATTAATCCTGTTGGGCGCCTTGACGGTTTGACGTCGAAAAAATTTATGGAAGATACAGAGGGTCTTATAAAATTAAATTCTGCGCGTGTAATTATTAATTTAGATTCGCTTGATTACATCAGTTCAGAAGGGCTTCGATCCATTCTGACTACGGCAAAAACGATTAAATCTCAGGGTGGAAAGTTTGGCTTGTGCACGCCCTTAGACGGAGTACGAGAAGTTTTAGAAATTAGTGGCTTTGGTGAGATGCTGGGCGTCTATGAAAGCCTAGAACTAGCTTTAAGTAGCGTTTAAATTTATTTAAGCATGGTGGTCAAGAAACTTGACCCACTATTCATGCAATCAAAAGTGTGCAACCCAAGCTCCCTAGAAAGTTCTTTGTATGCAGATATTCCTCGGCAACTATTTCCCCTTTCATCCAGCATAGGGGAGTATGTTGCAATACCCATTTGACGGTTAACAACTCCCATCAACCCCCCTGAAACTCCACTTTTTGCAGGAATTCCAACCTCATTAGCCCAGCGACCCGTATTGTCATACATGCCACAAATATTCATGACTGACATCATACTTTTTACAGCATCAATACTAAAAACTTCTTTTTTAGTCATAGGATTCTCTCCTACATTTGCAATAGTTGCTGCGATGCTTGCAAGGTCACGACAATTTATTAAAATAGAGCATTGGGCAAAGTATATCTCCAGTATCTGTTCAACATAATCACTAATCATATTAAAGTTGAGTAAAAGATAGGCGATAGCACGATTTCGATGACCAGTTTTCGACTCCGACCAATAGACTTCTTTATCAATTTCTAGAGGCCTACCCGCAGCCAAGCTAAATTTTTCAAGAATAAAATCAATAGCATCTTTACCATATTTATCAAACAACATTGCGGAGGCAGTAATTGCACCAGCATTCACCATTGGGTTATAAGGCCTGTTTGTTTTTGGCTCTAATTCAATTGAATTAAATGCATCTCCGCTAGGCTCAATATCTATTTTTTTTTCGACCTCCTCAGGACCATAAATTTCTAATACCATTCCATAAGTTAGAGGCTTGGAGATTGATTGGATTGTGAATAAAGTATTAGTATTACCACACTCAAATAATTGGCCCTTAGCACTTAAAATGGCAATACCAAAGTGCTTTGGATTGGATTTACTTAGTTGGGGAATATATGATGCGACCTCACCATCTTGTTGATTGATATAACGGCCATGAATGCCATCAATTAAGCTTTGAATTTCATGTTTTATTGCTTCAGCCATAACAAACATTACAAACTATGAGAGAAATATCTACAGTACCCATTTTTTAATCAACATTAAGTGAGAACAAAGCTCTCCGCTTCCTTCTGACTCTCAAAGAAAGAACCAAATTGATCTAAACCTGCAAGACAAAGCGTAGAATGAATTTCCTTATTACAATCTAAGAAACACATTTTTGCAGAGCGGTTATGGACTGACTTAATAGTTAAAATTAAAGCCCGAATACCTATTGAGGCAACGTAGGTCACATCTTGCATATTAATAATTATTGCTTGTCTTGGTGCAGCTGTCATTCCGCTCAATTTAAGGCTAATTTGGTCTGTCCCTAGGATATCTAATCTGCCTGATAAATTGATTAAAAAAGCACCGGATGAGAGCTCTTTCTCTTCTATATTCATTGCACTACTCACAAAATAATTTCATTCATCATACTATTTATGAAAAAATATGACTACAATTAGTTATGGTAAAGCCAAATAAAACGGTAATTTGCATGGGAGATGATTGGGCTGAGTTAGTCAGTCTCACAGAAAAGCTGACCCTTTTTTTTCATGCCCATAAAAATCCTAACATGATTAATTCTGTTAATTTACTTCTAGAGGAGCTTTACTCCAACACGCTTAATTACGGGAAATGTGTCAAAGCGCAAGTGACCATCACACTTGAAATGAGTGACAATGAATTACTAATTCAGTACGAGGATAATGGCATCGCTTTTAACCCTTTGGAAGAAGCGAAGCATCCTGACCTTAAAAGCAACATTGAGGAACGAGCGATCGGGGGTCTAGGCATTCATTTTATAAGAAATATGACTGATTCCCAACAATATGAACGATTAAAGGGTATCAACAAAGTTATTTTAAGAAAGAGTTATTAGCTTAAAAGTATAAATCAGCGTCTTATTTCTCGTATAGTTTTTTCTATTCCTTACTATTTGACATAAATTTGTAACATCTTGCATTTATGATACACGCTCTGATCAAAAATCAGAGCTCATTCATTTAATCCCAAAAGGAAATTCAGCATGAAAAAGTTAGCACTAATCGCACTTACATTCTCATCCATCTCTGCAATGGCAGTAGAAATTACCGACCTTGAAAAAGTTATTCGCTATGGCCAGGTAGTCCAGGCAGCAAAAACTAATCACAATAATTCACAAGCTTGTGTTGCACAAACAGGCATGATTGAAGCATTAAGAAATACGGATATGGTAGACGCTTTAGAAATTGCTAAAAAAGAACAAGCCACGCTGTGTAAAGTATTTAATAATAAGTCGTAATAGCTAGGTAATAAAAAAACCGGCAGATGCCGGTTTTTTTTCATTCTTTATTCAACTTTATAGTAAAAATATAAAAGTGCCCGAAGAACCACTATTATTTTAAGGCTTTCTTAAAAATTAAATTCTTGAAAATAACATTTATAATACATACACGAGGACTTAAAAAAACGATAATATATTTGCTGTGAGACAATCAATTCTATTCCTAGTTTTATTTTTTTTCTGCCTGCATGTG
>ERZ887830.1281-NODE-1281-length-14382-cov-41.874363_pt1 | contig 14382 bp, 21 predicted proteins | sample MGYA00521101_ERZ887830 | MGnify/ENA primary metagenome ERZ887830 (study PRJEB32303, sample SAMEA104408592) | aquatic metagenome | biome: Marine water; feature: Pelagic; material: water | place: Baltic Sea | collected 2014-06-05T16:38:00 | depth 1,762 m ...
TATATTTTTATATTTAAATATTTTCATTGATAAATAATGAATAAATATAAAAAAAACAATATTGTTTTAGGATATTTTTTTACGACTTTTCTTATACTTCAATCTTATTTGAGTTACGGGATAAACGGAGCAACTCCGATTAGTAGCGTTGGAGGTGGGAGCCATTGTCTTCTTTTCTATACCGGAGGGAGCAACCTGTTTCAATCTGATATTTATAGCGAATTTATACACGCAATTGAAAAAGAAGAAATTGATGTATACGATATTCCTTTTAACTATCAACTTTTACAACAAGACATTGACCTTTTAAAGTCTAAATATAATTATGATTATCAAAGCATAAATGTTTTGGGACATTCGTCTGGATGTACAACATTACTTAATCAATGTGGCGAACTACATGGAGTTAATAACGTCTTTTTATTTGATCCAGTAAAAACTAAGTTTTTTAATCATGATAAATGGAGTTGTAAAAATTATGATTCTTTGTCTTTTATTCATGCATCAAAGACTTATAAAATTAACTCCGATCCATTTGGATTGCCATTTATACCAATATTTAAATTAACAATAGAACACCTGGATGTGGTGGGTCCAAATATCGATGAAATAAATATTAAAGAACACGGACATTCGGACATATTAAATAAAAATTTGGCAAATTTCATGCATAATACGCGCATTAGTGTAGGTAATAAAAATAGAGATACGCAAACAAGAATTAAATACTTTGATACCATTTTAAGCATTTTATTAAAAGTTATGAAAGAAACAGAAAATAAAAATCAATTATAATAAATTTGGATATTCATCAATATTTTCCCACATACTTCCTACAAAGTTTATTTTATTTTCAAAATAAAATATACTATCTATTTTTTCAAAAAATAAATCTTTGTAAACAAAAAGTAGTTCATTTTCTTCTGTTGGATTTGGAGATTTTATCTTAGCATTTACCAGAGTATCGTCGTAATACAATTTATCATATATTCCGTTTTTGTAGTAAATATAATCGCTGAAATTTACCAATTCTTTACTAGTGGTTACTGTTATTTCTTTCTTTTTATCTACATTCATTTTGAATGTTAGTTTAATATTGTCTTTTTTTGAACGACAATTAATATAAATATTCTTTGTTTGATAAATATCATTTGTCTTTTTATTCATAGGGTAATTCAAAAAATAAGGGGTGTGAGGGTGATATGGATTCTCGTGAATGACGTTATAAACAATCGCGCCATCTGCACGCGTTGGCGGAAATTTAAACAAATTTACCGGGTCCATTGATAGTTCATTTGACAAATAATCTAATATTAAAGTGCCATATTTACCTGTTAAGTTGTCTTTTATATATGTATTTAACTCGCACCGAAGAGTTTGTTTGTTCCCATTCAAAAACGCTGGACTAGAACAATTATAAATGTTTATACTTAAATATTTTGATGCTTCTTCTTCTGGAAAAAGACAAACCGGAACAGTTGATAAATTACCATTAAATTTTTCTATATATTTATCTAAATAATTAGAATATTCCGTCGATAATTTAAAATTCAAATAAATACTATCTGGTTCAATCGTTAATGGAATATTCAATGGATTTTTTGTAATCGGATTATAAATAACCGAAGGCATTCCTGTCAACAAGCCGCTATGAATAAATTTTAAAAATGGGATCTTCATTTCTAACTTTATATATTTTTGTTGTAAATTATGGTTTATATTAAATAAAATTGAAATGTATTAATGTGGTTTTTGAAAAGTCAATCGTCTGCAAAAAAGAATTTTATGATAAAAGAAAGAGACAACAACCTTTATCATATTATGACAACGACCCGCCGTAAACCTAAACGCATGCCAGATAACTTGCTAATGTTAATGGAGTGGCTAAGGTTGGGGAATAAATTTTATATTCACAAGGAGTTTTTATTATATTTAGATATTGAAGATATTGCTCGCATATGCCTTACTTCAAAACATTATTGTTTTAAGTATTTGAAATTCTCTTGCTTTCACTATATTGGTACTAAAAATATATTAATCCAAGATTTGAATATTTTATATGTAACCCAATACGCAAAATTAACCATGTTAGATCTAATCACAAAGACCGTGTTTTATTGCTCTAAAGACAAAAAGGCTGCAAAAACTATCGGAAAAATGTTTTCACATAACAAAAAACTTCAAAATATCATAGCCGTTATTTTGAAGAGGAATGGCGCCATGTATTTATAACAACACACCGCCTAAAGGCATGATTCTACTAAATTATAATAATATTGTAAAATATGCGAACCCATATCATCTCCCATTTGGGCCAATTTTATAGAAGCCAAAATAATATTTTTTTTCATTTCTTGTGATAGTAATTCGTTTTTTAAAATATCTGCAATAAAATCGTGGTTCGCACTTAATATATTATGTCCTACGGAATCAAATTTTGGTAATCCTGACGAGACAGATAAAACAATATTTTTCCCAATCTCTTCGCTTACATGATTTGCCTTTTCAGAAAAGTGGTCTAGATTTTCATAATGAGACAATTCATTAAATGGAATAAATTTTTTCATTGAAGTCGTCGTTGATACTGATATAGGTGTCGTGTTAATAACGCCGTCTACTTTTTGAAACTGTGTTTGAAATAAAGATAAACCGCTAAATGAATAAAAAGTCAAAAAATAGGACAATATATTCATTAAAAGGTGTATATAAATGTAAAACCATTTAAATATTTTGGAAAATACATATTAAATAGAATGATTCGCATATTATCATGCTTTTTTTCTATATGTCATCTTACTAACTCCTTCTCTATGAGAACTATGCAAAAAAAACAATTGGTTTTTTTCCCGGCCCGCTTTCAACAACCTCTTCCAAAAGAAATGTATTCTAATTTCATCTCTAAACTTAGTGATGGTTATGACGTTCATATTGCCAGTACGGATAATCAAGCCAATATGGAAATGCTTGAAAATATATTTCTCACAAAATGTTCGGAATACGATAGTATTGGATTAATTTCACACTCAACGGGAGTCAATGATCTGTGGAATCTATACAATTTACAACAGGATTCTAAGACCGTTGTAACCGTCAATAAAATTGTTTTAATTGAGCCCCTGGATCTTACCAAGGGCGGCGTGACCTTTAATAATGTAAATCCTGTAAAAATACCGTCGCCACCCGACTTTATGAACCAACTAAAAATCCCTGTTGATTTTATGAAACTTACTAATATTAATGATCTCAATTCAAAAATTGAATCAGTTGTTGAAACAGACTATGTCGAACTTTTGAAATCTAGTATTTTTGGAAAATTAAGACCCGATAAAAAGACAAAAGAGTCAATTGATGAGGGGGGATGTGACGGAGAGGATTATTGCGAAGATTGTAATTATGATAGTGTCGATGGTGGCGGCGATTCTACAGTAAATACATTGGGACAAATGTTAGTTATTAAACATAAACAGTCTGATAAATGGAGATTTATTCCAACTGTTCCACCGCTTTCTACATTAAATTCTGAACTAGTGAATTTTGAGAAAACTATGAAAATACATGAAGTCATGATTGATACGTTTAGCCATTTTGACATTTTAGATCGGCCATGGGCCAATTTAATGAATCGGGCTTCGTTGACTGATGACAAAAAACAAGAAGATCTTAATGAATATTTAGAAATTGTTGACAGCATTTTATACAACTTATATAATGTAGAAATTGCAAACGAATAAATTAAATAATTATTCAATATCAAATTATAATGGTTTGATATTAAATAATAAAATAACATTACATTAAAGATGATTTTAAGAAATATAATGAGATCACCTGGCGGAATGACTATGGCGAGCGTGGGGGCAAGATTAGTATTAAAAACAAGGCCACAAAAAAGAAATATATTCACCATGAATAACATAAATCATTTTACAGAAGTAATTGGTATACCACTTCCATTACACGGAATTGACATTGGAATGCCGCTCAATATTATTGATAATGTTTTCACAAATTTACACTATGGATACGATGTAACAACCCTGAAAATGGTTATATTGCAATTTTTAATTGGTTATTATACTTATGGAAAAGACAGATACAAAGATGCATTAGAACATTATGATAATGTTGATAATCTGGAACATGATGGCGAACTGAAACACGTTGACAACATTATTGAAATAAAAGACAGTAAAAAATCGCTTTACAAATCATTATATGATAACTCTCAGTTTTACAAATACTCTTATTGCGCGTCATTTTATCTTATTATGTTTCTCTTATTCAATGATGATTATTGGTATCTGAATTTACCAACTGCCGGTTTACTTTACAGCACCGAATATTATAAACAATTGAAGGGTAAAATTGTTGGATTTAAACCGGTATTTGTTGCAGGTATGTGGACCTTTTCTGCCGTTTTGTTACCATGTATTTTGCACGATCATGATTATTCTATTATAGGTGACGTAAGCGATTATTTGCCGTGTTTTTTATTATTGTTTGCGTGTACTAATTTGGCAGATGTTAAAGATATAGATGAAGATATTGCTAATGGAGTAAATACGCTCCCCGTTGTTTTTGGAAAAGAAAATACACAAATACTTGTTATGGCTTGTTTGTTTTTATCATCGCTTATGTTTGGCTTTCATCCCAATTATATGGATAGACCGTTTGTAAATGGTGCATTTGAATTACAGAATGCTGTTTTGTCTTTTATTACATTTTTAATTTAATAAAATATATATAATGGCGCGGTTTTTGGGTAAACGCTCCGCAGACGAACTTAATACACCCCTTTATGATAATCTTGAACCTGTTTTGGACGATGATGTTCTTCTTAAAATTGACAAAGAACAACGGCTTCTAGTAACTCTCTTAAAAAATTTTTATTTTGAGCCTCTTACCATAGTTACTATAAAAAAATTAGCAAAATTTGGGTCTCAATTAAATTTAATTGAAGATAGTCGTTATCAGTATACTCTTGGAGGACACGGGTCTTTCAATAATTATTTTGTATTTGAAACCCCTTCTCATAGTAAAGAAAAATAAATAAAAATTGGTGTTAGAATAGAAAAGGCTCCATCTGCCAATGGAAATTGTAATATTAAACAAATTATTTATTTTAATACCGGAACTGATATGGATGAAAGTAAAAAGAGTGAGTTAATTATCAAACAAGAACAACATTGGAAGTATTGTGGAAGTATCGGGGTTATTCCAGAATTATACTTTTCTGGATATATTGAGACTTATGAAAACTACAAAGAGAAAATACACTAAGAATAAGAAATATAATGCTTCAACATCTTAACTTGTTCTTCACTTTCTTTATTTACACTCTCAATCAAATATTGAAAACTAATTCCAATATTTGTTTGTTCTATTTTATTTGTTATTTTTTTTCTCTGATATTTTGCTAGTTCTCGAAGACATGTCACAAAGTATGATAATCTCATTATGTTTCGCAACGACTCGCTTATAATTTTATTATCAGGATTTTTGTTACAAAGATCTTTCGCCCAACAATTCTCACCCAAATAGTCTTCAAAATTTTTATAATTATCCAATATTAATAAATGTTTGTGAAATAAAAAATAATCTAAAAAAACATAATTTACCGAAACTAGTTTTTCATGTTCGTCGAAGTAATACTTACACGTAAGTGTAATGGAATATTGATTACTGTATTTTAAAATCGTTTTACAATGAGAATAAAAGACAAAACTGGGGGAAAATGAAAAAATATTTATCATTAGTGCTTCTGTTATTTTTGTCATTTTTAATTTTTTACTTTTTTAGAATTTATATTTATATTTATAAATTGTATTTCTTTATTTTATGAAATGGAATAGTAGTGCTCTTTTGTGCGTTCATATCCTTGAGATACTTGGTTGTCTGGAGAATAGTTATGTTCTAGCCAGATCGGTGCAAATTTGTTGTGAATTACTTGTGGGGCCCATACTTCGCGAATGAGGCGGGTGATAAACTTTTCGCGCAAAGGTCCTATGACAAATGTACTGAATCCCCGCCACGATCCGTATGGTTTATGTGAAATAACTTCTTCCTTTAAAATTTTTTGTACCAATTCTTTCCAGTTTGGGTTTTGGCGTATGGCGCTATACGTAACCCTTGTAAGATTGTAGTTTTCTGTTGCGAATCGTTCATCTAGTGGATACAGTTTTTCTCTTTCGTTGCTTAGTGCGCTTGAGACAATCTGACAGAGAGTCTTGTCTTCTTCGGCTGTATTTGTTTCTTTGCGAAGGCAAATGTAAATATGAGAATTCTGCATAGAGTTTTGTACTTCGGTTTCAGAAGGGCCGGAAGATTCGTACCAAGGGTCCATTATGCTGACTTGAAATAACTATTTTAGCGATTCAATATTTCAATTTTTTTTTAAATCATAATAGCCAATGACCGATAGATTAAAATTATTTCGTATCCGATGGATGATTTCATTTTTAAACGAATTTAATAGTTCTTCCTTGTTTTTGAAATCATATGATAATACATTTTTATAGTATAGTTTGGTTAATAATAGTTTATCTTTCATTTTCCCGGTAATATATATTTATTACATAAAACAATTAAACTCTTTCAGTGATGTTTTAATTATTATGGCGGCAGTGGCATTAGGACTTGCGAATAATATTACAAATAATGATGATTTCAATGCTGGTAAAAATGAATGCCTCGTTTTATGTGTAATATTTTTTGTAGTATTTGGTATTGTGACTCTAATATATTTGTGGTTTTGTTCGAAGGCGTGTTGCAATAGACCAGTTTACAAAAATAATACCGAACTCGTTGAGGATTTATTAAAAAGCGATTATTATGAAATTGATGATGATGGGGATGTTAGCGAGGTTTAATTTATATTATGATAAATGTAGTAACTAATCAATAATATAAAGGTGATTCCTAGCGACAATGCGATAACTTTCCCCTTATCTTGCATGTTTCAATATATAAATAATTGAAATGTCGCTTTATATGAGAAAATAAAAAAAATGTATTTTTGTTGATAAATTATAATTCGAATTTGTTCATCGTGGTTCATCGTTCATATCGCATCGTTTCTAAGACGGATCGTTCGTATTTTTCAAGTTGAATTTCGCGGTTATGTAGTTTTTTGTCTTTATTTTTTTCTTGTTGATTTGGTTTTCGTAGCCAGTTGCTTTCTAGAAAGAGTAATTGGCCGTTGTAATTGAGTCTGACTGCGTAAAACGTCTTATAATTTGTATTATTTGTCAAATAATCAATAACTTGGCCGATGCGATTCACGCCTTGTCCCTTTGTCATGATAACATAGGAGCGTTTTTTTGGAGCGAAAGGCATGATATGTGGTAGGATATTTCTTTTTTCTTTCGATTGTCACAATATATAAATATTGTTTGTGTCATTAATTATTCTATCTCATCTCATTTCAATTTTTATCAAAATACAATAATACAATAATACAATAATCATTATACGTTCGGTTTAACTATTTCCGCTAGGAAACCCCGGAAATTTTATGGACGCCTCTTCGTGTAGATAGCAATTAAAAATCATGAATTGCGATAATCATCGTAATCAAAACGATCATCAAAAATCCACGGAATATATTGGAATACATATTTTTCAATAAAGTTCATTCGTATTGTAAATCCAGATTCAATCATCTGATTAACAATAATATTTCCATTTAAAAAGTCATATAGTTCATCAATTTGCGTTTTGCTGTCACATAAAAAGACGTAGATATCGCGTCCATAACAACTATAACTCCCATCATAATCTTTAAAAAACTTTGCCAAGCGCTTGTGTGGTAATATCAATTTTGGTTTACCAAAATATAAGCATTGTGTTTTTGATACAAATCCGTTGAGTGACAACCGATTTGTCTTTTTATCAAATAATGATCCAGTAATAATTTTATATGTTTCTTCATCCTCGCCACCCTCGGCGTCCTGATTATAGTTTTCTAGTCCTCCATTATGAAAGCGAACAATTTCGCCTGCCAAGCAAGTTGGATTTAAAGTAGATATTTTTAATACATGATCGTAACACGAGCTAACTTGTTTGTTCTTCAAATATTTTGAATGAGAAATAAATTGCTGTGTGTGGTGTGTTGGTATACATTTACCGTGTAATAATGAAAAATCCATATATTTTTTTGATGGTTGATCGTATAATTTGAAGGTGTCGTTATTTCTCTTTTTTTTTTGTACTAAAACATAACAAATGGGTGTTTGGCAATTATATTTAAAGATAGTGTTGGCTGTTTTACAATCAAACGTCCTCAATAAGAGTATGGTGTTATCTCGTGTGAATAAATCGTAAATACCCCCACGGTCTGGTTTCAACCAAATGCATGGAATGATTGCATAGAAATACCCCCCTGGCTTCAATATATGTTTGAAACAAAAATGCGTCAATTTGTTCCATAAAGTGACAGATTTAGATTGGGTTACATTTTTATCATCCTTATGATTAATAGCTAAAGAAGGAACAAATTTTTTAGTATTACAGTTAAACGGCAAATTCCCAATAACCATATCTGATGCAAGATGTTGTAAATCCTGAGATTCTAATTGCAGACAGTCTTTAATGATGATGTAAGTATGATTACTTGTCTTGGACGTGATATTTTGCAAATCTTCTAGATGCTCTTCATTTATTTCATTTGCAAAATATTTGAAATTTGTAGAAAAACAATTGTTTTCATTAACAAATGTATCAAAAAAAACTCCTTTACCCGCTCCAGGTTCAAACACCGTTTGTATATCTTCAAATGACAAACCGCAAATGTGAGAGTCATTTATCATTTGTTGAACGAATGAAGGGGGTGTGAAAACTTCTCCATACTTGTCTTTATTATTCATTTGATATTTATAATTTTATTTACAAAATGAAAATAAAAATATAATCAAAAACAAACGCTGCTTGCTAATATATAATATTTTTAATAGGTATTATTTTGTCAATTTTTTTTGTTTTTTTTGTTTTTTGTCTTTTTTGTCGTGTTTTTTTATTTTAAATGTGACGGTTTTCTTAGAATTTTTATTGTATCTTTTGCCGGTTCTCCCCACTCCACCTTGTTGTTGCATATTATGTTCGTAGTTCCAATGAGCCATTTTTTTTATTTTTTCTTTTCTAGGGACACATAAATAACCGCAGAAATCTTTATAATTCAAAGTACCTCCATAATCTCGTGAAGCTCTCCGCGGATTAAAAATAATATTATTATTTGAATCTACTAACGTGGATGGTTTATACCCGGGTTTGTGGGTCCATTGGCCGTCATCATTTTCCCGATAGTAATGATAATCTCTATTAGGCGCAACAACTAATGCGCCTTTATAGTGAGATGGAATACATTTTTTGTTTTCTCCTATTTTGTAAATATTTTGGTTATCTGCTAATGTGCGCTCCATAATATTGGGACATTTATAATCATTTTTTTTCAAGATAGGATACCCGGAAACATATCCGGGTTGTGCCCGCCTACACATTTTGTGTTTTGGATAATCTTTTTTGCATAATTTGACAACTTCGTTATTTTTCTTATTTAAAAAATACATATAACAGTTATGGCTTTCGCGAACATATGGATTTAAATTGAAGGAGTTGTTATCAGAAAAAACCGATTCGTCTTCAATGGACCGAACCTTTATAAAGGGTTTGCCCCCGGTTAATTTTCTGGTTTTATGGCTGCAACTAGTCCGGATAGCTCGGACCTTTTTACTTGATTTTTTATTGTTTTTCATTATAGTAAATAAAGACAAAATTATACGAGCTTAGAAAATAGGTCTTTTTTAAAATCGTTATATTTTTTCTCAAAATTGTCTACATAAATAAGTTCTCCATTATCAACGGACCCCTTTTTCAAATTTTTATCTTCATTCATGAGGTTATTATATTTTATAATAATTTTATTCTGAATAAGCATAAAAATATTTTCTAGATAACTTTTAGTCATTTTACACCAAGATGTTTTAGAATTATTCCAATAATACAAAATATTTTTGGAATCAGGAAACCCGTAAAAATATTTACACGATGATTCGCTATCAAAATTATAAAGAATATCTGAAGCATATTCATAAATAGTAATTTGTTCTTTAATAATACTGTAAATACCAGATGTTTCAATAACGCACCTACTTTCCAATGCCTGCATGAGATCATCTTGTGTATCTGGTTTTGTTTGTTTATTCAGAAGTTTTATTTTTTCTTCGGAAGTTGAAATGGACGAAACTATGGCAATTTGTCCTTGTGAAGAATTTTGTCCGCTTACCAATTGTTTGATATCTTCTTCTGCTATGTGAAGCTTGTGATTTAATTTAAAAACATTGTCTTCTATTTTGTCTATTTTATTATCAATTAATTTTAACAAAGAGTATATATCATCAAGAGAAGATGACATATTGGAGAAGCATATAATAATATATGCGATTAATATATTAATTCAATTTTTATATTAATTAGATAATAAAATTGAATTAAAATGATTACATTATGATAATGATAGTAAAGTATCATGGAAGAATATGTGAAAGCTTTGAAACTAGTTAAAGATGAAATAGTAACAGACTATTACAAAAATGCGACAGAAGAAGAAAGTAGCGCTATATTTATGGAAAGATATCTAGAAAATTTGACAGGTCTTAAAAGTGAATTATTGGGAAATATGTCAATAACCACTTCTTTGATAGAAGTATTTGATAAAAGCGTAAAAGAGTGTCTGATAAATCTTGCCCGAAATAGTTTGGAAGTTTTGTGTATATTAAAAAAAATCTCTCCAGAAAATATTATTACTGAAAATAAGAAATTGTTTGAAAGAAAAAATGCAGATTATGGAAATTCGTTTGTAGATTTTTCGCTAATAGGAATAATAGTTCGTCTTAATGATAAAATAAATAGAATTCTGAACCTTGGTATATCGCCTTCATTCGACAAAATGAAGGTGGACGAAAAAATAGAAGATACAATTAATGATTTGTATAATTATTGTGTAATTGGATTAATGTATTTGTAAGTCAATCTCAAGAACAATTAAAGATTCTAATCGTTTTGTATTACATTAAAAAATTATAACCTATTATATATAATATCGTAAATATGGAACAAATGACTCAAGAATTGAATATGGAGAACCATAATTTAAAGACAATCATAAAGATTTACAATGATTCTACTAGCAGTAATGTATTTTTAAATAATTACACAATGTTAGATATAGAAGAAGGTAAAAAAAATGTTTTTTCAACTCTATTAAAAAAATACAATTATAAAAATCCGAAATATATTGAAGAATTCGTAGAGGCCTCTGCGTTGGTATTGGCCCAACAACTTTTTTCATCTTCACTTACTCATGCAAATGTAAATAATGAAACAATAAATACTATTAGCCCAATTGTAGAAAACCCTATATACCATGAAAACCACCGAATAGTAAATATAGATTCTTCATATCGTGAAAATTTGCTATCTCAAAATCAAACATACGATGCGTACACAAGTAGTAATATGATTATTGATTTAAATGATACTTTAGATAATACGGTGTCTTTAGAATTAGCAAACATTTGCATTCCCTTTACGTTCTATAATATAAGTAAAGATCAGGGGAACAATTATTTTTATGTATGTGATAATGACAATAATTCTTATGTAAAAATAGAAATAGAAGATGGAAATTATACAAACACTTCTATAATATCAAGTATAAATGATGCGCTTTCAAGTAATACCACAATAAACGAGTTAGAAAATATTTCATTTGAGTTAAATGTCACAACAAATAAAATAAGTATTACAAATACGAATAGTGTTGATACTACAGGTTACAATATTATATTTTACGATAGTAGTCAAAATAGTGATTATGTATTTTCAGACCATTGTATATCTGTAACCGGTGGTTCAAACGTCCAAAGTAAAGTAAATCATAATTTGGGTTGGTTGTTAGGATTCCGAAACATGGACGTAGAAAATTACGACACAATTAGTTATACAGTAATATATGATTCCCCCGCCAATGCCGAAGCGCTATGTCATTTATCATATACTAAATATTTCATTGTAGTTATTGATGATATGAATAAAAATCAAAGTAATAAGAGTTTAGTTCAAATAAGCAATGGAAAACTTCACATGAATAATAAAAAGTATTTCAATGATATTGATAATTCTCTCAATTGTTTGAATAATAGTAATATTGACAGTTATATAAATTCAACGGGTACTGGTAGTAACTATACTAAATCGCTATCGGCGCAGAACGGTTTAACAAAAAAACAAATATATTCTTCATTACAAGTTAATAATTATCGCGCCTCTTTTAATGAAATAAACAGCAAACTATCGGCCGATTTAATAAATAATGTCTTTGCAATTATTCCATTTGAAACAAAATCGTTAGTCTGGGGCAGTTCAATGTTTACAAGCGATAAAAATAAGTTCAAACGAAAGTATAATGGCCCGGTTGATATTTCTAAATTAAATGTAAAATTATTAGATGATCGTGGAAATCTTTTGAATTTAAACGGCGCCGATTGGTCGCTTTCACTCATCAGCACCCACTCGTATAAGAAATAAAATTGAATCAGTCGCCCCAAAAGGATGGAGTGACATCTAACAGTGGTAAAAAATCAAAATGTATGAGAAGCTGACAAATGAAGACGTGGTTAAGAAGTGTACGAAGGAAGATAATTTTAGATATTACGACTTTTCGATAAAAGACAAAGAAGATAAAGAGACAAAATTTATATGCAGTAGTGACGGATTATTATTTCGTAAAATGAAAACTGGCTTTTGGAAAGAAATCCAAAATACAAAGAATCATGCTAAAGGATATAACGTGATTATTGTAAATAAAAAGCAATATTCTCGTGCGAAATTAATTTTGTTTGCTTGTAACAAAATTAATCTAGATGATAAAAACAAAAATATTTATCATAAAAATCAAGATAAATTGGATTGCAAAATAGAAAACCTAACTTTGGATGTACCGCGTAAAAGCATATCGCCTAACTCTTAAGTTTACTACCTTCAAGTATAGTCTTCAGAGTATTCTCCAAAACCATTTTAGACTCAGAATTATCACCATATTTTGGTTTAACTGAATTTTTTGTTTTGTCATATATTTTGTTTATGTCAGGCTTCATGCCCTCTTTTCCGACAGAACTATCTATCCCTAAAAAGCTAAGAATGCCGGATTTACTGCGTTCTCCATTATATTCGGAATGATTTCCGGATTCATCAAAACTAATTAATGTTGGATAGCCTTCAACGCCGTATTTACTCATAATATCTCCATGCGTTTGATCTGTTTTTGGGTCCCCGCATTCAATTTTTAGCAATATTGTATTAGCATTTTCTATAGCGTTTACTTCTTCGCTTATTTTATTCCATTCGGGCATGAATTTTTTGCAGTGTCCGCACCATTCCGCATGGAATAATACAAGTGCGTTTTGACCTGAAATTTTTTGTTCGAATTCATCGGGAGTACTTTCAAACCCCTCTTTAGCCAAAAATTTTTGCCTAATAACATATAATAAAGCCAATACGGCAAGTAAAATTAAAACATTACGCAAATTCTTAGGTTTTAATAAAAACATTATTTTTTTTTGAAGTTTTTTTAAACTTAACAATTTCATCATTTTTTTAACATTTGATTTCGGCATTTCTTATTTATAATATATAAGTCTATAAAATATTATTAAAAAAATTGAAACCGCGTCGTTGATATTATATAATTCATTAACGCGTCTATATTACAAAAATGAAACTTCGGTCAGGTTTTGAAACGAGTGGCTTGTGCGTTAATTGTTGCAAATTTTATGGCAATCGTAAATGGGATTTTAAATGTTCTACATGTACGAATAAATTTGTTACAGTATCAAATAATAGATGGATAAGTGATTCATTGTTTCGCAAAGAAGTGAATAAATGGGCTTTAGAAAAAAGTGAATATACTAGGAAGAAAAAAATTGTAAGAATCCTGAAACATGCAATATGTAGTACTTGTTTTACTAATAAAGAATCAGTTATTTCTTTAAAGATTTTGATTTTACAAATAAAAAAAAATTTTCAAGAAAATAACGAACATTTGTATATTACCTCAAACGAAGGAAAAGAATTGTTGAGAAACTCCGGGAGAGATTGCATTGAAAAATCGCATATTATTTGTCCTTTAGTAATTGATTGGTGGAATATGAAAGAGTTGAACTATAATTCATTAGAATTGTGTTATTATGGAAGATATGGTAAGCCAGAATATCATATTAAAAGTATTCCTCCGCCCTTACCATTATCCCCATATTAATAAAAGCTCTAGGTGGGACTCGAACCCACAACCTCGCGATTAGAAGTCGCGCGCGCTATCCATTGCGCCAC
>ERZ887830.1282-NODE-1282-length-14366-cov-11.853889_pt1 | contig 14366 bp, 9 predicted proteins | sample MGYA00521101_ERZ887830 | MGnify/ENA primary metagenome ERZ887830 (study PRJEB32303, sample SAMEA104408592) | aquatic metagenome | biome: Marine water; feature: Pelagic; material: water | place: Baltic Sea | collected 2014-06-05T16:38:00 | depth 1,762 m ...
TAAAGTAACCAAGCCCGAAGAACTCGATGCAATGGCGAAGCTCTACGGACTCCGTTTCCAAATACAATCCCAAGCGCCGATCACGGGTGACATTTACTTGGACGACCTTGGCTTCATCTTCCGCACGGGACTCTAATGAAAAGAATCCCCACCATAAGTCTTTGCCTCACGAGCCTCACCTTCGTTGCTTCTTTATTGGTAGCGGAAAAGCCTAACATCCTCTTTATCGCGATCGATGATCTGAAACCAACCATTGGGGCTTACAGTAACGCTGTCCCTACGCCTGCCATGGATCGTATTGCGGCGCGAGGCACCACCTTTTTAAATGCTCATTGCCAGCAGGCCGTCTGCGGCCCTTCACGGGCCAGTGCGATGACTGGCAAATATCCTGACTCCACCCAAATCTGGGATCTCAAAACAAAAATACGCGCGATCCACCCAGAGATCATTACCCTAACGCAACACTTTAAAAACAACGGTTATCACACCGCTGGAGTCGGTAAGATATTCGATCCTCGCAGCGTCGATAAAGGAGCTGATTCACGCTCTTGGAGCGAACCTTATACGCAAACATGGCACCTCAAGTATAATGAAAAAACTGGCAAGCCCATCGGCCATTACCACAATTCGAAAAGCAAGACCCTTGCCGCAGAAGATAAAAACGCCAGCTGGAATGTCGTTAATAAAAAACTCTTTGCCAATAACGCATGGCCTGCAGTTGAAGCACTAGATGTGCCGGATGATGCTTACGACGATGGCGCCATCGGAGCTCACGCCGTCAAAAGCCTCGCCAAGTTAGCCAAGAAAAAGAAACCCTTCTTCCTCGCAGTCGGTTTTAAAAAACCGCATCTTCCCTTTGTTGCCCCTAAGCAATACTGGGATCTATTCGATCCAAAAAGTATTCAATTAGCGTCCTACCAAGAAGCACCTCTCGGCGCCCCCACTTACGCCAGCCATAATTCCTCAGAACTTCGATCCTATAACGGCATACCTGCTAGCGGACCCCTTGATCCAAGCACCCAACGTAGCCTCATACATGGTTACTATGCTTGTGTTGCCTACATCGATGCTCAAGTCGGCAAGATCCTTGATCAACTCGAAGAAGATGGCCTAGCCGAAAATACCATCATCGTGCTTTGGGGCGATCACGGCTGGCACCTCGGCGACCACGGCCTTTGGTGCAAGCATACCAACTATGAACAGGCCACCCGCGTGCCTCTCATTATCGCCCCTCCGGGCGCTAGAGCTCAAAAAACCGAAATGCCCGCCGAATTGACTGATCTCTTCCCCACCCTCTGCGACTTAGCTGGTATTCAAATACCTGATACCCTCGATGGCATTAGCTTAGCCCCTACCATCCACAACCAGAACATCCGCCCTCGCGAATTTGCACTTAGTCAATTTCCCGCTGGTAAAAAAATGGGCTACGCCCTTCGCAATGATCGTTACCGTTTCGTGGCATGGTTTGAAACCGGTGGTGGTGGCACCCAAGCGGGTGATCCCATCGCTGCGACAGAACTCTACGATTACGCCACCGATCCCCTTGAACAAAAAAACCTCGCGGACGATCCCCAATATAAAATTGTAGCCGAAGAACTCTCCAGTAAACTCTACGATTACATCCATTCCTTTTAAAATCCTGAGCACTCATTCCATCCATTATGAAACGTAGCCTTACTCTCCTCGCCCTCGCTGGGCTCAGCCTCTTCATACACGCTCACGCCGAGCGCCCCAACATCATCTTCTTTATTGCCGATGATATGCTCCCCAATCACTTCAACTGTCTTCAAGAGGGCAAAGATAAATACCTGACCCCCAATCTCGACCGCCTCGCCCGTGAAGGCACCCTCATGCTGCAACAACATGTGGTCTCGCCCGTTTGCACTCCGAGTCGTTACAACGTCCTCACTGGTAACTTTGGCAGCCGCGCCCAAAACAGCTACTTTACACAAAATACCAAGAAGAACGGGCAAAGCATTGTTGAGTTCAACACCCATATTCTTTCGACCGACCGCACCCTCCCCGCGCTATTGAAAGCCGCCGGTTACACCACTGGAATGGCTGGGAAAGATCACGTCGTAGAAGTAGGTGGCCTGAAGCGTTTTAAAAACTTCAAAGGTAGTGCCCAAGATCCTGCCAACAAAGCTCAGCTCAAAGCCAACCACGACCACACACGCCAGGCTATGCTTGAGATCGGCTTCGACTTCGCCGACAGCCTTTATCACAACAACCCTAGCTTCCTCGGACTGCATGAGGTCGCCGTTCAAAACATGGACTGGATCACCGACGCTGGTGTGCGCTTTCTTAAACAACCTCATAGTAACCCCTTCTTCCTCTACTTCGCCACAACAGTCCCGCATGGCCCGACTCAAGCAAAACGGTCCTGGAAAGCCGACCCCCGACTAACTGCGATCGGTTACCTCGACCAGGATCTCACCGTTCAGCCCAGCCGCGACACCATTCCCAAACGCCTCCGCGCCGCCGGTCTTCCCGTTAACGATAATACTGCTAACCTCCTTTGGCTTGATGACGCACTCGGCGCCCTCCTCGATACTCTCGAAGCCACCGGAGAAATAGATAACACCGTCATCTTCTTCTTCAACGACCATGGCCAACTTGCTAAAGGTACCGTTTACCAAGGTGGCGTCCACAACCCCAGCATTGTTTGGCGTAAAGGTGGCTTCCCCGCAGGAGCCACTTCCGAGGCGCTCGTCTCAAATGTTGACTTTGCGCCTACCATATTGGATCTCGCTCAAGTTGATTATTCACATCACAAATTTGATGGCCAAAGTTTTCTCCCCTACCTCGAAGGTGAGACCCCTCCCAAGGAGCGTCTGCTTTACTTTGAGCTTGGATACGCCCGCGGCATTCGCATCGGCGACTGGAAATACATGGCCATCCGCTACCCCGAAGCGATTGAAAACATGAACCTCAAGGAACGTACAGCTGTACTAAAAGAATGGAATGATGCACGCTATCGTCGTCAGCTCAATATTGTAACCGACGACCCCACTCAACCCTTCAGTCACCTCACCGCCATTCCTGGCGGCGGCGACGCAGAAAGAAAATCGACTGGTTCCTACCCCGCCTATTTTGATCGCGATCAACTCTACGATCTTTCCAAAGATCCACGCGAGCAAGTCAACCTTGCTAAAAATCAAGAATATGCTCAAAAGCTAGCAGAGATGAGAGCCGAGTTGCAAAAACAACTCAACACCCTCCCGGGAACATTCGGCGACTTAAAAAAATAAACAACACCCTCAAACATGGATCCTATTATCCAACGTACCATCTGCGATCAACACAAACAGGGTGAACGGATCTAAATCGCGCTGATGGAAATCATCATGGTTCATGGTATCTGGGATAAAGGCACTGTGTTTCGACGCATGGCCAAAGTCCTCACTGAGCAAGGGCACAACTGCCACGCTCCAGACCTAGAGCCCGCCAACGGAGCACACGGGCTCGCAGATCTCGCCCGAAAGTTAGAGCGCACTATCGACCAAACTATCGGTTCACACACCCGCTTTGCCCTAATTGGCTTCAGCATGGGTTCGCTGGTGGCACGTTACTACATGCAAATGCTTGGCGGTGCTTCTAGAGTCAGCCACTTGTTTTGTATCTCAGGCCCACAACACGGCACCCTGACCGCACATCTGATACTCGGTAAAGCGAGTCGCGACATGCGCTTCCACAGTAAGCTACTACTCCAACTCAATGCCGATACCTCGTCCTTCGAAAACACAAGTGTGCATTGCTACCGTACACCGTTTGACCTACTGATTATCCCATCACGTAGCTCAGAGCTAGAGTTCGCAGACGGCAACCACATCGTGCCGGCAATCTTCCATCACCGCATGCTCACGCACCCAACCGTGCATCAGCATATCGCACAGGAGCTGAAAGCTGATTGCTAGATAAACAGCTTACTGTGCTTGCCTAAAACGAAGGCGATAAATCAAGTAAACTGCGAATAGGGACACTACAAAGTAGATGGGGAACCAACCCAATGACTCAACAAAAATGACATGCTCAAAATCGCCGGTAAGTCCATCCTCATCCGAGTATTCACCACGAGTTGAGGCAATCAAACTGGCATACATTAAAGAGACCATGCCATAGATGAAGTTCGTCGAAAGCCCGCGAAAACTCAATACCGTGGCACGCTGCTCCGAGGGCGCTGTCTCATTTAAGTAGCGGCTAACGAAATATCCAGTCATCTGAATCCCGGCATACAAAAGAACCGTTGGAACAATCCCCCAGTAAGGAATCACCATCGACATCCCTACCAATCCAACCAGAACCCCAACGCAAACGAATAGTCCATTCTGCAGTGGCGTATAGCGATCCGCTAGAATTCGAGCCAAGCGCGGGACGAAGACGCCCATCAATGCCATCCCCGAACCAATCAACCCAAAGCTGGCAATCGGCAATTCGATGACACTCCAATACTCGCTGGCCAAAGTCAAAAACTGACGAATCACACTATCCAGCGCCATCGCCGCCAAAATCACTCCAAAAGGAAAGGCCGTAAGCCAAATCCAACGACTCGCAGCAACTGATTGCTGCAGCGATTTGATAATTGTGGCACGCACACTCTCGTGCTCTGCCACTGGCGCTTCTTGCATACGTAGTGCCATTGCCAATACCACCAGAGCCGACACTAACGATAAAGCAATCGGCACTTTAATGAGGTGCCCCTGCTCGACGAACATAGACGCCCCGACAAACTGCAGCACCGCATTCACCATCTCTGCATCGTACACTGCAGCACCAATCAGCATCGCAAAAAAGAATGCCAAAGACGTGTCGCGCTGCACCCGCTCCAGCACACCTCCCCATTGACGCTCTTGCCCAGCTGCCCTGAGCGAATCATAAGCAAGCGCCTCATCTGCGCCACTTGCAGCGGCTTCTGCGGCCCCACTCAATATGCGATTCAGTACAAACAGCCAAAACATCAGCACGCCTCCACCAACTGGGGCAACGAGTAAAACCGCCATTTCCAGCACCATTAAACACCCTGCCAAAATCAGTAATTTACGTCGGCCCAATGTATCAGCCAATGCCCCCGAAGGTACTTCCAATAAAACAATGGTGGCCGCCCAGACGCCGTTTAAAATCCCAAACTGCTCCAACGTGAGTCCGTAGTGCAAGAAGAGTAATGCATACACCGGATAATAAAAACGCGCATTGAAAAACATGCGGAAGATCGTAAACGCCCGCACATTACGTTGCGCAATAGATTGTAAGTCAGAACCTACCATTACGAAAACTCGATTTCATTTTCACAACAGCCTGAGGCTTCAAGGTCAGACAGGTTTTGCAAAGTCACGCGAGCGATCTGCGTCAGTGCATTGCTGGTGAAAAATGCTTGATGCCCAGTAATCAACACATTCGGAAAAGTGAGCAACCGAGCAAACACATCATCCTGCATCACCATGCCAGATTGGTCTTCAAAAAACAAGTTGTCCTCTTCTTCATACACATCGATCCCCAAGTTACCCACACGCCCCGACTTCAAGCACTTAATCACTGCCGAGGTATCGATCAATGCCCCGCGACTCGTATTGAGCAAAGTCACACCCGGCTTCATTTGTTCTAATGCCGCGGCATCAATCAAATGATACGTCGATTCTAATAACGGGCAATGCAAACTAATCACATCCGACTGTGCAAACAATTCGTCCAGCGGCACATATTTCGCACCCAACGCCTTCACAGCCTCATTCTCATGTACATCGTAACACAGCACCTTGCAGCCAAAACCATTAAACAGGCGAACTACTTTCTCACCAATCGTACCCGTACCAATGATACCAACAGTTAAGCCATGTATATCAAACCCAACCAAACCCTGCAATGAGAAGTTACCCTCACGCACCCGGTTATACGCGCGATACAGACGACGATTCAGCGCCAGTAATAATCCTAAGGTATGCTCGGCCACCGCATAGGGCGAATAGGACGGTACACGCACTACCTTCATGCCCAACTCGTGAGCTGTCTGTAAATCGACATTATTAAAACCAGCACAGCGCAGTGCAACAAACTCCGTGCCCCCAGCATGCAGCACCTCCAGCGTCTCACGATCCAAACGGTCATTTACAAATGCACAGACTGCACGCGAACCTTGTGCTAAAGGTGCTGAAGTCGGGGTCAACTTAAACTCATGAAAGACGAGTTCATGTCGACTTGTCTCGTTCTCCGTCGAGAAAAAAGACTCATCATACGACTTACTACTGAACAGTGTGATTTGCATATCAGCCAACTTGTCGTGATCCACCTCACAGCGCAAGTAAAGGAACATATAAAGCTCACCAATTCAGCGACTCAACAACCGCTTCACCCTAACACCTTGCGTAAAAAAAGTTCCCGATGAATCGGAGTCGGGCCATATTTGTGTAACGCCTCACGATGCGCGGCAGTGCCATAGCCCTTATGCTGCTCAAAGCCATACTCCGGATAGGTCTTCGCCAATTTCTGCATCACACGATCGCGTGAGACTTTCGCCGCGATACTCGCCATCGCAATTGCCAACGACTTCGCGTCTCCTTTAACAATCCCGGCATGCGCATACGGGAACGGCTTCAGTGGGAGGCCATCGACAATAATTCTGACGTCCAGTGTAGATTCAAATAAAGGGCCACCCAATTCCATCAGAGGTAAATCCCAATCAGCGCACCGTCGTGCAAGTCCATCCAACGCTCGCTGCATCGCGAGACGATTCGCTCCTAAAATATTGAGCTGCGTAATTTCCTCGACTGAAGCCGAGGCGACCTCAAAGTCTAACAAGCCTTGCTCACGTAAATTTTCGAGCACCGCCAACTGTGCCGCCCGCGCAGTAACTGATAACTGCTTGGAATCATTGATCGCAGCGCTGCATTTAACTGCTTCCACGGATTCAAAAAACCCGGACTGCAACACACAGGCGCCGGCAGTCACAGGCCCCGCCAAGCAGCCACGGCCCGCTTCATCCACCCCGATCAAGTATTTAACCTCGGTGAATTGCTGCTGATCATGGCACTGTAGCTTATTCATCCGATGCAAGTTGCGCAGAGCTCGCATTTCAATGTGCCGAATGTGTCGATCGAATGCCCCGAGTGCTCTTGCCGCCTCTTAATCGGCTGACAGGATGATGGCTGCGCAACAATACACCACTTCCCCAGACGTGAGAAATCCTCCCCTCGGGCCACCTTTAAAAAGTCTCTGAACTGATGCATTTCCATTATTGCTAATCACTATGGATTTTATAGGAAACTATTTCACCTATATATTTGTCTATAATAATTTACAACTTACAGTACGTTTTCCTCCACTATACAACATTCATCAACTAAAGAATTAACAACATGTCAGACATCAGCAAATGCCCAGTCATGGGTGGTTCACGCGCCCACAATGCGACAGCATCCTCCGCTAACGAGCAGTGGTGGCCCAATCAGCTCAACCTTAGAATGCTGCGTCAGCACTCTAACTTGTCGGACCCGATGAAGGGAGACTTTGACTATGTGGAGGCGTTCAAAACGCTCGACTTAGATGCATTGATCGAAGACCTAAATGTGCTCATGACCGACTCGCAAGACTGGTGGCCTGCGGACTATGGGCACTACGGCCCCTTCTTTATTCGTATGGCATGGCACAGTGCAGGCACCTACCGCATCTCGGATGGGCGTGGCGGTGCTATTAGTGGCTCACAACGTTTTGCGCCACTCAACAGCTGGCCAGATAACGTCAATCTCGACAAAGCGCGACGTTTACTCTGGCCAATTAAACAAAAATACGGCCGTAAAATCTCATGGGCAGACCTAATGATCCTTGCGGGTAATTGCGCGCTGGAAACCATGGGTTTTAAGACCTTTGGTTTCTCCGGTGGCCGTGCTGATGTATGGGAACCAGGTGAAGACATCTACTGGGGACCAGAGGGCGAATGGCTAGCCGATGAGCGCTACAGCGGCGACCGAGAACTCGAAGAGCCGCTCGCGGCAGTACAAATGGGCCTGATCTACGTCAACCCAGAAGGCCCCAACGGCGAGCCGGATCCGCTTGCTTCAGCGCGTGACATCCGCGACACCTTCGGCCGCATGGCAATGAATGATGAAGAAACCGTGGCGCTGATCGCCGGCGGTCACACCTTTGGCAAAGCACATGGAGCCGCGAACCCCGACGAACATGTTGGCCCCGAACCCGAAGGCGCTAGCCTCGAAGAACAAGGCCTCGGCTGGAGCAACAGCTACGGTACCGGCAATGGCAGCGATACCATTAGTAGCGGCCTCGAAGGTGCTTGGAATGCGACGCCGATACAATGGGACAACAGCTATCTCGATACTTTGTTCGGGTTCGAATGGGTGCAGACCAAAAGCCCCGCTGGCGCGACTCAATGGGTGCCAGCTGACGGCGCTGCGAAGACAATGGTGCCTGATGCGCACGATCCCTCGAAACGTCACGCCCCGATCATGTTCACCTCAGACCTCGCGCTGAAGATGGATCCGATCTATGCCCCGATTGCCAAGCGCTTCCATGAGAACCCAAATGAATTTGCCGAGGCGTTTGCTAAGGCTTGGTTCAAACTGACGCACCGCGACATGGGCCCGATCAGTCGTTACCTCGGCCCGCTCGTGCCGACGTCCACTCAGCTCTGGCAAGATCCAATCCCGCCAGTCGATCACCCGCTCATCGACGCGCAAGACATCGCTGCGCTTAAAGTAAAACTGCTCGATTGCGGTCGATCCATTTCCGAGCTCGTCCAAACTGCATGGGCCTCAGCTGCGACTTTCCGCAACTCTGATAAACGCGGTGGAGCCAATGGCGCTCGTATTCGGCTCGCTCCACAAAAAGATTGGGCAGCCAATAATCCTGAATCACTTACCTCTGTGTTAGAGACTTTAGAAGGCCTCCAAACCGACTTTAATAATGCACAATCAGATGGTAAGAAAGTCTCCCTCGCCGACCTCATCGTGCTAGGGGGAAGCGCTGCAGTGGAACAAGCTGCAAAGGCTGCCGGCCATGCCATCGACGTACCATTCACCCCAGGCCGGATGGATGCGACGCAGGAAGAAACCGACGTCGACTCCTTCGCTCCGCTCGAGCCTAAGGCAGATGGGTTCCGCAATTATCAAGACCACGCAGTGCAAACACCTGCGGAAGCATTGCTCGTAGATAAAGCGCAACTCATGTCACTCACTGCTCCTGAAATGACAGTGCTGGTAGGTGGATTGCGTGTACTTCATGCAAATACAGCACAGTCGTCGCTTGGAGTGTTCACTCAACGTCCTGAGACATTAACCAATGATTTCTTTGTGAACCTACTCGACATGAACACCGAGTGGAAAGTATCGCCCCGCTGCGCGCACTTCTACGAAGGCAAAGCACGCGGTACAGGCGAATTAAAATGGATGGCCTCCGCCGTGGATCTGGTCTTCGGCTCAAACTCCGAGCTCCGTGCCATCGCTGAAGTCTATGCATCCGACGACGCCCAACAAACCTTCGTTGATGACTTCGTCGCGGCTTGGGTCAAAGTAATGAATCTAGATCGCTTTGATCTAATCGCCTAATGACTGTTAAATAATACAACAAAGCCCCGTCAATCGACGGGGCTTTTTGCTGCGCGAGGCTCAAGACTTGATTAGCGCCGACCTGACTTCTGCGCAAACAATCTAAGCCCTACTTAAATTTCGACCAAGCTGGCTTCTTCGGCGGCTCCAGACCCTGTGCTTCGTAAGCCGTCTTGAAATGCATCTTCGCATAGCCCGCCAGCTCACCGGGTCCCTTTGCTGCGATGATTTTTTTTGCCTGCGCCAGCACCTTGGCACTCGCACCTTTCATCAGCTCCTCGCCACCCAATACATCTCTCAATTCATCCGAAAGACGCTTCATCTCACGTACGTAAATCGCACGAGCCACAATCGATGCAGCCGCAACTACAGGATCGGACTCCGCCTTGGTGCGACTGACCAATTTAAACTCTTTACGGTCCTGCACATAAGCATCCACCAGTGGTTGCTTGGTAAACTGGTCAAGTAACCCCCACGGGGCAGGACGTTGATCCAACGCTTCGTTGAGTCCACGGCCATGGTACCAAGCTAGGAGCTTGTTGAGATTATCACCAAACTTCTTGTACAAATGATTGTATTTCGTCATCCGCGCAAATGCAATTCCGATGACAACCCCCTTAGTTCCGCGAATCAATTTATCTAACTTCAGGATCGTATTATCCGTGATCTTTTTACTATCACACACACCGGCCTCGATCCAGTCGCGCACCATGCTTTCATCCGCCACCACACAGGCCGTCACCAGCGGGCCGAACAAGTCACCCTTGCCACTCTCGTCGCAACCAGCATGCAGCGTAAACCATTCGGGATTATGTACCTCATCATAGCCCAAGCGCGCCTCGCATGTAATCTCCGCTTCCAAAATATCCCGCACGAAATCCTCGGTCTTCTTGCCTTGAACCACCAACTTGCCGCTCTGATAACCGACCACATTCACTCCATCGCCCTTGAACGCAAACTGCGAATAAGCCACATCATAATGCGTCCACGCACAAGAGGGATCCGAATCTAATCGTTCGCCCAGTTGCTCCAACTGCGCATCAGTCAACTTGATCGTATAGATCTTTTTAACTTTTGGACCTGTGTCCTCCGGCTTGGGTGTTTTCTTCTTTGGCATGGTGATTTCAACGCGAGAAAAGACAGTAAAACCAGTCCTAATGCAACGCTGGATCCATGGACATTCCCATTAGAGTTTATTTGCCGGTTTATCCCCCAACAACTCCAGTGATACTCGCCAGCCATGGACAGGGAGGATCTCAAATGACTCGCCCTTACCTTAGCAAGCTCTGGTGCGCGCGTGGATATGGACAGAGGTTCCATAGCGGACACGCAACTTATACTGACTACCTTATGCCATGAGTTTAAGGAGTCTCGGAATCAACCCACTGTGAATTATCCACTTCAACTCGGAAAAATTTCTTGGCACTACTTTGTCCACTTTTTTCAAAGTGGTATATCGCCTGTCCCGTGCCACGTAGATTTGTTGATTTAGTCCAATTCGTCAAATCTGTGCTCTCCATAACTGAATAGCGGCGACCTTCAACTGATTGAAAGTCTACACCCAAATCGTTTTCATTGAGAAGATCCAGGGTTGCCTCGTAATCAGTATGCTCTTTTTGATAAACACGGATGTAATCGACTTTATATACGGTTTCAGCTGGCAGGCCTGAATGATCGCCTCCGCCATTTCCGCCAATTGCCAGATTGAGCCATAACAATTGGCCAAAGGTGCGAAAGGGTGCGATACCTGGATGAGCATGTGAATCTGCCAAATTGGTAATTGCTGGGTTGAAGGTATTCAAGACCTCTCCATCCATCGAAATGGTCGCAGAATCAGGGCCCCAGACGAGCTCCCAAGTATGGAAGCGGTCCACCCAAGGATTCTCGTCAATCATCGGCAAAGAGCTTACATCGCGATAGGTACCGTCCCAGAAAGCATTATAGCGGCCGCTGTCTGCCGTGGCAAAATTAGCCAATATCTTGCCGCCGAAGTTTTCCATAATATCGATCTCTCCTGTGGCCGGCCACTCACCCCCGCCCACAGTCCAAATGGCCGGCCATGTTCCAGGTAAATTCGTCACTTTGGCACTACACACAATTTTACCGTAGAGAAAATTGAACTTGCCTTCGGTCTTAATACTACCCGACGTCCAGTAGGCGTACTGACGACTCTGCCGCCAATCTGTTGCACTCGGGTCGTAGTTGGCATTAAGCACCTGTTCACGCTTAGCAGTAATGATCAGATGACCTCCGCTCTGGCTAAGATTTTCTGCACGATAATACTGAGCTTCATTGTTTCGTTTAAAGCCCACTTCAGGTAGCCACTTGGTTGTGTCGATTCCGCCCTCGCTGTTGAACTCATCACTAAAAATCAATTGGTAATCTCCAGTCGCTACAGGTAGTAGTGGCCACTTCGTTTCGTTTGATACAAAGCTGGGATCATCAATGAAGACTGAATTCGCATCTCCGAGGCCATTATATATATAGCAGGTGGCAGATGTGATGCCCTCACCCGTAGCAAACTGAATATCAACCGCTTGATATGTGGGTGCCTCAAAAGATCGAGTCACCTCTGCGCTTCCATAGTCCTTCACGCCAATGCTTGCACTGCCACCCTCCGTCTTAACATATGCGCGGAAGGTATAAGCGGTGTTTGGGCGAAGCCCTGTAATCGTTCTGCGATAGCCACTGCCTGCGCCCGAATCCCCTTCGTCTAGTCTAGCTGCAAATGAACCACTGTACGCATTATTTTCCACAACTGAAGAAGCACCCCATAAAGCGGAAGATGCACCCGCTTCAAAACCGAAATCTGGTATCATTAGGTTAACTGCTTCCACGGTAAATCGATCGATATGACTGGCAGTAAATAATGTACCGGGCTGACCATCCGAACCTAAAACCTCTAGCGTCCTCATCGCTGGCAGTAGGCCCACAGCTTGATAAGTGCTGCTATCCTCCACTAGATATTCTACGGTGCCGATCGCTTCACTTTTGTCTAAATCAACAACTGCAACCGAGATATGAAAAACATTTGCAGTTAATGTACGGGTGATAGCCATACGAATTGAAAACCAATTGGTATTCGTATTTGTACCAGTGTAGGCATCGGCAAGATTAACCGAGACATAATCCGAACTCGTGCCAAAGCGTAGTTCACCAATGCCAGCTAAACTGACGTCCACTCGAAGAGCGGGGATATCACCTCCTGGGGTTAGACTGCTGTCGGAAATCCCCAGAGCAAAGACGCTCACCGATCGGGAACCATTGACAAGACCTTCACCACGCCAGACTGCTTCAATTGCCACAGTCTCATCAACCTCTAATGATGCCGCTAAGGCAGTAAAATTGAGCGCACGTGACCAGCTAGCACCGCAACTAGCATAGCCGAAACTACCAGTTTCAGCAGCCACCCAGCCGCCCGGTTGCGCCGACCAGTTTCGAACACCATTTATTGTCGCTCCATTCGAGAACCCACTGCCACTAGTAAATTCATCATTCAACAACTGCGCATTGAGCGAGCTATAAATGGTGTGAATCAGTATGAGGGCGATATAGGGGAGTGATTTAATTGATCTTATCATAGCAAATCTTAAAGACACCAATGTATGACACAGGCTATACACGTGTAAATCAAATTCTTTAACAGCTTCACATTGAGTGACAGCAGCTCTATCGAAATTCGACACTAATCCCACCGGGTTGTCTTGAATTTCCTCAGTGCAGCGTTTTACGGTGTACGTTTAATGATGAGAGAGCCCGCACGCTGAATCGCGATTCGCAGCGACTTCCTAAAGACACAATCAAATCGATGTAATTGCATCCAAATGAGAAGGCATGCCTCGCATAGGTGAGGCATATTTTAGTGGCACAAGCTGTTTCAATTTGTTATCCGCTATTTTCAGGTTCGATGTACTTTAATACATGTTCGATCTTGCTTAAAAAAATGCAGCTGCTCTCACAAACTGAACCCTTTCAACAAGCACTCGCCGCTTGGTATTCCACCGCGCAACGACCACTGCCTTGGCGTACCGCACCCTCGCTTTACAAGACCGTCGTCTCCGAACTCATGGCGCAGCAGACGCAGATTAAGACAATGCTGCCCTACTTTGATCGCTGGCTCAAACGCTTCCCTGACTTCGAAGCACTCGCCGAAGCACCGAGCGAAGACGTGCTCAAACATTGGGAAGGACTCGGCTATTACAGTCGCGCACGCAACTTACACAAACTCGCCAAAGACTATATGGCACTCGAGACCAAGCCAACCACTGCCAAACAATGGCAAGCGCTACCCGGCATCGGCCCCTACACCTCTGCTGCCATTAGCTCTATCGCACAAAACTACCCCGCAGCGGTAGTGGATGGCAACGTGGTGCGCATCCTCGCCCGACTCACCAACGACACACGCTGCTTCAAAAATAACGGCGACGCGGTCAAAGCCTTCACTCCTATAGCCGATACGGTACTCAATCACAACACCCCAGGCGATCACAACCAGGCCATGATGGAGCTCGGCGCGACCATCTGCCAAAAAGCCAATCCACTTTGCACGGTCTGCCCCGTAGTAAAGTTTTGCGCGGCAGCAGCAAACGGCTTACAAGAAAACATACCAAACATTCAGCGCAAAGCCACTCAGCAAGTGCAGATTGATCGTATTTGGAGCGTGAATGACGGTAAGCTGTTGCTCCATCGTATCCCAGACGACGCCAAACAACTCGCAGGCCAATACGAGCTCCCAGCCATCACACACTTTAAAGGCAAACCCCAACTTGATCAGGCCCTCATCACTAAAACCCGCGGCATCACGAACAAACGTAT
>ERZ887830.1286-NODE-1286-length-14314-cov-24.966968_pt1 | contig 14314 bp, 10 predicted proteins | sample MGYA00521101_ERZ887830 | MGnify/ENA primary metagenome ERZ887830 (study PRJEB32303, sample SAMEA104408592) | aquatic metagenome | biome: Marine water; feature: Pelagic; material: water | place: Baltic Sea | collected 2014-06-05T16:38:00 | depth 1,762 m ...
TGCCATCATCATCACGAAGGAACAATCCATCATCCGCTGCCCCCGGATTGCGGATGACCAGCCATGGGGCATTCGTATAGCGGCGAAGATAATCAACATCGATATTGCCCGACAGCATCAATTCGCGAATTAATGACAGGATCAATAACCCGTCAGTTCCCGGCGTAACACCGTACCAATCATCTGAAATAGCGGCATAGCCAGTTTGCACCGGATTAACCGAAACCACCCGCTTGCCACGGTTTTTCAATTTGCCAAGACCCATCTTAATGGGGTTTGAATCATGATCCTCGGCAACGCCGAACAACACGAACATTTCTGTCAAATCCCAATCAGGCGAGCCGAATTCCCAAAAAGCGCCGCCGATTGTATAAATGCCGCCAGCCGCCATATTGACCGAACAAAAGCCACCATGCGCGGCAAAATTCGGCGTGCCAAATTGCTGCGCCCACCAACCGGTCAGGGCTTGCGATTGATCACGGCCCGTAAAAAAAGCCAGTTTTTTCGGGTCGGTTTCGCGGATCGGGGCAAGCCAGCCAGTCGCCGTTGTCAGCGCCTCTTCCCAGCTGATTTCTTCAAATTGGCCACTGCCACGCGGGCCAACCCGTTTGAGCGGGCTTCGCAATCTTGCTGGCGAGTAATGCTGCATAATGCCAGCCGACCCCTTGGCGCATAAAACGCCCTTATTCACAGGGTGGTCGCGGTTACCTTCAATATAACGGACTTTGCCATCACGAAGGTGAACATTGATGCCGCAGCGGCATGCGCACATATAGCATGTGGTTTTCTTGACCTCATCCGCGACTTTAGGCGAACGCTCGACACTTGGTTCAACACTCATATTTTCGCTCCAAAAAATCAGCCGTCGTCGCGACCAGCAATTGCCGCCAATGCCAAAGATGCTAACCGGGCGGCGGGCGGATCAGACCGGCTTGTCAAAATAATCGGGATTGCCCCGCCAAGAACCAGCCCAGCGGCAAGACCGCCACCAAACCAGACAAGTGATTTAAACAGGATATTGCCAGATACAATATCCGGCACGACAAGACCATCTGCCATACCGGCAACTGGCCCGTCAACGCCCTTGATGGCAACCGCTTTTGGCGATACCGCCAAATCAAATGATAGCGGGCCAGCAAAATCAGCCTTTATATCAATGGCGCCTGCCCGCAACGCAATTTCGGCCGCTTCGCCGCTTGATGGCATTGCTGGCAAAATCGATTCAGTGGCCGATAAAACGGCGATACGAGGCCGCGACTGGCCAAGACGGCGGCTCATTTCGGCCATATGTAATGCCGCTTCGACGCGTGTTTCGATATCAGGGGCAACATTGACCGCAGCGTCACTAATCATCAAAGGGCGGCCACCTGCTGGCGGCAGCATGGCGAATAAATGCACCAGCCGTTTGCCCGTGCGGATGCCGGCAGCGCGTTTCACGATTCCGCCCATAAACACATCTGTATGAAGCTGGCCCTTGGCAAGACCGGCAACCCGCCCTTCGCCAAAAAGCGCAATCGCCGCGGCAATCGCCCCGTCTTCGCCTTCGGCCGGTATGATTTCAACACCATCAAGATCCCAGCCAATGGCAGCCGCATCTTGTTTAATGATATCAGCTTCACCAATAAGGATTGGCACTGCCAATTTTGCCGCCGCGGCAGCGCGTGCCGTTTCCAATGTTGCTTCGCCAATGGCCCGCACAAATCCAAATGGTTTTGGTGCAGATGACGCAGCCAGATCCAGCAGTTCCGGCGGACAGGCCATATCACCTGTGGCCAGAAAACGGCTTGCTATTGGGCTGGAAGTTTCGGCGCGGTTCGACATTCTATTCCCATTGTGACCGCCTGCAAAACAGGCAAAAATTTTTATCCGGCGACGTCGTCTTTTTGGATTTTACAAGATCAAGATTCGATAAGTGATGCTGGACGAACAGCGCAAAGCTTGCCAGCTATTTCTATATGCCATATTCGCCGCCGATCTTAAAGTGCCGATTGGGGCCAGATCACGCTATTTCTGGTACCAGATGCGCCTATCCATATTGCGGCGGCACAAGCGTTTGCTAATCAGGGTTTCAATTTTCGCATGCTTGCCGCAAGCCGCGCAATCCCGTCGGGTATCCGGTCTGCCGAAATCGCCGAATAGGAAAGACGGAAATAATTAAGTGGCGATGTATCACGATCGAAAAACACATCACCCGCCTCGATCAACACACCATCTTGCATGGCACGTTCTGCCAAAATACGCGAATCAAGCCAATCCGGCCCGCTGACCCAAAAGCTGGTCCCGCCAAAATGCGCGGCGCTATGCGAAAACAGCCCTTCAGCGTCAATTGCCGTTTGCAACACCCGCCGCCGTTCGGCCAGATGGCGGCGAAGACGGCGAATTTGCGCATCATAATGGCCAAGCGCCATAAAATAAGCCAGCGTGCGCTGCGCATGACCGGGCGGATGCCGTAAAATCAAATGGCGAAGCGCGCGCGCTTGCTGGATCAACCCTTCTGGCGCGACCATATAACCAAGTCGCAATCCGGGAAAAACCGATTTTGACAAGCTGCCAACATAAATGACGCGGCCATCCGTATCTTGTGCCTTAAGCGCCGGTGTCGGTGATTCCAGAAAATTCATTTCAAATTCGTAATCATCTTCGATAATCAGCAAATCATGCCGCGCCGCCATATCAAGCAATTGTCGCCGACGCGACGGTGACATGGTATGCGTTGTCGGGCATTGGTGCGACGGCGTGATAAAAACCGAATCCGCATGACAAAGGACGTCCTCATCAAGAATCAACCCGCCTGAATCGACTGGCAAGGCCGTGATCGATTGTGTCCGCTGCAACAAAATATCACGTAGGTCAGGATAAAACGGGCTTTCGATCACAACATGTTTGGATGCATCGACAAGCAGCTGGGCAACAAGATAAAGCGCATTTTGCGCGCCCAATGTTACCAAAATCTGTTCCGGCCGTGCCTTAATCCCTCGCCGTGGCAAGCTTCGCGAGCAGATATAATTGACCAGCATCGGATCATCATGCTGGCCAAAATCGCCAACCATCGTGCTGAAGTTGCGCATGCCCAAAGCCTGGCGCGCGCAATCACGCCATTCAGAATGCGAAAATAATTCATCATCCACCTGCCCATAGACAAAGGGATAGCGATATTCACGCCAATTCACTGGCTTTTGCACAGGCCGGATATAGCTGCATGATTGCACCAGCTTGGCATCCCAATCAATTTTACCAATGGCAGCATCATCGCCGGCGTCATGATTGGGGGGATCACTCGCCTTCTGGGCGCCCGGTGTATCAACAAGCCTTGTCGTCGGCGCATCATCACTCACAACATATCCAGATCGCTCGCGCGGCTGTAAATAGCCGGTATCGACAAGCGCCTGATAGGCAAAGATCACCGTATTGCGCGATACTTTTAGCTGCTGCGACAACATCCGGCTTGATGGCAATTTGTCACCCGGCAAAATCGAATGATTGAGAATCAATTCAACAATTGATTGCCTAATCTGCGCCTGAAGGCTGATCCCTGATGATGGATCCAACGCGATTGTCAGATTTTCATTCATGACAAAAACCCCTTATCTTGCCAGTTTCAGCGATGCCCACCCATTTCATCGGCGATGGAGGGGCAGTTTCGGCTCAAGATCATGATAACTGGTACCAATCAATGCCGCAACTGGTTCCATAGACAAGGCTTGCTGTCAATAATGGCTTTTGTCAGACTAGCATTGGTTTGGTAGGGTCTTTCGTGATGGATACACCTTTGGACATTGCCGAAACCATAGCATTTTCAAATATCACCGGAAGTGATACACCGAGTTAGAAGGTTTTTAGGCCGATAGCCGCCAATCCTGCTATCGCGCCATATAAATGATCATGCCGCGCCAAGCGCAGCTTTTAGAAGGAGCAGATAAATGTCGTATGACGTCAATTCACTCGAAGCGCATTGGATGCCATTCTCGGCAAATCGCGACTTCAAAAAAGACCCGCGTATCGTTGTCAAATCTGAAGGCATGTATATGTGGGATTACAAGGGCGGCGAGATCATTGACGGATCATCCGCCCTGTTCTGTACGCCGCTTGGCCATGGCCGTCGTGAAATTGCCGAAGCTGTTTACCAGCAAATGCTGGCCAATGACTATACACCGCATTTCCAGCTTGGCCACCCAGGTTCATTTGATCTTGCCGAGCGTGTTTGCCGGCTTCTTCCCGATCAGTTCAACCATGTGTTTTTCACCAATTCAGGATCCGAATCAATCGAGACCGCGATCAAGGTCGTTCTGGCCTATCAGCGTGCCGCAGGTCAGGCTCAGCGGAACCGGTTGATCAGCCGCGAACGTGCCTATCACGGCGTAAATATGGGCGGCGTATCGCTTGCCGGTATGGTTCGCAACCGCGAAACCTTTGGCCTGACTCTGCCAAACATCTCGCTTATCCGCCACACATGGCAAGAAGATCAGCGCTTTGCCAAAGGCCAGCCGAAAACCGGCGCCGAACTCGCGATGGATCTTGAGCGTATTGCCGAAAATCTTGGTGGTTCAACGCTGGCCGCGGTCTTTATCGAGCCTGTTGCCGGGTCAACGGGAACATTGGTTCCGCCAGTTGGCTATCTGGAAAAAATCCGCGAGATTTGTGACAAGCATGGATTGTTGCTGGTATTTGATGAGGTCATCACCGGCTTTGGCCGTATGGGAACCCCATTTGCCACCCAGAAATTCAATGTGCGCCCCGATATCATCACCATGGCCAAGGCGCTGACCAATGGATCGATTCCAATGGGCGGCGTTGCCGTGACCGATGAAATTTATGACACCATCACCAATGCTGCGCCCGAAAATGCCATTGAATTCTTCCATGGCTATACCTATTCGGCGCATCCGGCAGCCTGTGCTGCGGGCATTGCAACGCAGAAAATCTATGAAAGCGAAAGCATTTTTGAACGCTCAGCGGCGCTTGAGGATTATTTCCTTGATGCCATCTGGACGCTTCAAGATCATCCGCTTGTTGCCGATATCCGCGGCATTGGCCTGATGGCCGGTGTCGAGGTTCATTCTGACGGCGTCCCCGGACGGCGCGGTGGCCAGATGCAAAAGGATATGTTCTGGAACGGGCTTCATGTGAAATGGACTGGCGATAATGCGATTGTTGCACCGGCCTTTGTTGCCGAGCGCAAACATATTGACGAGATTGTCGATAAATTCCGTAGAACCTTGGACGAGACGCTAGAAGCCAGCGTTTAATGATTGCGGTAAGCGGCAGTGGCATTGCCGGTTTAGCGGCCGCGCTTGCCATTCTCCGCAACCAAAAACCAGTGTTGTTTGTTGCTGGCTCAATGCCAGCAACAACGCTTCACGGCGGGGTACAAATTGCCCCTAATGGCTGGGCAGCCCTTGATCAACTTGGGCTTGGCGAGGCGGCGCGCACACGCGCTACCAATTTACAGGCGATTACGGTTCGCGATATGCGTTCAGCCGCAACCCTTGCCAATCTTGATCTAAGCTCATCACCTTATGCCAGCCTGTCACGGGCCGATCTTGCCAGCATTCTTCAAGCCGAAATCAGCGCATCAAACGGCATTACCCATATTGCCGCCAATATCACCCATGTGGTTCAGCGCGGCCCTGATCAGGGCAAGGCAGTGCATATGCTAACCGATGATGGCAGTAGGCATATTGTCGATGCGTTGATTGCGGCGGATGGCGTTTCTGGTTTTGGCCGCCATTATGTGAACGGCACTGATAGCGGCACAACCACCACCCCCAATCATGGGCGCGTTGCGATGCGGGCCGTTGCTAAATCTGCCGATTTGCCGCGTATGTTTTCACAACCTTTTTGCAATCTATGGCTTGGGAAGGGCGCACATTTCGTGCATTACCCGCTGCATGGCGGCAAAGATGTGAATATGGTGCTGACGCTAGATGCGGCCAAGGCTGGTGATGGCTGGCAGCAGCGTTATCTTGGGCGCAATGATATTCTTGGCCAGCTTTGCGACCATGCCAATATCAAATGGGTCAAAACAGCGCTTCCGGCGCATCCATATCATGATTGCTGGCGACGCGGCCGAACGGTGCTGGCAGGCGATGCCGCCCATCCGATCCCGCCCAATCTGGCACAAGGTGCCGGGCAAAGCCTTGTTGATGCGGCCAGCCTTTTGCGCTGGATGGCACATGAAAATCTCGATTCTGCGCTGTCTGGCTATGCGCGTGAACGATCCAAAGCGGTTGGCATGATTTTCAAAAAAGCTGCGGTAAGCAGCAAAATCATGGCGCTTGACGGCACGGGTGCAACGGCGCGAAGCACAATCATTAGCCTTGGTGGTGCGCCAATGCTAAACGCATGGCTTGCCGAGGTCTGGGCGGCCGCCTAAGCGGCACCAGCTGGCCCTTGCCCCTTACCCAGATCATTAAAGATGAAGGCCGCGATCAGCCTTTGCCGCGCCATGGAATAAGCCGCCCAATAACCCAGCGCATCATCAGATCGAAAACCAGACCCAAACTGCCCATGATCAAAATCGTGACCCAGATCAATTCATAGTCCGATACCGTACGCGCGACATTTTCGATGAAGCCAACACCCGTTGTACCAGCCAACATTTCTGCGGCCACAAGTGTGCCCCAACAAACGCCAATCGAAATGCGGATACCCGTCATGATCTCAGGCAAGGCATTTGGCAGGATTACATAACGCAGGATTTGTCTGTCACTGGCACCAAGCGAATGTGACGCTCTGATTTTTGACAATTGCGCCCCTGACGCGCCGGTTCGTGCCGAAATCACCATAATGGCAAAAGCGACCATGAACAAAAGGAAGATTTTACCATCATCCTGAATGCCGAAAATGGTCAGGATCAATGGCGCCCACGCCAATGGTGGTACCGGCCGGTAAAGCTCAATCATCGGGTCAAAGAAGGATTTGCAAAAGCGCGAAACCCCCATATAGATGCCAAGCGGCACGCCAAGCAAAATACCAAAGAACATCGCCACCAGAACGCGGAAAAGCGAGTCCCAGATATGGCCATCCAGCATTGGAACCGCGCCAAGATAAACATCGCCTTGTGCCAGCGCCAACATCCAATCTTTATAATTAGGCTCAAACCGCCCAGCATCATTCAACCGGCCATAGTCGCCGGGAAGAAGATCAATCGTCGCGTCTGGAATCAAGAAAGACACAACATCTGAAATCGGAAGCCATTTCCACCATAATAAGGTGGTGCCTTTATAGCCGCCACCATTTTCAACATCAGGATTGGCCAACGCAAAAAACTTGGCAACAACATCGGTAGGTTTTGGTAACCAGCGCCCCGGCCCCTGTTCGGTACATTGCGTCCGTGATTTAACAATATCACCCGCCGGGAAAAACAGCATTTCGACAAAACCAAGGCTGCCTTTTGCCCGCTCGGCCTGATCAAGCATCGTCTGAACAGCAACCTGCATTTCGGCCATTACGACAGCTGGGAAAATCTTGCCATCGTCAATCCGCTTGAAAATCCGATCAACCGCTTTCATGTAATCGGCACGTTCTTTGACAATTTGCGCATCGCCATCATCCATTGATGGTGATTTTTTCAACGCAGTGATCATTGTCTTGGTTTCGGCAATCAGCGCTTTTGCCGCTGGCGCCAAATTACGGATTTTCAAATAGTCTTTTGATAAGGCAGCCGCATCGCTTGCAAGCGCATTATACATGGCGCCTTTTGCCGAAATCGGAAGCAACGGGATTTCTGGCTCGGTAATGCCCCATGATGGCTGTGCCAAGGCATCAGCTGATGCTGTCCAGCCTGGTTTCGGATTGGCCAATTCATTGGTAATCGCAGCATAGCCAGCTTTGATGGCTTGGATATCGGCAATCGTTTTCTGATCAACAAAATCTGGCGTCGCCATCATGCTTATCAATTGCTGGGTGTTTTGCATGACCTGAGTCACACGCGCCGCATCGGCTGGCGAAAAGACATTTGCCGGAAGCCGCGCCTGCAATTCATCAAGCTGGCGCGAATTGCGCACCAGCAAGGTTTTCGATTTGGAATAGCGTGATTCGATCGCCAAGGATGAGGTAACCGGCGACACGGCCTCATGCAGCTTGGCAACCTGACATAATTCATTGGCCGCCTGCGGGAAAAAGGCCCGCGCCGAACCCCATGAAAAATAAAACCAGACAAGAAGCAATGTTGACACACCGCATACCGCCCAGAACCAGCCACCAACGGTTCGTTCAGGATCACCAAAAACCTGATCTTTTTCGCGAAGGCGCGTTTGCTTCAGCCCATAAAAGATCGAGGCAAAAAAGCTGCCAACCAAACAAAGGATGATGACTGCCGCGACCAAGGCGCGATTATCTGAAAGCCAATCAAGCACCGCCCATAATCTCCTCTTCCATATTCCAGATCATGGTTAGAATTTCTTCACGAACTGTGGAAAATTCAGGCTCTAATTTAATATCGCGCAACGAACGTTTCAGCCCCCATTCCGCAAAAGGAAGCTGATATTCCTTATGAATTCGGCCCGGACGTGGCGCCATCACAAACAAGCGCTCGCCAAGCAATAAAGCCTCTTCAACCGAATGCGTAATAATGATGATGGTCTTGCCGGTTTTTTTCCATAGTTCCAGCACCAATGATTGCATCTTTTCGCGTGTCAGCGCATCGAGCGCGCCAAGCGGCTCATCCATCAAAATCACATCGGGATCATTCACCAAACAGCGTGCCAATGCCACACGTTGCTGCATGCCACCTGATAACTGGTATGTTGGCGTGTCGGCAAATCCTTGCAAGCCAACAGTTGCCAGCCATTTTTCCACCTGATCACGCGATTCGGCTTCGCTAACGCCTTGCATACGAAGCCCAAAATCAACATTTTTGGCAACGGTCAGCCATTCAAAAAGCGCGCCTTGCTGAAACACCATGCCGCGATCGGCACCCGGCCCGTCAATCACGCGGTCGCCAACGGCAATCTGGCCACTTGTCGGGGTGATGAAACCTGCAACCATATTCAGCAATGTTGTCTTGCCACAGCCTGATGGGCCGAGAACACTCAGCAGCTCGCCCTTTTTCAAAGTGAAATTAATGTCTTTTAGAGCTTCGACCTTGGCACCGGTTTGCTGGTTCGCAAAAGTCATGCAGAGATCTGTACATTTGAGATCAGCCAAGCGTGACCCCCTTTATCAAATTAGAAAAACAAGGCTCGCAAAAGCCTTGTTTTTCTTGTTTTCAAGATACTTGTTTAGTCAAGATATTCGCCGGTGATGACTTTGCTGATCTTCTTATCAACATTCCATGCGCCAGCTTTCTTGAAGACCAAACCAAGTGACTCGGCAGCCGCAACCGCAACACCGTCAGAACCGAAGAACTGTGCCTTTTGATCGGCAGCTGTTGGGAAGATAAAGCCAGACATCTGATTCTTCGTGGTTGAAACATCCATACCGGCATCCGCAGCAACTTTCTTCAACTGCGCGTCGCTTGCTGTCCAGTTTGCATTCGCCTCATGCGTAACCTCAAGGAAAGTGCGCAACAAGCCCGGATTTTCGGTTGCGAATTTTTCTGTGACAGACACAACATCAAACGAGCCAATTCCGGCATCACGCTTTTGCTGTGATGACATGATTGGTGCCCCCACTTCGCCAGCTTTTTTCGCTGAGTCACCGCCAAAGATACAAGCCATATCAACCGAGCCTTCGGCCAGTGATACCGCACCATCGGCAGGTGCCTGATCAACAATCTTCATTGTCGATGTGTCAACATTGAGAACCTGCATATATTTGCGGAACGCGAAATCGGCCATGGTATTCAACGGCACTGCAACGGTTCTGCCTTCAAGCTCAGATGCGTTTGATGAATTGATGCCAAGACCATTTTTCACAAAGCAATCATTTGCTTCATAAATCACAGCAACAGACACCATTTTGATTGGCGCGCCCTGCTGGATCGCCGTCACAAACGGCGCAAGACCCTGTGAATAGGCAATATCAATATCACCAGCAAGCATGGCTTCGGTCATTTGAACACCTGTTGAAAAATTTGTCCATTTGACGTCAACACCCATGGCATCGTCATAGGTCTTGTCGACCTTGGCGATTTGGTTTGGTGTTGCCCATTCCAGGAAAAACGCGACATTGACGCTATCAGCTGCATGCGCAAGGCTGGCGCCTCCCATCATAACTGCTGCAACGCTGGCTGATACAAGATTTTTTGTGGTTTTCTTCATATTAATCTCCCTAAACGATGGCAATAAGCTGCCCTGCAAAGATATTGCTAAGAAATGACGATTATCCTGTCATTTTCCATACCATATGAACGCTAACATGTTTCAAGATTGCCTCAATAAAAAAATTTACCAAAGCAAAAAACAATAATAAATAATGGTATTGGTTTGTTTGCCACAGAGTGTTAATTTGCGCCATCACAGCCGGTAAATTACTGCATTAAAGACTGACCATGAGCTCGTTTGACGCTGAAATGAACGCGATGCTTGACCGCCTTGGCGCCGCCAATGACGGCTTTGTTGTTGCGGCATTATATAAATTTGTCTCACTTGACGATATCGACGGGCTGCGCCAGACCTTGCAGCAGCTTTGCGATAAAAACCAGATTCTTGGCACGATTCTCTTGGCCGAAGAAGGCATCAATGGCACCATCGCGGCCTCGCGGGACGGCATGGCGCAATGTCTGAATTGGCTCGAGGCTGATGGCCGGTTTGAACAATTATCGCTAAAATTTTCATTTAGCCCCGATCAGCCTTTCCTGCGGATGAAAGTGCGCCCGAAACGCGAAATCGTGACAATGGGATGTCCTGAGATCAATCCGGCCAAACGAACCGGAACCTATGTTGACCCGAAAGATTGGAACGGCTTGATTGCCGATCCGGATGTTTTGCTTGTTGATACGCGCAATAGCTATGAAACCGCAATTGGCATGTTTGCTGGTGCGGTCGATCCCATGACAACAAATTTTCGCGAATTTCCCGAATGGGCGCATTCACTAGCCAATCAGCCAGCCGACCGACGCCCCACGAAAATTGCAATGTATTGTACTGGCGGCATTCGCTGCGAAAAAGCCAGCGCGCTGATGCAAGATATGGGCTTTGACGAGGTTTATCATCTAAAAGGCGGCATTTTGAAATATCTTGAAGATGTCCCCCCTGCCAACAGCCAATGGCAAGGCGAATGTTTTGTTTTTGACGGGCGCGTAGCGGTTGACCATGATTTGCAGCCCGGAAGCTATAATATGTGCCATGCTTGCCGCATGCCACTATCGGCCGATGATTTGGCGCATGCCGATTTTGAAGATGGCATTAGCTGTCCACATTGCAAACCTGATCTTGATCCCGAACGGGCGGCGCGTTTTGCCGAACGGCAAAAACAAATGCGACTTGCCGCCGATCGCGGCGAGGTTCATCTTGGCATAAACCCACGCCGCGAGAAAACACCCTCATCCGGGCCAGAAAGCAGCTAGCGCTGACGTCCATGCGGCGCCAGAAAATCAAGAATCGGGCCCTTTGGCACAATGCCCGTCGGGTTCAGATTGCGATGGCTTGCATAATAATGTGTTTTGATATGCGGCATCACCACCGTTTCGGCGATTCCCGGCATTTGATATAGCTCACGAAGATAGCCCGACAAGGCCGGATAATCGGCAATACGCCGCAAATTGCATTTGAAATGCCCAACATAGACCGGATCGAACCGAACCAATGTCGTGAAAAGCCGCCAATCAGCCTCGGTGATATCATCCCCGATTAGATAGCGGCTCGCACCCAAACGCGCCTCGATACGGTCAAGCGCGTCAAACAGACCTGTAACCGCCTCTTCATAAGCCGATGCCTTTGTCGCAAATCCAGCGCGATAAACACCATTATTTATATGTTGGTAGATATCTTCATTGATGATCTCAATGGCGTTGCGTTTTGCCGCTGGCCAGAAATCCAGTTCATTGCCAGTGATCGTATCAAATGCCGAATTGAACATGCGAATAATTTCTGATGATTCATTCGAAATAATCTGTTCGGTTTGTTTGTCCCATAAAACCGGCACCGTCACCCGCCCAGTCACGTCGGGTTTCGATTTCTGGTAAATCTGATAAAGAAAATCACTTTGATAAAGCGCGTCGCCAGTCGCAAATTCATCAGTGGCAAAGCTCCAGCCATTTTCCAACATCAGCGGATGCACAACTGAAACCGAAATATGCTCATCCAGCCCTTTTAAATGACGAAAAATCATCGTCCGATGCGCCCAGGGGCAAGCATGCGAAACATAAAGATGATAACGCCCAGATTCGGCTTTGAACCCAGCTTTGCCCGTTGGCCCAGCCGCACCATCTGCGGTTATCCAATGGCGAAATCCGGCATCTTCACGAACAAATTTGCCATCGGTCTTTTCGGTATCATACCAAGCCGTTGACCAGCTTCCGTCGATTAGTAATCCCATTTGGATTCTCCATGGTCGAAAGCGATAACATGCCCGTTCGGAGCACCAAAATCAGGCCATATATTCATTGGCTATGCGAAATTAGGCGGCCGCAGCGCGAATCGCCGCCATATTTTCAGCATAGGACGCGCCTTTAAAGACGGCCGAACCGGCAACAAGCGCCCGCGCACCTGCAGCAACCACCTTGCCAGCATTATCAGCCGTGATTCCGCCATCAACCTCGATGGTGATCGGACGATCACCGATCATCGCCTTGGTTGCGGCAATCTTGTCGATCATAGCATTGATAAAGCTTTGCCCACCAAATCCCGGATTGACCGTCATCACAAGGATAAGATCCAGCCGGTCAAGAACATGCTGCAACCCGTCAATCGGCGTATGCGGATTCAACGAAACACCGGCCTTGCAACCCAGTTCGCGGATGTGGCTTAGGCTGCGATCAAGATGGGGGCAGGCTTCTGCATGAACGGTAATGATATCCGATCCGGCAGCGGCATATTCGGTCAACAGCGCATCAGGGTTCGACACCATCAGATGCGTGTCAAAACATTTCTGACTATGCGGCCGCAAAGCCTTGATCAAAGGCGGGCCAAAGGTCAGGTTCGGTACAAAATGGCCATCCATGACATCAAGGTGAATCCAATCGGCACCCGCTGCATCGACGGCCTTCACCTCATCGCCAATCCGGCTGAAATCAGCAGCCAATATCGACGGGGCAATTATCAGATCATCAGTCATTTTATCCAATCCCAATCATGGTGAACTCATGCTGGTATTCGGCGTAGTGTAGCCGCTTTGTCAGGCTTATCTAGTGGCAATGACATTAAATTACAAGCCATTCACCAGCCCCACGCCCATCACCTATCGTCGCCAATCGATCATATTTTTCCCACCTGCGTCAAAATATAGCTGATAAAGCGATGACAAACCGGTTTGAAATAAGGTAGATTGACCGCCGGTTTCCAATCATTAACCCCAACATCTAAGGACAGTAACATGACCTCTTCAAAGCCACAGTTTCAGTGGGACGATCCGTTTTTCCTTGAGGCGCAGCTTAACGATGAAGAACGTATGGTTCGCGATGCCGCCAAGGCATTTGCCGATGACATTTTGATGCCACGGGTCATTGGAGATTTCCGCGATGAGGCTTTTGATCCAGCATTATTAAAAGATATGGGTGCGCTTGGCCTTCTCGGCTCGACAATCCCCGAAGAATTCGGCGGCGCTGGCGTCAACCATGTTGCCTATGGTCTTGCTGCACGCGAGATCGAACGCGTCGATTCTGGCTATCGTTCAGCCATGTCAGTTCAATCATCCCTTGTCATGCATCCGATCTATAGCTTTGGGAGTGACGAGCAAAAGCATAAATTCCTGCCGAAATTGGCAACCGGCGAGATGATCGGCTGTTTTGGCCTAACCGAGCCTGATTTCGGATCTGATCCGGGCGGCATGTCAACCAAGGCGGTCAAGACCGATGGCGGCTATCATTTGTCAGGGTCAAAAACCTGGATTTCAAATGCACCCTATGCCGACATCGCCATCATCTGGGCCAAGCTTGACGGCGCAATCCGCGGCTTCATTGTCGAGCGTGAAACCGCTGGTAGCGGCTTTAGCACCCCGAAAATCGAGGGCAAGCTATCGCTTCGGGCCTCGGTCACCGGTTCGATCCAGATGGATAATGCCTTTGTGTCTGAGGATAATCTTTTGCCGCATGTTAGCGGATTAAAAGGGCCGTTTTCCTGCTTGAATAAAGCCCGCTATGGCATTGCCTGGGGCGTTATGGGGGCGTCTGAATTCTGCTGGCACGCAGCGCGTCAATATACACTTGATCGCAAGCAGTTTAACCGGCCTCTCGCCGCCAATCAGCTTATCCAGCTAAAGCTTGCCGATATGC
>ERZ887830.1288-NODE-1288-length-14303-cov-9.481822_pt1 | contig 14303 bp, 10 predicted proteins | sample MGYA00521101_ERZ887830 | MGnify/ENA primary metagenome ERZ887830 (study PRJEB32303, sample SAMEA104408592) | aquatic metagenome | biome: Marine water; feature: Pelagic; material: water | place: Baltic Sea | collected 2014-06-05T16:38:00 | depth 1,762 m ...
ACTATTTAGAAAGCCTTTATGACGAGTTCGATCAGGACTGGCTTCTTGCGCTAGCCGCCTACAATACTGGGAGCGGTAATGTACGCCGTGCTCTCCGCAAGCAAAAAAAAATAACTAACGATCATGGCTATTCTCGTTTCTGGGAACTTAAACTGAGCGGAGAAACACGTGATCATATCCCTCGAATACTCGCCCTTGCGCTCGTAGTTGATAATCCTAAAGAGCATGGCGTCGAACTTCTTCCTATTGCTAACAAAAAATACCTCTACCCTGTCACTCTTTCAGCACAAATCGACTTAAGCCTGGCTGCCCGCCTCGCAGACATAGACCTAAACACGCTTAAAAGCCTGAACCCTCAGTATCGCCAATGGGCTACCCCCCCGGACGATTCAAGAGAGCTTTATCTTCCTGAGAAAGAAAGCGCTCGCCTATCTAAAGTCCTTCTCACTATGGATGAATCGATACTGATTACGTTTGATCGCTACAGCATAAAATCTGGCGATACACTTGGCGCGATTGCGCGCAAATTTGGTACGCGGGTTGACGTGCTGCAGCGCGCAAACAGTCTGAACGGAAGCAGAATTATAGCTGGCGAATCCTTACTAGTCCCGCGAGGAGAGGTAAGCGACTTTTCTCCACCCAACATAAAGAACAACGATGTAAGTAAAATTGCACCGACTAGTTACACTGTTCGGCGCGGAGATAATCTTTGGTCAATTGCACGCCGCTACAATCTATATTCGGCTGATATTGTGCGGTTGAACAATTTGAGCGATGGCGAAGTTCTACAACCGGGGCAAAGATTGCTACTACGCAATGCCAGAGAAAATGCAGTTAGTACGACAAATAGCGACTAATCGCCATTAAGCGCTCGTCAGCGAAACAGGCTAATGTTAAGAATAAATAAGCAAACACGCCTAATCTAGAATTGGTCAGTTAGCTAAGAATAAAAAGAGAATATTATGACAGCGATTTCTACACATACGGGCACTGAGTTTTTTGGGCACCCGAAAGCATTAGTCATCTGCTTCCTTACCGAGATGTGGGAGCGATTTAGCTACTATGGCATGCGGGCGCTTCTCATTTTTTATCTCACTCAGCACTTTCTCTTCAGCGACGAAGTGGCTGCTGGAATATTCGGCTCCTATATTTCACTCGTCTATATCACGCCCGTTTTAGGTGGCATTATTGCTGACCGCTATTTGGGCGCCAGTAAAGCCGTCATTCTTGGCGCGATTCTACTCGTTGCAGGCCATCTGGGTATGGCTCTAGAAGGCACGCAAGCTATTGAGAGGATGGGGTCGGGGGGCAGTGAAATTGTAAGAGACCCCTTCTATCTTCAAATATTCTATTTTTCACTCGGCCTGATTATCGTTGGAGTTGGATTTCTTAAAGGGAATATTTCAACACTCGTCGGGTCGCTTTATGACCGCGAAGACCCTCGCAGAGATGGAGCCTATACCCTATTTTATATGGGAATTAATCTTGGCTCTTTTTTAGGGGCAATCATTTGTGGATTTTTACTCCAGTATAAAGGCTTCAGCTGGGGCTTCGGAGCAGCTGGGATTGGCATGCTTGCGGGACTCGTCGTTTTCATCAAAGGACGGCATTTGTTCGGCGACGCAGGGCTACCAAAGCAGCCCGAGCAACTCGCGCGAAAGACTCTAGTTGGCCTAAGTACAGAGTGGTTGATCTATGCAGCTAGCCTCTTCGCGGTTTTCATTTGCTGGCAACTAATGCAGTCGCCTGCGATTGTCGGCGGGCTTCTTGGCACCTCTTTGGTACTCGCGGTCGGCGCAGTTGTCTTCTATTCTTTAACTCAATGCGAACCGATAGACCGCGATCGAATGCTCGTTTGCTTGTTCCTAATGAGTTATCAGGTAATTTTCTGGTCGCTTTTCGAACAAACAGCGAGTTCGTTAAGCCTCATGACTGATCGTAATGTGGATCGCGTTATTCTCGGTTTTGAGATTCCAGCTGCTGCGTTTCAATCGATCAATGCCTTTTTTATTATCACGCTTGCGCCACTATTCAACTTCCTATGGATCACGCTAGCACGGCGCGGATGGGAGCCTTCAACTCCGACTAAATTTGCGTTGTCGCTGATTCAGCTTGGCCTCGGTTTCCTGCTCCTCGTTTATGGTGCAGGACTTGCAACAGACCCGACCCAGGTTGCCGTTATCTGGATTGTGCTCCTCTACCTTTTGCATACCACCGGCGAGCTCTGCATCTCGCCGGTTGGGCTTTCGATGACCTCTCGCCTTTCAGTCCCCGGAGTGGTCGGAATGATGATGGGCTGCTGGTTCTTAGCTTCCGCGGCGGGTAATTACGTCTCTGGCACTATTGCAGCGATGACAGGTTCTGCGACGGTAGGTGGCGAAGTCGTCGATCCGGCTGCCGCGCTTCAGACCTATATGGACGTTTATCAGACTGCAGGCCTATATAGCATTGTCGTCGGTCTATTGGCATTGGCACTCGTGCCGATAATCAAACACTATATGCATGACGCATAATCAAGCAAAAACATAAGTACAAATACAACAGCATAAGGAGTAGCTGCATGGGTTACATGAGCGGAAAAAAAGTCCTCATACTAGGGGTTGCAAGCAAACTTTCTATTGCCTCGGGCATTGCTGAAGCGATGCACAGAGAAGGAGCAGAGCTCGCGTTTACCTACCAAGGTGAAAAGCTGCACGATAGAGTCGTCAAATTTGCTGCCGGCTGGGATTCTGAGTTGGTTTTTCCTTGCGATGTAACCAGTGATGAGCAGATCGATGCGTTGTTCGAAGACCTGGCTAAGCATTGGGACGGGATCGATTGTATCGTGCACTGCCTTGCCTTCGCGCCAGGTAATGAGTTGGATGGAAATTATGTAGACGTAACCACGCGCGCAGGCTTTAGCCTCGCACATGAAATCAGCTCTTTCAGCCTTGTTGCTCTCGCCAAGGCGGGGGCGAAGATGATGGAAGGTCGCAACGGCTCTCTGCTGACACTCAGTTATCTTGGCGCTGTGCGCAGCCTCCCTAACTACAATGTGATGGGGCTTGCAAAAGCGAGCCTTGAAGCAAATGTCCGTTATATGGCCTCAGCATTAGGACCCAAAGGTATTCGCGTTAATGCGATTTCGGCCGGACCGATTAAAACTCTCGCTGCAGCAGGGATAAAAAGTTTTAGGAAGATGCTCGAACACAATGCCAAGCAGACACCTTTACGCCGCAATGTCACTATCGAAGAAGTTGGCAACGCCGCGAGCTTTCTCTGCTCAGATCTCGCCTCAGGTATAAGCGGTGAAATACTTTATGTCGATGGGGGATTCAACACCACCGCTATGGGATCGCTTGAGCAAGCGGACTAGCGGAAGTGAGTACTGCCTAGTCACTCGACTAGGCAGTACGATTTTCGCAACAAATTAGAACGTATCGCCATCAAGATCGCGCTCTGGTACTACGATATCGCCAGTCTCTCTCAAATTTGCGACAAACGCTCTCAGCTCACTACTGCCTAAGTCGCCAACCACACTCTCTCGCATCGCGCTTTTCTCTGCATCGGCCAACGCATCAAAGCTGCCTTCGGTAACCGAGGTAAGCTCTGCCATAACAAAAGTGCCATTCGTTAAGCTCAACTGCGAACGCGAAACGCTGCCGCTAGCAGGCGCGGGTAAAGCGAAAATAGACTCTATAATCTCTCTGTTCACATTGCTCTGAGTGCGACGGACCGCAACCTCTGAGCGCCACTGCAATTCGTTGTCTGCAAGGAACAGTTCGGTATCGCTGCCCGCCTCTAAGAGCGTCGCTAGCTCGTTCCCGAGCGCAGTTACTGCGTCACGCTCCATCTGCGAACGTAAAGCTACGGCTATCTCAGGCTCTACATCGTCTAAGGGGAGAATGCCCTCTGGAGTGATCGTGTTCACTCTGAGAACAACTGCTCGTTCTCCGCCGATCTCGATCACGTCGCTGTTATTGCCATCGAGCATGACTTCATCCGAAAATGCGGCCTCCAAAATGCGAGGCTCAGAGAACAAACCACCACCACCGCTACGATCGAAATCACCGCTGGTGAGAATATCGAGGCCGAGTTCGTCGCTAAGCCGCTGCAAATCCGATGATTCGAAGGCCAAATTAGATAAATCAGACAACGCGCCAGCAAATGATTGCTCAACTTGCGCTGATTTTAAATCACGCTCAATGCGCGCAGCTACTTCATCGAATGACTGAAAAACCGCCGAATTGTCTTCAGTAAGCTTGACCACGTGTATGCCAAATTCAGTCTCGACGGGGCCGGCTGTATCACCCACGGCAAGACCTTCAAGCGCCTCTTCAATCTCACTTGGGAATGCACTACCGTCGCTAAAGCCTATGTCTCCGCCTTCTTCTGCCGACACTTGGTCACTCGATAGTTCTAACGCAAGTGACTCGAAGCTCTCGCCTAGATTCAGTCGCTCTATAGCGGCCGTCGCTGCCTCCATTGCTTGATAAACCGACAGTGTCGAACCCGTTTCGAACAAAATATGTGACGCTCGTTTTTCAGCCGAACCTTCGAAGCTACTGCGCTCAATCTCATACTGAGCTTGAACTGCTCCTTCTTCCAGCTCAATCGCATCCGCAAGACTTGCCTTATCGAGAACAACATAATCGACAGTCACGCTCTCAGGGCGGACGAAGCGTGTCTGATTTGACTCATAGTAAGCGGCAATTTCGTCACCAGTAATTGGTGTGCCTAATGTGCGAGTACCGGGCGGAATAGTTAGATAACGGAAATCTCTTGTCTGGGCGCTTAGGGACGCTAGTGTCTGGAGCTCAGACTCGGTGGCAAACCCTGATGAAGAATAGGCATTAACGACCTGTGAAAGAAGCATCTGACGACTGAGTGCGTCTTTGTAAGACTGGATTGAAAATCCTTGGCTATTCATCGTTCTCACCGCGAACTCTGGTTCGAAACGACCACCTACTTGGAAATTAGGGTTATCGATAATTGCTCGGTCGATGCGTTCAGCCGAAATACCCAACGCTGCAGCCTGAGCTGCCTGCCGCAGCAAAGTCTCCTCTACTATCTGGTTGATCGCGATTTGCTCGAGCAAAGACTGATCGATGCCCTCGGCGCTACCTCCGATAGAATTGATAAGCTCTTGAACACCCTGCTGCAATTGGAAATCGCTAATTTCTTCGCCGTTTACTTCGGCAATTCCTGGCGCGCGCGTGAGTCCACCAATAATCGATTCAGCCCCGAAAAGGACAAAAATAGCGACGATTAATCCTATGATGACCTTAGCGATGACACCTTGAGAGTTGTCGCGAATGTCTTGCAGCATGGTAAGTCCTATCCTAAATGAATTTTTGCTAATGATACGTGATATCAAGCCTAAGCCGAAGCGCGATTTTAGCATCATATAACGACAAAGGGCGCATCAATGATGCGCCCTTTGTCGTTATAACCTGGCCTTAGCCAGATTAGAAACCGTTACGTGTTTACGGCATCTTTTAAGGCTTTACCAGCTTTAAAGCTTGGTACGCGAGCCGCTTTGATCTCAATTGCTGCGCCGGTCTGTGGATTGCGACCTGTGCGTGCTGCGCGGTGCTTTGTCGCAAATGAGCCGAATCCAACCAACACTACAGGGTCTTCTTTTTTGAGCGAGTCTGTAATCGCATCAATCATGGCGTCAATTGCACGGCCCGCTGCTGCTTTGGGTAGGTCCGCACTTTCTGCTACAACGTCAATAAGTTCTGATTTATTCACAATATCCCCTTTACTTACATTATTTATGATTTTAAGTTTTGTGATTTTAAATAGTTCGCAGCAAAATTGAATTAATGTTGCGTAAATTATTTCCAAATCATGGTAACCGAAGCGACGCTATTATACGACACAAAAAAACACGCCAACAGGCTTGAACGCCACGAATGCTGTACCGTTATACCAATAGCCGAAATCCGGTGTCAACTAAAAACAACACGTAAGAAACCGCGAAAGTAAAAAGCCCACTAACTGCGAAAAATGCAAACGAAACGACTATTTAAATTTTCTAGTGCCGCTCTAAGTTGCCAGCCTCAGACGCAGCACCCTGCTTTTCCGTTACCTTCGCCGCAGCAATCGCTTCTAGAGTTAACGGTGTCGGCTGATGCTGCAATGCCACCTCTAGCACCTGGTCTATCCAGCGTACCGGCACTATTTCGAGGTCCGCCTTAATGTTGTCAGGAATCTCGGCAAGATCACGCTCATTGTCAGCGGGAATCAGCACAGTTTTTATATTGCCTCGGTGAGCCGCGAGCAGCTTCTCTTTCAGTCCACCGATTTTTAAGACTTGTCCGCGCAGGGTGATTTCACCCGTCATTGCAACATCAGCGCGGACCGGAATCTCAGTAAGAACTGACACGATCGCTGTACACATACCGACACCAGCGCTTGGCCCATCCTTCGGTGTCGCACCTTCTGGCACGTGAATATGCAAATCGCGCGTCTCGTGAAAATTCGAAGGCAAGCCCAGCGAGGCACTGCGGCTGCGCACGACAGTTAATGCCGCTTGAATTGACTCTTGCATCACATCGCCGAGGGATCCTGTTTTAATAGTCTTCCCCTTGCCTTCCACAGCAATAGCCTCGATCGTAAGAAGCTCTCCTCCGACTTGCGTCCAAGCGAGCCCGTTAACTTGGCCTATATGGTTCTCTTCTTCAGCCTTGCCGTAATCGTATTTTCTTACGCCGGAATACTCTTCGAGGTTATCCGCGTCGAGTTCGACTTTCGCATGGTTGCCCTTGAGAGAATTGTTTTTAACCACTTTCCGGCAAATCTTTGCGACTTCACGCTCAAGTCCTCGGACGCCCGCTTCTCGAGTGTAATAGCGAATGATGTCACGAATCGGCTGCTCGCTTATAGCGAGCTCTTCGTCTTTTACGCCATTATTCTTTTTCTGCTTTGGTACAAGATAGCGTTCGGCAATATTGAGCTTCTCTTCCTCGGTATAGCCAGGAATGCGAATAACTTCCATTCTATCTAAGAGCGCTTCAGGAATATTCATACTGTTTGATGTGCAGACAAACATCACCTCAGAGAGATCATAGTCGACCTCAAGGTAATGATCGTTGAAGCTACCGTTCTGCTCGGGATCTAATACCTCGAGCAGCGCAGAGGCCGGATCGCCACGATTATCCATTCCCATCTTGTCGATTTCATCAAGCAAGAAAAGCGGATTTTTAACGCCGACTTTCGATAGCTTCTGCATCAATTTGCCTGGCAAAGAGCCAATGTAGGTGCGACGATGCCCACGAATTTCAGCTTCATCGCGAACGCCACCCAGTGCCATTCGCACAAATTTGCGATTCGTTGCGCGCGCAATAGATTCGCCCAATGAGGTTTTTCCAACACCAGGAGGACCAACGAGGCAGAGTATTGGCGCTTTCAATTTTTTAACGCGCTTCTGTACAGCTAAGTATTCGAGGATCCGCTCCTTCACTTCTTTTAGACCATAGTGATCGTCTTCTAAAATTTGCTCAGCCTTGTCCAATTCGAGCCTGACCTTACTTCGTTTTTTCCATGGGACATTAATCATCCAATCGAGGTAGGTCCTGACCACAGAGGCCTCGGAAGACATTGGCGACATTTGCTTGAGCTTACTCAACTCTGAATTAGCTTTGTCTCTCGCCTCTTTCGGCATCCCTGCGTCTTCGATTTTTTGTTTTAGCTCTTCAGCTTCATTGGGGATGTCTTCGAGCTCACCCATTTCTTTCTGAATAGCTTTCATTTGCTCGTTAAGGTAGTACTCGCGCTGACTCTTCTCCATTTGTTTTTTCACGCGTCCGCGGATGCGTTTTTCGACTGCGAAGAGATCTATCTCGCTCTCTATTAGGGCCATCAAATGCTCAATGCGCGCCTGCAGCCCTGCGAGTTCAAGCAGGTTCTGCTTCTCATCGAGCTGGAGTGACATGTGTGAGGCGATAGTATCCACCTGCCTACCAGCCTCATCGATACTCGAAATTGAACTCATAACCTCAGGCGGAATTTTCTTGCTTAGCTGAACATAGTGATCGAACTGCGCCAGTAATGACCGAATTAGCGCGTCGGTCTCTTTGGCCGAAGGCTCCTCACCTGCGAGGACGCTAACATTCGCTGTAACATAATCGTCTTCGTAATTAACCGATTTAATTTTGGCGCGATCGAGTCCTTCGACTAACACCTTAACGGTGCCGTCTGGCAAACGAATCAGCTGGAGAATAGTAGCAACCGTGCCGATCTGGTAAAGATCCGACGCACTGGGATCGTCGTCAGCAGCGCTTTTTTGGGCGACTAACAGTACTTTTTTATCAGATGCCATCGCCGTCTCGAGCGCCTTAATAGATTTAGGCCTGCCGACGAAAAGGGGTTGCACGATCTGGGGATAAACTACGACGTCTCTTAATGGCAAGAGAGGAATAGAATTGGTTATAACAGTAGACGTAACTGACTCTTCATTAGTGCTCATGGGCTACCTTTGCGAATGGCGACCCCTGAGAGCCAGCCTTATATTAGTTAGACACTCTAGTGATGGTGGCGAGAAGATGAAATTTCAAGCCTGTCAGTCTTCAGCAGCCGCCTTACTCGTTGAAGCTTCGGCGTTTTCGAACATAAGCAGAGGCTCTGACTCGCCGTCTATCACTGCCGCATCTATGACCACTTTGCTGACTTTTTCGAGCGATGGGATCTTATACATGCTGTCTAGAAGCACCGATTCCATTATCGAACGCAGGCCCCGTGCGCCTGTCTTACGCTCTTTCGCCTTCTTGGCGATTGCGCGCAGCGCATCATCACGGAACTGTATCTCTACGTTCTCCATCTCGAAGAGCTTTGTGTACTGCTTTGTAAGCGAATTTTTGGGCTCATTTAGAATACGAACTAACGCATCTAGATCTAATTCCTCGAGCGTCGCAATCATTGGCAGACGGCCTACGAACTCCGGGATCAGGCCGTACTTGACGAGATCTTCAGGTTCTACGCTGCGCAGCGCTTCTCCGACCTTATCTTCTGTTTCTTTTGAGCGCACTTCAGCGGAGAAACCGATACCGCTTTTATGCGAACGGTCGAGAATAATCCTGTCGAGCCCCGCGAAGGCGCCGCCACAAATAAACAGAATGTTGGACGTGTCGACTTGAAGGAACTCTTGCTGCGGATGCTTACGGCCGCCTTGCGGAGGCACCGAGGCGACAGTGCCCTCAATAAGCTTCAAAAGCGCCTGCTGCACGCCTTCTCCTGACACGTCGCGCGTAATAGAAGGATTGTCTGACTTACGCGAAATCTTGTCTATTTCGTCGATGTAGACGATACCAATCTGCGCTTTGTCTACGTCGTAGTCGCATTTCTGCAGCAACTTTTGGATGATATTTTCAACATCCTCGCCTACGTAACCGGCCTCGGTAAGGGTTGTTGCGTCGGCAATCGTGAAAGGCACATCAAGCATGCGTGCGAGCGTCTCAGCAAGCAGAGTCTTGCCGGTACCCGTCGGACCCACCATGAGAATATTGCTTTTCCCTAATTCGACATCGCCCTTGGCGCTTTCGTAGTTGAGTCGTTTGTAGTGGTTATATACTGCGACAGCCAGCACCTTTTTCGCTGCATCCTGGCCTATAACGTACTCGTCGAGCGTCTCTTTAATCTCTTTAGGGACCGGCAGCTTTCTTGCTTTCGAGTCTGATTCGCGCTCCTGCACCTCTTCCTTAATGATATCGTTACAAAGCTCTACGCATTCGTCACAAACAAAAACGGAAGGCCCGGCAATCAACTTCTTAACTTCTTGCTGGCTTTTAGCACAGAACGAGCAGTAAAGCAGTTTGCCGCCATCGTCTGGCTTATTAAAATCGTCGTCTGACATAAAAAATGCTCAACTTTGCAATCGTGAGTTAGGCGTTAAACGCCTGCTAATGTCTTTTTATCTTCGCGTCGTCCAATAACTTTATCGACAAGGCCGTATTCACACGCTTCATCGGCACTCATGAAATTATCGCGCTCGGTATCTTTGGCAATTCTTTCTTCGTCCTGGCCGGTGTGCTCTGCCATCAAAACATTAAGTCTCTTACGTATCTTGATGATTTCATTAGCCTGTATTTCTATATCTGAGGCTTGCCCTTGCGCACCGCCACTTGGCTGATGGATCATCATGCGCGAATGTGGCAGCGCGAGACGCTTGCCCTTAGCTCCACCTGACAACAGCATGGCACCCATGCTGGCAGCCTGACCGATACACATAGTGCTCACATCAGGCTTAATAAACTGCATTGTGTCATAGATCGATAACCCGGCTGTCACAGATCCGCCTGGCGAATTAATATACAGGTGAATATCCTTATCAGGGTTTTCGGACTCTAAAAACAGCAGCTGTGCCACGACCAGATTTGCCATATGGTCTTCGACTTGCCCTGTTAAGAAAATCACTCTGTCTTTTAGCAAACGTGAGTAAATATCATATGACCGCTCGCCGCGCGCAGTCTGCTCAACCACCATAGGAACTAAGGCGGCGGAGGGTTGTTCAAAGCTAGTAGGCATAGTGATGTCCTTCGAGTCTAAAGGCGAGGCGACGGCAAGTGGCGCGGCCTCGTTTTGTCAAACATATTACTCCGCGTCGGCGCTTTCAGACTGCCTTTGCTCAGGTTTAATGACTTCCTGGTAAGAAACTGTCTTGTCTTCAACTTTTGCCGCGTCGAGTATGTAATCGAATACCTGATCTTCAACTACAGAACTTTCGATTGCCGATAGCTGTTCTTGATTGCCGTAATACCAATTGATCACCTCTTCGGGTGACTCGTAGGTAGCCGCAAGCTCTTCGATTGTCTCACGGACTTTAGCAGGATCTGCCTTTAGGTTTTGAGTCTGCATTACCTCACCAAGCACCAATCCGAGCTTAACCCGACGCGATGCCTGTTCAGTAAATAGCTCGTCTGGGAGCATACTTGGGTCTAAATTCGCCCCACCGCCCATTTGCTGGAGTGCTTGCGCTTTAAGCTGCTGTATTTCAGCTGCGATTAGTGCCGAAGGCACGTCAAGCTCGACGATTTCGATGAGCTTGTCCATGACCTGTGCTTTAAGCTTATTGCGGCTAGCCGCTTTGAGCTCGCGCTTCATATTGTTTGCAACTTCTTCGCGAAAGGCCTCATTGCCGCCTTCTTCAACCCCGAAGCTTTTGAAAAACTCTTCGTCTACCGCAGGTAGCACCTGCTCGCTGACGCTATTGAGCACCATGTCGAACTCGACCGCTTTACCGGCCAATTCGGCGTTGTGGTATTCGTCTGGAAAATTGAGAGACAGCGTAAATGCGTCGCCAGCAGATTTGCCAATGAGACCGGCTTCAAAGCCCGGTATCATGCGCTCAGAGCCGATGACCAAATCTGTGCCCGCCGCTTTACCGCCCTGAAATTCTTCGCCGTCGAGCTTGCCGTTATAGTCGATATTTACCCGATCTGTATCTGCTGCAGCACGCTCAACGGTTTCCCAGGTTTGGCGCTGCTTGCGCAATGTTTCGATCATCTCTTCGATATCGGCATCGCCGATATCCGCGCCTAATCGCGACACTTCAAGTGCGCTGAAATCGGGTAGCGTCACCTCAGGATAAACCTCGAAGGTTGCCGTGAAAGTCAGGTCAGCGCCCTCTTCCAGATTGCCAGGCTCGATAGAAGGCTGTCCGGCAGGCTTAACAGACTCTTGGGTCAGCGCGTCGAAATACGATTGATTGATCATTTCGCCGACTACGTCTTGGCGCACGCTTTTACCAAAGCGACTCTTAATCACCTTAAATGGCACTTTACCTTTTCGGAAGCCTTTTAGGTTAACCGACCCCGCAGCCTCTTGCAGGCGCGCATTAATGGCAGTCTCAACCCTTTCGCTCGGCACGGCGATAGTCATTTTTCTCTCGAGACCTTGGGTTGTTTCTATAGAAACCTGCATTGATAAACCTCTTCCGAACAAGAGTCGCTTCCGCGCTCTCGCAGTTAATGAATTGAGCAGTCTTTGAAACCGCTTAAGGTAGTAGACCTGCTCTACAAAGCAGGCGATTTTCCCACAGCAGCTAGCCTTATTCAATCACCGTCTCGTGGGCAAAGACGTAAGTTGGAAAACGGGGTTGCCAATAACTCAAATGAGACACACAATCAGGAACCAGTAAGGCTGCGAAATACAGGTAGAGGACAGCCGTCTAGTCCAATAGGATTCATAAAAACAATAAGGTGGCACAATGAATACTTCAACCGAGGGAAAAGACGAGAACCGTGACTCTGAGGATCTGAGCGCCTGCGTCGGCGAGGTCTATGAGGACAACAGCTTGTGGTATTTCCGCAACACGCTAGGCGAGCAGGTCGGCCCGTTCCGCTATGCAAGCGAGGCGAAATCTAATCTTGAGTCGCTTCTAATGAAGCTTCAAACACGGCTCAAACCTGAAAAATAGCAGCACTAAGCAATGCTTTAAGCGGCTATCGAGGCAGGTTGCACAAGCCTAATCGAACTGCATCGATTAAGTATCTGGGTAGCGTGCTCTAAAAAGAAGAAATAACCCTGCCTTGTAACAATGTGCGCCCGCCCTTTAGGCAGCTGTTGAGCGAGGAGAACAGAAGACCGGCCTACCCTTTCATCATCCCCTCGACCTTGCCAAAAATCCACATCAAGGGTGAGTTTGGCTAACTGGTAATCGAACGGAGCGAACCCCATAGATTCGTCTTGCGCCACGCCCCTCGAGCCTTGGCTGAGCGCCTCGCGCCTGTCCAACACAAGAATGCGACGTAACTCGCTGCTGTTCAAAGCCCGCCTGTCATATTTGCAAAGCTCTCTGCGCAGCGTATCGATATAGTTTCCCGTCGTCTTGCGATCTAAAAGCTCTCGCAGCGTCCAACCATGGCGAACAAGCGTTGCCACCCCTCTATTCATCCAAGGCCGCAGCCCATTAGCCCCCCGAAGCGTAAGCAGCGGCCCGCAGGGTATAGCCCCTAAGCTTATCTGCCCTTTTATGCGAGCTGGGTCTAGTTGCGCCAGTGCCAGTGCATACACTGCACCGTGTCCAAGTGTTAGGGTAGAAACACTGGTGAGCGCTAAATGGTCGAGCAGTTCCACCAAGTCATGAGCAAAAGGCTCAGGTGTGTTGCTGAAGCAAAACTCACTTTTGCCGATACCCGGACGATCGACGGCGATTAACCGAAGGCCACTTAGCCGGGCTTGCTGATGAAAGAGGCATGCTTCGAGGCGGGAACTGCCGTTTGAGTGGAAAAATAGAACTGGCAACCCGTCAGGACAGCCGAACTCACTCCATGCCAGTATTCGTGAGGAAGCGAGGCGCAGTGTATTGAATTCGGCTTCTAACCATCCAGTCTTAGTTGCGGTTGAGGTGACTACAGCACTGACAGCAAGTTTCGTGAGGTGCGTCTTCCCCTTCAAGCGTTCGTTACTTATTGTCATTCCAACGCTCCGTGTGACCTTCAATTCGCATCCAATCCGCGTCTGACGCAAAGCTTGGCGCGGAAAGCTCTCGACAGAGGGATAGTATCGTGGGAATATTTCCCACGTCAACCTGAAGCAGCCTCCGCACAGGCCTGATTGGGAAACGATTTTCCACAGGACTGTTACAGAACTATCAAAGGACTATACTGAGCATATGTCCCAACAAAACACAGACAAGCAACAGGCTTCGAGCCTTGTATTAGCTGCAATCGCGAAAGCCTTGAAGCCAATTGTTCGCCTGCTTCTTCATTACGGTATAGGCTACCCACAGCTTATCGCACTCCTTAAACACCTTTACGTCGATGTTGCGGAAGAGGAGTTGAATACCCCCATCAAGCGCATCTCCGATAGTCGAATCACTCTCTTAACCGGTGTACATCGTAAAGACGTTGCTAGACTTAGAAACGTCAGCCTTGAGGAGCAAGGCGAGCTAACAAAGAACTTTCTAGGCGACGCCTCGAGCGACAGTACAGCGTCACTAGGCGCCCGCCTGGTTGCCGAGTGGCTTGCGAACCCGCGGTTTTTAGAAGGCGGGATTGATGGCAACCCACCCGCTCCACTTGCCATTCGAACCACCGAGAAAGCCGACCACCCCGATTTTCAGGAATTGGTCGAAAAAATTTGTAAAAAAGACATGCGCGCCCGGTCCGTTTTGGACGAATGGCTAAGACTTGGGATCGTCAGCATAACCGGCGAGTACGTAACACTTAACACCGAGGCCTTCGCTCCAACGAAAGGCCTAGACGAAAAAGCGTATTTTTTCGGCCGCAATATTCAAGACCATTTAGAGGCCGGCGCGAGCAATCTTCGGGGTACTACCGCCCCTTTTTTCGATCGCAGTGTTTTCTATGACCGACTCTCAC
>ERZ887830.1289-NODE-1289-length-14302-cov-6.247491_pt1 | contig 14302 bp, 14 predicted proteins | sample MGYA00521101_ERZ887830 | MGnify/ENA primary metagenome ERZ887830 (study PRJEB32303, sample SAMEA104408592) | aquatic metagenome | biome: Marine water; feature: Pelagic; material: water | place: Baltic Sea | collected 2014-06-05T16:38:00 | depth 1,762 m ...
TATGTCAACGAAATGCTTGGGCCAAACATGCAAGCCGCCATTGCCGACTTCGCAACCTCTGTGCCTGCCAACACCACCGTGAGCGCAGGGGCTATCATTCCAGATGGCGTGCCCATTTACGCCCCCGACTGGGCGTTCGTCGCCGCCAACCGGCGTGCATGGATCGAACGTTTCGACAAGTTGATGGCGATCTGACCAATGGCACCCCCCGCATCGCGGGACATGGGCGACAGCAAATACTTGGACGTCACTGCCGTTGGCAAGGCGTTCAAGGGAGCGCCTGTTATGTCCGGTATGGATTTTCGTGTCGGACGAGGAGAGCTGGTGTCTCTTCTCGGGCCGTCCGGTTGTGGTAAGACAACGCTGCTCCGTATCATCGCAGGATTAACGACTGCAGACAGCGGTGAGGTTCTGCTCGACGGGCGCGCGATCACATCCACACCGGCCCATAAACGCAATATTTCAGTGGTCTTTCAAAGCTATGCGCTCTTCCCGCATCTGACGGTCGCCGAAAACGTCGCCTTTGGTCTGCGCGCACGGGGGCACGCAAAGAGCGATTGCGGCCCCAAGGTGGTCGAAGCCCTTGCCTTGGTCCGAATGAGCGACTTTGCCGAACGCAAAGTTGCAGCCTTGTCGGGGGGTCAACAACAACGCGTCGCCGTTGCACGGGCTCTGATAGTCGATCCTGTGCTTTTGCTGCTGGACGAACCCTTTTCGGCGCTGGACCGCAAACTGCGCGAGACCATGCAGGTCGAATTAAAAACCTTGCTGCGCGACCGCAACATGACAGCGATTTTTGTCACCCATGATCAAGATGAGGCCATGGGCGTCTCGGACCGCATTGCGGTCATGAACGCGGGCCAGATCGAACAATTCGCTACGCCGTCAGAACTCTATTCGCGGCCGGCGAGTGCGTTTGTCATGGATTTCGTTGGGCTTTCGACCCGCCTGAGCGGAGAGGTGATCGATTGCTCAGAGAACCGCTCAACCGTTCGCAGCGCATACGGGACCATCCACGCCCCCGGCACATTCGCCACCGGCGCACGGGTCACCATCGGGGTGCGGCCAGAGTTGGTTCAAACACGACCCGCTGAAAACACACTCAATGTCACTTTGGCGGACGCGATGGTGCTGGGCTCCAAAACGCAGCTGCATGGACGCGCCGAAACCGGCGACCGCCTGCTTTGCGAGGTGCCCGGAATGAACTCAGATTATGCGCCCGGCGATACGGTGACATTTGGCTGGGACGTCGCAGATACGCTGGTCTACGAGGCAGGCACATGACCGGACGCGCAGAACGCATCGGCCTTTTGGCTCTGCCCGGTCTGAGCTTTTTGGCCGTTATCTACGCGCTACCGTTGTTTATGCTGCTGCTGAAATCAGTCCAGATCGACGGCCAATTCTCGATCGCGGAATACATTGCTTTTTTTAGCGACAGCTACAATCTGTCGGTCCTGTGGCGGACGTTGCGCGTGGCGCTGCTGACCACTGGGCTGGCGCTGATCATTGCCTACCCCACCGCCATCATCATGGCCCGCGCAAAGGGCTTTTGGTTATCCGTTTTTCTGGTCGCTATGGTTCTGCCGATGTCCGTGGGCGTGGTCGTCAAAGCATTCGCCTGGACGATCCTTTTTCGCACACGCGGCGTGTTGAACGACACGCTGATGTCATTGGGCATTACCGACGCCCCCATTCGTATGCTCTTCACAGAAACAGCACTGATCATCGGCGCAGCAAATGTCTTTTTGCCCTTTATGGTGCTGCCCATCTACGCCGTGCTGCGCCAAATGGACAGCCGCCTGCCCGAGGCCGCAGCCTCGCTTGGGGCAACACCCGTATTCCGGTTTATGAACGTCACCCTTCCGCTGAGCCTGCCGGGCGTGGTTGCTGGCTGCGCCTTTACCTTCAGCCTCGCCATTTCGATGTATGTGATCCCGTCGCTTATCGTGGGTGAGCGGCAGCAAACACTGTCCATGCTGACGGCGCGGTCCTTTCTCTATCTGCGCAACGAAGCATTGGGGGCCACGATTTCCTCGATCCTGCTGTTGATCGCGATTTCTGTGGTTCTGGCATCAAGCTGGGCCGCGAACCGATTGGGGGCGCGGCAATGACCGGAACGGACCGCCTTGGGCTGGCCCTCAGCTGGGTGATCGCGCTAGGCTGCGTGATCTTCCTGATGCTGCCTATCGTCATCACATTGGCGGCGTCCTTTACATCCTCGGCGGTCTACACCCTGCCCCCGCCCGAATGGTCGCTGCGATGGTATCAATCACTTGAACGCCGATCGGGCCTGTGGGAGGCCGTCACCCTTTCGCTGAACCTTGCGGTGGTCTCAACAGTCATTTCACTGATCCTTGGCACCCTGGCGGCCATCGCTGTCACCCGCGGCTCTTTCCGTGGACGCGAAGCCATTGCGACCTTCACCGTTTCACCGCTGATGATGCCGGGGCTCGTGGTAGGTGTCGCCTTACTTCAGTTCTTTCGTGAAATCGGGCTGCGCGACGCCTATGTGTCGCTCCTGCTGGGCCATATCGTCATCACGCTGCCCTTCGTAATGCGCACGCTACTGGCCTCGATGGCCGCGTTTGATTTCAGCCTTGTCGATGCAGCACGGACCCTCGGGCTAAGCTACCCGCGCGCCATTCTTCAAGTGCTCGTGCCCAACCTTGCTCCGGCCTATCTGACCGGGGGTCTTTTCGCCTTTCTGGCGTCGATGGACAATTACCCGATTTCGATTTTCCTCACAGATGCGCGCAACAAAACGTTGCCCATCAAGATGTTGCAGTACCTCGAGGAACAGCCCGACCCCTCGCTGGCCGCCATATCGTCAGGTCTGATCCTGCTGGCCTGTATCGTTCTAGTGATCGGGTCACGCACCGTCGGGCTGAACAGGATGATCCAGGGATGAACCGGGACCTGCGCGGATACTGGGGCGCTGAGCCCGCCCCTTGCTGGCCAAACGGAGCGCGGCTGGCCGTGTCCTTTGTCGTCAATATCGAGGAAGGCGCAGAACTGTCGATTGCCGCGGGGGATGAGCGCAACGAAAGCCGCTATGAGGCCGTCGAAGAGGTCAAAGGCGCGCCAGATCCCTGTATGGAAAGCCACTTTGGCTATGGCCCTCGGCAAGGGTATCGGCGGATCGTAGACGCCTTGGCCGCGGCTAACGCAAAGGCGTCCTTTTCCGCCTGTGGCCGCGCCGCAGAGGCAACCCCGTGGATAATCCAGGACGCCGTTGCGCGCGGCCACGAGGTGTCCTGCCACGGATGGCGTTGGGAGACCCATGCAGGTATGACTGAGGCGCAGGAGCGCGAGATTATTGCCCGCACCCATGCGTCTATCGCACGGGTCGCTGGGGTCGCGCCCGTTGGCTGGCACACTCGGTCGGCCACCTCGCCACAAACCCGCGACCTGCTGAAGGAACATGGCGGGTTCACCTATGACAGTAACGCCTATGACGATGACATTCCTTACATGGATGGCACCCACGTCGTGCTGCCCTATGCCTTCGACACCAATGACATGCGGTTCTCACCAGGTGGTGGCTTTGTGCAGGCACGAGACTTTTCCGACTATGTGATCGCAGGGTTCGACCGGCTTTATGCCGAAGGCGCAAAGGCCGCACGCATGATGTCCATCGGATTGCACACCCGTATCATCGGACGACCCGCGCGTATTAGCGCGCTAGAGGCTGTTCTGACCCACATCACCGCCCATAAGGACGTCTGGATCGCCCCCCGGCGGGACATTGCGACCTGTTGGGCGCAAAACCACGGAGACGCAGAATGAGCCTGCTGGAAGGTCCAATCTCTGCTCTTGTCAGTGCCGTTCAAGGTGGCAAAGTGACCCCGTCCGCGCTGACGGCAGAAGCACTGGCCCGAGCCGAGGCACGAAACCCGGCGATCAACGCCATTTGTCAGATCAACCCCCAAGCTCAGGCGGAAGCATCGCGCATCGCCGCGCGGGTGGAGACTGGAGAGACCTTGCCCCTCGCAGGGGTACCGGTTCTGATCAAGGACAACATCTGGGTTAAGGGAATACGTATCACGCAAGGGTCAAACCTGTACGCGGATCATATCGCCCAAGAGGACGCCGAGGCGGTGAAACGTCTTAAACATGCTGGCGCTGTTATCATCGGGATTGCGACGTGCTCCGAATTCGCCTGCAAAGGGGCAACCGTATCGCCGCTTTATGGAATTACGCGCAACCCTATAAACCCCAGCCTAACGGCGGGTGGGTCTTCAGGCGGTTCCGTCGCTGCTGTGGCTGCCGGGATCGTCCCCTTGGCCTTGGGAACCGATGCGGGCGGATCATCGCGCCGCCCACCCGCCCATACGGGCCTGTGCGGGTTGAAGCCTACACAAGACCTGATCCCCTATGGTCCCAGCTTTGACGAGCCGGTCTGGGGCATCTCGGTCATCTGCCCGATCGCCCGCCGGATCGAGGACATATCGCTCGCCATGCGCGTGCTTGGCAGGCTAGAGCCTGTGCCGCCGACACCGCTTGAAATCGCTGTCTCGGAGGATTTTGGCACAGGTCAGCCCTTGGACCCCGATGTCAAAGCGAACTTCGAAGCTGTGACCAAGGCGATGAAATCTGCAGGCGTTCAGGTTGCGCACGCTCAGATGAACTGGCCCAATGAAGTCAAAGGACATGACATCCAGCCGCTACAATACGCAGGTCTGGCGCAGATGTATGGCGACGTATGGCGCAATACGCCCGACCTGTTTGATCCCGCAATTGCTGGGCAAATCGAAACAGGTCTTTCGCTGAGTGGCGTTGAGGTCGCGGCCGCGCATCACGTCTCGCACCAGATGCGCCAGACCCTGCGCGCTGCGCTGGATCGCTACGGGGTGATTGCGACCCCCACCACGCCCTGTGCGGCATGGTCTGCGGAATTGAACGCCCCGACCGAGATTGACGGAAGACCCGCCCAACCCCGCGACCACGCTGCCTTTACGCCGCAAATCAACCACGCCGGCGTGCCTGCTTTATCCCTTCCCTGCGGGTCGGACTCTCAAGGCCGGCCACTGGGTCTGCAACTGATCGCACAAGCGGGCTGCGACGGGGCGCTGATTGCCTTGGCGCAGCAGGTGGAACCGATCCTAAAGGAGATCACGTGACATGCGCCTTTTGCTGATTAATCCAAACATGACCGAAAGCATGACGCAGATCATGACGAATGTGGCACGCCAAACTGCCGGGCCAGAGGTCGAGATCGTGCCCCTGACGGCCACGTCCGGCTTTCCCTACATCGCGTCCCTTGCCGAGGCACAGATTGCGGGCGCAAATGTGCTCGAGACGATTGCCGCGCACCGCCACGATGTGGACGCCGTTATCATCGCCGCTTTTGGCGATCCTGGCCTTGCGGCCGCGCGTGAGTTGTTTGATCTGCCGATTGTCGGCATGGCCGAAGCTGCGGTGATGTCTGCGGCCATGCTGGGGGAGCGGTTTTCAGTCGTAACCTTTTCGCCATATATGGCGGGTTGGTATGACGCCTGCATCCGGCAAACCGGGTTGGGCGCACGGTTCACCGGAGTCCGGTGCCCCAAGGCACCGCCAGAAACGGTGGACAATGTGGCCGAGGTGTTGCGCAGCGACCTGATTGGCCTGGCCCGAGACGCAACGGCAACGGACGGGGCTGCCGTGGTGATCCTTGGGGGCGCACCTTTGGCGGGGCTTGCCCCACAAATCGCAGATGAAACACCCGGAATTTTGGTCGATCCAATTGCCGCTGCGACAGTTCAGGCAATGGCATTGTCGCGCCTGTCACCCAGCTACCGAAATCGCACAGCCCGCCCCGCTGCTAAGACCTCTAGCGGGCTTGGGGCTGATTTGAGTGCCGTTATCGCAGGAGAAATCGCATGAGCCATGACACTGTTATCACCGGTGCACGCGTCGTCAGCGCAAGCGGCACGACACACTGCGACATTGGGATCACCGATGGCAAGATCGCGACACTTGGCAGCGACTTGAAAGGCGCAGAAACCATCGATGCCACGGGCCTCATCGCACTGCCCGGCGGGATTGATAGCCATGTGCATATCTCACAGCCTTCAGGCCCAGGCATCGAGATGGCCGATGATTTCACATCCGGCACCCGAAGCGCTGCCTGCGGCGGCAACACGACCATCTTGCCGTTCTGCCTACCCGAAGAGGGCCAAACCCTGCGCGAGGCTGTCGCATCCTATCGCGCCAAGGCGGATGGTAACTGCATGACGGATGTGTCCTTTCACCTGATCGTCAAGGAAACCGATCCCGTGACACTCGGGCAGGACCTGCCAGCGCTCATTCAAGCGGGATACACCAGTTTCAAGGTCTTTATGACCTATGCAGGCCTTGCTTTGTCCGACCGGCAAATCCTTGAAGTGATGGCTGTGGCCAAAGAACAGGGCGCGATGGTGATGGTTCACGCCGAAAACGAAGACGCAATCGAATTCCTGCGTGACAGGGCCGAGCGCGCAGGAGACACTGGCCCTTTTCACCATGCCACCACGCGTCCTGTTCCGGTCGAGCGCGAAGCGACCCATCGCGCGATCTCGTTGGCCGAAATTGCGGGCGTGCCCCTGACCATCGTTCACGTCTCCAACGGCGAGGCAACAGAAGAGATCGTACGCGCCCGTCAACGTGGCCTGACCGTCTTTGCCGAGACCTGCCCACAATACATCACTCTGACCGCATCCGATCTGGATCGCGACGGGTTTGACGGTGCAAAATACGTTTGCTCCCCGCCGCCCCGCACCGCTGAGGAATGGCCTAAGATATGGGCTGGGATTGAGCAGGGCACGTTTGACCTGTTTTCATCCGATCACTGTCCTTTCCGCTTTAATGACCCCGCCGGCAAAGACGCGCCGGGCGCGCGCAAGACTTTCCGCAACATTCCCAACGGCATTCCCGGTGTAGAAACGCGCCTGCCGATCCTGTTTTCAGAAGGAGTCGTCAAAGGTCGCATATCGCTGGAACGGTTCGCCACAATCACAGCCACGAACCACGCGCGGCTATACGGGCTTTATCCTCGCAAAGGCGCGATCATGGTAGGTGCGGATGCCGATATCGCCCTTTGGGATCCTGCATTGCGCAAACCGATCCAGCAGGCCGACCTCCATCACGGCTCGGACTATACGCCATGGGAAGGGTTCGAAGTAACGGGCTGGCCCTTGCGCACGATCCTGCGCGGCAAAACCGTCATGTTGGACGGAGCACCCGTAGGCAGTCCCAGCGGCACACATCTGGAACGGGAGGCCCCTGATGTTTTGCTGTGAATCAAGCGGGGCCCAGCAAGGCGGCGACCTCTTTGCTGGCCGCGACCAGCGGCTGGACAAGCGGCACATCAATCTGCGGCTCCAACCGAATAGCCGCCTCTGCCAGCGGTCCGCCCCCGATGATGATCCGCTGTGCCCCTGCATCACGGGCATTCAAACAGGCCTGCAACAAAGCCGCGTCCAAAGCTGCCGGATCAGCCAGCAACGCCTCTGGCGCACCAACAGTCATAAAACTACCCAGATATGTGCCCGCCACACCATGGGCGAGCATCAGCGCGTCAATAGACGGGCCAAGCTGAGCGGTTGTTGTGGCCACAGCAAATCGGGTGCCGTCCTTGGCGGCAGCACGCGCGGCAGCAGCTCCGATACCTATGACGGGACATGGCAGACGCGCCGCCAGACGTTGCACGCCCGGATCGCCGAAGGCCGCAACAATAACCGCACGAGTTTCCGGCAAAACAGCGCTGCAAACCAGATCGGCGGCACTGGCCAGCGCTGCGGGGGTAGTGATCATCGCTGGCGCATCCGCGTTGGTCCATCCCTGCACGACAGGCAAATGCCGCCGCGTGATGGCAACCATCGCATCAGTCGTTTTCGCCGAACTGTTTGGATTGATTACGAGAACAGGTTTCATAAGCAGAGGTATCACCCATGACCGCCGAATTAGCCAGCACGCGATTGGGCATGCTGACGCCCTCCTCTAACACTGTCCTTGAACCGCTGACCGCCGCGATGCTGTCAGACCTGCCTGACGCAACAGCCCATTTTGCACGGTTTCAGGTGCTGAAGATCTCCATGGAAGATGACGCGCTTGGGCAATTCAAAAACGAGCCGATGCTAGCAGCCGCTGAACTTCTGGCGGATGCCAAGGTGCAATCGATCTGCTGGAACGGGACCTCTTCGGGCTGGCTGGGGTTTGACACCGACCGGAAACTGATCGCAGAGATCGAAACGCGCACCGGCGTCAAAGCCTGCTCATCAATTCTTGCGATGAACGACTTGCTCGCGAAATTAGCCGCAAAACGGATCGCTTTTGTTACGCCCTACCTGCCCGAAATTCAGGACCGCATTTTGGCCAATTACCGCGCTGCAGGGTTTGAAGTGGCCGCAGAACGACACCTTGGCGATCCGGGAAACTTCTCGTTCGCGACCTATTCGGAGGCCGAGATCCTTGATCTGTGCCGTGCTGTGGCCGCAGAAAAGCCCGATGCCATAACCATCTATTGTACGAATTTCCGAGGGGCGCGGCTTGCTCCCATCATCGAGGCAGAAACTGGCATTCCGGTGCTCGACAGCGTCTCGACCGCGCTTTGGAAGTCAATGCAAGTCGCAGGCGACGACCCCAAGCGCATCCAAGGATGGGGGCGCTTGTTCGATGTCTGACCGCGATCTCATCGGCTATGGTGGTTCCCCGCCTCAGATCATCTGGCCCAACGGCGCGCGTGTCGCGGTGTCCGTCGTCGTGAACTTCGAAGAAGGTGCGGAACATCAGGTTGGAGATCGCGATGGCACCTCTGAACGTGTCGGCGAGGTTATCAGCGTCGTGCCTGACGGACGCCGTGATCAGGGTCAGGAACAAATCTTTGCCTATGGAAGCCGGGTCGGGCTTTGGCGATTTCTTGATGCGCTGGAGGCCACGCAAACACCAACCACGTTCTATATGTGCGGCCGCGCGGTGGTACGCAGCCCGCAGCTTGCACGCGCGATAGCAGACGCCGGGCACGAAGCCGCCTGCCATGGTTGGGTCTGGCGGCCACATGCCGACTACCCGGACATTGACGCCGAGCGCGCCGATCTCAGACGTGCAACCGACGCAATCAAAACAGCCACTGGACAACGCCCGACCGGCTTCTTCTGCCGCGGATCAGAAAGCGCATGGACGCGGAAACTTTTGATCGAACAAGGCTACACCTACACATCCAATGCCTTCGACGATGATCTTCCCTATCATGATGGGTCGGGCCTCATCGTCCTGCCCTACAACCTCGACACCAATGACATGAAATTTTTTCATCCCAATGGCTTCACGCGCGCTGTTGAGATGGTTGAGTACGTCCAAGACGCGGTCGAGCAATTGCTGCAAGAGGCGCAGCACGGCAAATCCTCGACCCTATCCATCGGCTTTCACCTGCGCATCAGCGGACGGCCGGCGCGGTTCCGTGCGGTCACCGAAATCCTCGAATATCTGGCCTCGCTTGAAGGGCAGATTTGGCGGGCGCGACGCATTGATATCGCCCGCCACTTTGCTGCGGTTCATCCCCGCGGCCAACACGCAACACAACATGGAGAAGAGATATGAATTTGAAGACCACACTGATGGCCGCCGCACTCACGTTGGCGGCAGCCCCAACGTTTGCCGAAACCTCGATCCGGGCGACCGGACTGGTCTCAACCCACAAGTTCCACACGGCGCTGGAACAGGAATTCTATGCAGGCCTCGCAGAGAAGACAGGCATTGACCTTGCCATTAACTTCAACCCACTCGACGTCGTGGGCGTGGATATGCAGGATACGTTGCGCATGGTGCGTACAGGTGCCTTTGACATCGTGCAAAGCACCGTGGGTGCCGCTGCGCGCGATGACGCGTTTCTGGAGGGCATTGACCTGATTGGCGTCTCTACTTCGATGGAACAACTTGAAGACGCCATCGAGGCCTTCATGCCCGAACTTGAAAAGCGTGTGGCCGAGAAGTTCAATGCCAAGCCGCTGGCCGTCTGGCCCTATGGGCCGCAGGTGTTCTATTGCAACGCCGAAATCGCCAGCCTTGACGACTTCGAAGGGCTCAAGGTGCGATCTTACACCTCGTCCATGTCTACATTGATTGAGGCCTTGGGCGCGACACCCGTGACCATGAGTTTCAAAGAGGTCTATCCGGCCCTGCAACGCGGCGTTGTCGATTGCGCAATCACGTCACCGACGTCCGGCAACACCGGAAACTGGCCCGAGGTCACGACCCACTTCCTGCCCTTGGGCATATCGTGGTCGGTAAACGCGCATTTCATCAATCTGGACAAGTGGAACAGCTTTTCGGACGAGGAAAAAGCCAACCTGGAAGCCGAGTTTGCTGGATTTCAAGACGCATTCTGGGCGCTGGCCAAGGAAAACAACGGCTGGGCCATCGCCTGCAACACAGGCGGAGAGGGCTGTGAGAACTATACCGCCTTCGACATGAAACTGGTCACACCCTCGCCCGAGGATCAGGCCAAGGTGACAGCTGCCACGATGGAAAAGGTCCTGCCGGGCTGGGCCGAGAGCTGCAATTCGGGCTTTGAGGATTGCTCGAAAATCTGGAACGCGACCGTGGGTGCCGCACGCGGTATTGAACTGGAATAATGAAACAGGGTGCGCCTTCCCGGGCGCACCCACATAAAGGACCTGACATGCGGCTCATTGGAATATTGGGGGGATATGCCTGTCTTGGGTTGTCCTTTCTCATCGTGTTCGAGATTTTTGCGCGCAAGCTGTTCAATCACTCGCTACAGGGCGTGGATGAAATAGGCGGCTATGTCGTTGCGATCACGGGGACCTTCGGCATGGCCCTCGCTGCGGTCGAGCGCGCGCATACACGGATCGATGTGCTTTTGTTGCGCTTGCCCCGGCGTGTCCAGGCAGGGCTCAACCTGCTGTCTTATGTGGCTTTGGGGCTGGGGGCGGCCTTTATGGGGTACATGGGGTGGCGCACGCTGAGTGACAGCCTGACCTTCGGGTCGGTCTCGTCCAGCCCACTGCAGGTTCCGTTGTGGATACCCCAGTCTCTTTGGATGGCTGGCCTGTGTGTCTTTGGTCTTTCAGCGCTCTGGACTGCCATGCGCGGCATCTTGGCCCTGCGCCATGGGCTTGAGGCAGCTGACCGGCTTCTGGCGCCACCTACCGTCGCAGAAGAAATCGAAGAGGCAAGACGTTGATTGACCTGACAGGAGCCGCCATCGGATTTGTAATCATGTTAGGTCTGATGTTCATCGGCCTGCATGTGGGGATCGCCATGTTGGCCACCGGCGTCTTGGGCGCATTGGTCTATTTCGGCCCACCCGTCTTGCTATCCTTCGGCACCAACCTGTGGGCGGTCATGAATGATTTCCTGCTGACCACCATTCCACTTTTTATCCTGCTTGGAGAATTATTGCTGCGCGCCGGTATCACGCGAAACATGTATGCCAGCCTCAACGATTGGTTGAGCCGCCTGCCTGGCGGATTGCTGCACACAAATATCGGTGCATGCGCAATGTTTTCTGCTGTTTCAGGGTCTTCGGTCGCGACAGCCGCCACCATCGGCACCGTCGCACTGGATGAGTTCAAACGCCGCAACTACCATGAACCGCTGGTGCTGGGAACCATCGCAGCCGGGGCAACACTTGGAATTCTAATACCGCCCTCGGTGAACCTGATCATCTATGGCGCGCTGACCAATACGTCCATCGGGCAATTGTTTGCCGCCGGTATCTTGCCCGGCATTCTGCTGACGTTGCTGTTCATGGTTATTATTGCCGCCGCTGTCCTGTGGAACCCGTCGCTTGCGGAAAGGGTGAGCGAAACCCCGCCTCTTGGCGAACGCCTCAGCCGCTTGCGTTTTCTGCTGCCACCCCTTGGCATCTTCGTCGTCGTTATGGGAGCAATCTATGGGGGCTGGGCGACACCCACCGAGGCTGCAGCACTCGGGGTGGTGCTGGCGTTCTTCCTCGCCGCGGCCAATCGCGCGCTTAGCTTTTCCATGCTGCACGCAGCCTTTATTGCCACGATCAAAACCTCGGCCATGCTGCTCTTCATCATCACAGCCGCCTTTTTCCTGAACTTCATCGTGGGTCTTTTGGGCGTCCCCCAAGCGATGAGCCGCGCGGTCACGGCCCTTGGTCTGAATGCAACCGAAATGATCCTAATCCTCGTTCTGTTCTATCTGGTCATGGGGTGCTTTCTGGAAACCCTGTCGATGATGGTGGGGACCATCCCAATCGTCATGCCTGTAATCTTGCATCTGGGCATCGATCCGGTCTGGTTCGGCATTTTTCTGGTCATCATGATGGAACTGGCCCTGATCACACCGCCCGTGGGTATGAACCTTTATGTGGTTCAGGGGGTTCGGGGACGAGGAGAACTCGCCGATGTCTATCGCGGCATCCTGCCTTTCGTCGCGGCCATGCTTATCATGGTCGGATTGATCATCCTCTGGCCACAGATCGTCCTGGTGATCCCGGAGGCGCTGTTTTGAACGCCTTGGCCCGCGCCGAACGCCTGTTCGCAGAACTGGCCGAAATCAGCGCGGATCCGCCCGGCGTCACCCGCGCAAGCTTTGGCCCTATCGAGACCGCAGCACACACAATGATCCGTCGCGAGGCCGAGGTAATCGGCCTGCCCCATCACACCGATGCGGTCGGCAATCTCTATGTCACGCTGCCAGGCAAAGACCGCGCAGCGCCGGCTGTGATGACCGGCTCGCATCTCGATAGTGTGCCGCATGGGGGCAATTTTGACGGCGCAGCAGGCGTGTTGGCAGGGCTAGTCATGCTGGAACTGCTTGCCGAGGGCCCGCAGTTGCGCTGCGATGTAACCCTCATGGTGATCCGTGCAGAGGAGATGATCTGGTTCCCCACCCACTATCTGGGCAGCCGTGCGGCCTTTGGCCTGCTGCCACCACAGACGCCTGATCAAGTGCGCCGATCGGATACGGGGCGCACCCTTGCAGATCATATGCTGGAGGCGGGATTTGAGCCTCAGGTCATCCGAGACGGGAAGGCGCAACTCGACCTGACCAAAATCAAAGCTTTTGTCGAAGTTCATATTGAACAAGGACCGGTCTTGATTGAAGCAAATCTACCGGTCGGTATCGTTACGGGTATTCGTGGCAACATCCGCCATCGCTTTGCCCGGATCACCGGCGAAACCACCCATGCAGGCGGCGTGCCTCGTCGCAGTCGCCGCGATGCCGTGCTTGCCGGTGTTGAACTGCTTGCGTCACTTGAAGATTGGTGGCAGGCGGCAGAAGTGGACGGAGAGGACATGGTACTTACCATCGGCGAGTTCTCAACTGACCCCCTCCAGCACGGCATCACAAAGGTTCCCGGCCTTGTGGCCTTCACACTTGATGTGCGAAGCCAAGATGAGGCCCTCCTTAGCCATTTTGCAGAGTTCTTGCACAGCCAAGCCTCGGATATTGCAGCGCGGCGCCTGGTCGACATCGATCTGGGCACCAGCACGCAAGCTGCGGCATCTCCGATGTCACCCGACATACAACACGGACTGATCGCCGCTGCCCATGCGTGTGGGGTTGCGCATATAGAAATACCCTCAGGCGGAGGCCACGACTGCGCAACCTTCGCAAGTCTGGGGGTCCCGTCCGGAATGATTTTCATCCGTAACAGTCATGGTAGCCACAATCCCGAAGAGGCCATGGATTTTGATGACTTTGCGCGCGCCACAGATGTGCTGACGCAATGGGTATTAATGGTCAGCAATTGATATATCGCGGAATGCTCGAAGTGCAGCAGGTCCGCCGTCACTCTCCCGATGGCTATAAATCACGTCGCAAGATGGGTGATCATCTCGTATCTCGAAGCCCTTAAATTTCTCAGAACGTTTTAGGCCACCCTAAGCTTGATATGAACAAAGTCACTTTACCGACAAACGTCCAACAGAACGCGCCAGAAGGCGATTTCACGCTGTACATACAGTGCACACGGCGCTCATCAAATCATTGAACTAAATAGAAAAACCGTCCAGTCCATCACCAGACCGATGCTCAGGCTGTCCAGATGCGCTATCGTATTGTTCCTATGGGAACCGGAGCCGTGGATCATGTACCTTGCTTCGCCACCTCACGTTTCGGATGCGACCGCCCTGCTTTGGCGAAGCCGCGATCCGTCGCGATAAATCGCTCCAGCATGGGAACAACCAGCTTCTTCGGTTCGATTGGTCCCTGGCCTGCTTCCCGGCCGAGGATTTCACCATAGGCGATCAGATCCCGATGCAGCTGGGCCGGTAGTTCCACAGTGAGTTTCACCGTAAGCGTGTGCTGATCACCCATCGGGTTGTGGCTTGACTGTGTTTGACTG
>ERZ887830.1290-NODE-1290-length-14297-cov-34.866943_pt1 | contig 14297 bp, 14 predicted proteins | sample MGYA00521101_ERZ887830 | MGnify/ENA primary metagenome ERZ887830 (study PRJEB32303, sample SAMEA104408592) | aquatic metagenome | biome: Marine water; feature: Pelagic; material: water | place: Baltic Sea | collected 2014-06-05T16:38:00 | depth 1,762 m ...
TAATTATGTTATCTTATTTATAAATAATATAATATCCATAAACTATCATATTATATTATTATCAAGAAGTTTAACCCGCTACGTCACAATTAAATCCAATATTATTAGAATTGTTGGAGGTTTCTTCTATCTCTACCCTATTAATACCCATACCAACAAATAGATTAACACCAACGGGTGGATTAATTTCTTCCATTACAATAACCAAATTTGATCCAGTAGTAGTATCATATAAACCAGTATAATTATCGCTATAACTTGATTGTTTTAAACCATATAGTCTTGTATCCATCAATATTGCTAAATAATTTATAGGTTCACTGCCCGTTATATCTACATTTACACTTCTTAATCGTGTATCAATATAGTTTAAATTATCTTCTCCAAAAATATAACAATTGCATATACTACTACCATCATTATTATATACTTGTTCTAAACCATATGCTTTTGAACCATTATCAGTGACTTTTGCTAAAGAACTGCAACGATATAAATCACTCATTCCACAAGAATCTCCGTTACTAACATCTGGAGAAAGATCGTTTGGTATTACACCGAATTCATTATTACTTCGTTTCTCAGTATCGTTGTAAGTTACATCTGAAAATCCAAGTTGATGTAATTTATTTGCTTTTATTCCATTTGTTAATGATGTCGCTTGGGCGAATTGACTATTCGTATCATATTTTTTATCTGAATAAAATGCACTTCCTGTGCTGTCAGAAATAACAGTATTTATTGACGAATCTGGTACAATTAAACCAGTGCTGCCATCCGGCACGTCTGCATTTTTCATAAGAATATGATCACTATTTAAAGTAAAATTAGTATCATAATTGCTAAATCCAGCAGCAGCGCCATCTTTGTATGTATTTTTCATAAAATCCATAACACTTTTAAAGTTTTCTAATTTTTTTTTATATTCTTCTTTTGCGGTTTTATATTTCACTAATGCTTCAACAAAAACATCTATATTACTTTTATCATATGTAATACTAGACATATTATATATAATAAACAAATATTATTGTATATTTCTTTCTATGTAAAACCATACATTTTTTGCAATATAAACAAAAATTACTAATAACCCGATAAACAATAATATTTTTGTAAAAATATTAATATCTTTTTTATCTTCAATGATACTAAAAAATAATGAAACAGCTACAAAAATAAGTGCTAATACCCAAATCATAAGATTATAGTATGTATTTGTCCTTTTTGAATTAGCTAATTTAACCTCGGTTGTTCTATATTCAGCTACTAAATTATTTAATTCATTATTCACTCTGTTCGATTCTTGCAAATCTGAATAAAATTCAGAATAACTATTATCTGCGTAATTTATGGCATATTCGGTTATTGTATTGCTAAATGTTAATTGGTTTATAGAGGCGTCTATTTTTGTTTTTGCGTCTTCGACATTAGTAAGCGGCGATGAAGTATACTCATTAACAAAAAGACCATCATAAGTGGGTGATGTAAAAATACTTTGTAATTCATCTATTGAAGTATCGTAATTATCAATTTCATAATCTATATTTGCAACATTATCATTATTAACTTCTGTCATTATATAATTTATTATATTATTTTACTTTAAAAAAAAATTTTTAAAGGGAAGAAGGTATTATATTTTTTACCTTTTCTGGAATCATTTTATTTGATGGTGCAATTATTTTGTAATACATTACTATCAGAAGCATTAATAATACAAAAATTTTTATAATTAAAAATATATATTGTTGAAAAAGATTTTTTTTTGAACTTTTACTTTGCTCGGCAAATGTATCCTTTTTATTCTTATCTTCATCGCTTAATTTACTTTTATTTTTCATATCAGAATTTACATATGACGAAATATTTTTAAGAAGTATACTATTTAATACTAATATGTCTTTTTGAAGATTTGTAGTTCTGTTTTGTTTAATAGTGGTGTCAGGAAGTAGTTCAATTTTATTAATTTCGTCCTCAATGCTATCTTGTATACCATCATAATCTTCTAATTCTACTAATTCAATTATTTCATAACTTATATCAGATACGAAATTTGGCATACTTAATTATAATGAACATACATTTAAATTACACAAATCCTATAAAAATCATTTTGAAACGATATTTTATCATATCTAATGATTTTGCATAATTCTCCCGGCCTTAATAGCATAGCTTTTCCCATGGGGTCAAACATACTTATTTCTGGAAATTGAGAATCGTCCAAAATATTATATTTTTGTTTTACCATTTTTTTTTGATCTTCTTTTAGTTTTATATGTTTTGGTACAAAACTGTGTTCTAAAACATTGTATTGAAGCGAAGCCAAATCGTATAAAATGCAGTATTCTTTGTATTTTTCCCATATTTCTTTTACAATATTCATATTAGTGTCATTAATATTAGATAGTACTACTATCAACGAACAATTTTCTTTGTCCCTTCCTTCTTCGTCATAATATTCATTAATAATTTCTTGCAAGGAAGACTTTTTCATAGGTTTATGAATATGGTAAAATATAGAGCATTTTCTCACAGTATCATCTTTATTTTTTGCTTCAGTTTGTACTTCAAAATTAAGCTGATTTAAATGTGAAGGCGCATTTTGTTGAATACTCGTTTGATCCATTGCATTAATTTCTGCAATTGTAAAATTGTCAAATGGTTTTGTATTATATTTTTGATTTTTCAGATATTTCAACAATGTTTTCCTTGAAATATAAATTTCATTAAGTGATGGGGCAACGCCTTTCTGAGAGCTCATGGTTTATATATCTTAAACATATATAAATAATTAAATCAATTTTTTTTAATTAATTATCCTTTTTTATAATTTTTATTTGTTCTGTGGTAGTATTATTTAAATTTATTTCTGAAGGAGATGTAACCTCATCAATAGGAGCATTAATATTTTCTACTTTTTTTTCGTTTAGTGCTTCATGATTTTCTGGAACATTATCATTTTCGGAGGATTCTTTGTAAGTATTTTCATTAACTGGTTTATTTCCAGAATAATTTATAAACTTGTAATTTGGAGAATCTGCATTCTTTATATTTTCTATATTATTGCTTTCTGGATTGTAAGCAGCGTCTTCATCGCCCGGTTTAAATTCGGGGGTTTTTTCATAAACAAGTTTCGGTTGTATTTTGTCAATGGAAATTTCCCATTGTTTTTTGTTTGTTTCCTCATTAAAAAAGTAATAAGATCCTGGAAATCTCTTACTTTCAATAACCAACCATGGTTTTTTAACAATTGTATCTTTTGTAGCAGTAACCAATCCATTATTATTTTCTTTTCTCTCTAAAAATGAATTATCCCATTCATTATATTTATTTAAATTTATTGGGTCATAAATAGGTATTCTTGATTCGTTGAGTCTTCTCATTTTTTCAATCAATAAATTCCAATTATTGGGAACTTGATTTATTTTGAGACTTTCAATTAATATGTATACCGGTATATTGTACTTGAATAATTCTTCGGTATCCCATCCAATTGGTAAAAATAACGGAGACTTCCCTTCTAATTTTTCGGAGTCTGAATCTATCGACTCTGTTGGTTCACCAAATTCATTTAAAATTATTGAATGATAAGAATTATCGCTTTTTTTGTATATCCATAAATCTGAATTAATTATTATATTTTTAACATCATCGTCTATTTGTCTTTTTTGTGGAATTATCTTAATATCCTTAGAATCAACTGTCATCAAAGTCATATCAGATTGTTTTATATCATTTGGAATTTTATAGTTTATAGAATTTTTTACATTCATTTCATTAATATTTTCGTTTGTTATTAAGCGCATTTGCACGTTCATTGAAGAAAGTTCGTGAAGGAGTAATTTAAAACAATAAGGTACCTCAACAATACTAAATTCTTTTCCAAATTTAGATATTTTTTCTCCAACTATATTCGACCGGTCTTCCGGATCATACATAATAGGTCCATCAACCAATGGGCTAAAAAAGTTTTTTCGCTCCGCATCATATATTGCGATCGTGCCGGTGTGATTGCAAACCGCCATTTTATATTTATCCCCCCGTTCCATTAGTGAATCTTTCAAAAAATAAGAACATCCATGTGCTATTACACCATCGCGTTCCATTTCGCCTATACGAAGACCGCCATCATTTGCGCGTCCATGATTTGTTTGACGGGTTAAAAGTGTTCGCGGACCTTTGCCTCTATAATTGATTTTGTCTTTTACCATGTGTTTCAATCTCATATAATATGTCGGTCCCATAAAAATAGAATGTTCTATCATTTCTCCGGTCATACCATTATATAAATATTCATTCCCGGAACTGTGCATCCCACATTTAATAAGAGATTCTTGTATTTGTTGAATTTTTATAGACTCGGTAGTAAATGGGGTTGAATCCATAAAATAACCCAAATCAACGCCCAATTTACTCATAATCGTCTCAACCAACTGACCGATAGTCATACGAGATGGAATTGCATGTGGGTTTATGATAAGATCTGGTTTAATACCATCCTTTGTAAAAGGCATATCAACCTCAGGAATAATTCTTCCAATTGTACCTTTTTGACCGCATCTAGAACAAAATTTATCTCCAATACTTGGTAATCGTCTTTCTCTTATTCGTACCTTTGCTATACGCTTTCCTTGACTTTCTTCTGTTATGTAAATTTTATCTACAATCCCAAGCTGTCCTTTTTTAGGAACAACTGATGCATCTGTCTTATTATCGGGGCTATTTTCCGAAGAAGTCACCATACCAATCAACACTTTTTTATCGTTCATTTCTACACCTTCATTTATAATACCATATTCATTCAAATTGCTATAATCATACCCCGGCTTTACATCAAGGTCTAATTCATCGTTTATATTTTTTAACACTGTATTGGTCTCACTCATACCAATCGTACTTGATTCTTCATATGCTTCATAAGAATTATAATAAGTTGTGTGAAATAATCCTCTTTGCAAAGAACCTTCGTTCATTAAAATTGCGTCTTCAACATTGTATCCGTTATAGCTCATAATTGCAACTATTACATTTTCCCCATATGGGTGTTTTTCTTCGTGTATATAATTTAACATCCTACTCTTGGTAAGAGGTGTTTCCCCATAGTTTAAGATAACGCCCATTTTGTCAATTCTGTTTAAATAATTACTATGATATAATGAAACGGCCTGTTTAGATTGACCGCAACTAAATAAATCTCGTGGAAGTTGGTTATGCTCTGGAAATATTACTTGATTTCCCATGATACCAAACATTAAAGATGGATGAATTTCGCAATGCGTGTATTTATTTTCTGTTCCGTCCAAAATATTTTCACCATTCATACAAACTAAATATTTATCTTCTTCGCTTTTGTCTACATAGTCAATTATAGCAGAATTATTAGCTTCGCTCTTTATTTCGTCTATTTTAAAATTCATAAATTTACGATTATTTGAAAGCTCGTCTTTATTTTTATTTAAATTCCCATAAATACACTCGTCCCAAGTAAAATCGCCCACTTCTATTTTGTCTTTAAAATTGTTATGATTATAGCTCAATCCTTTATTTTCAATATATAAAACGGGACGCATCATCCTTCCTTCATCGCAATAGATAAAAATGTAGTTGTCTCTATAATCAAAGGAGATACTTGCATAAATCGGTATATAATTTAAACGTCTGGCCTTTAAAAACAATTTGTTAAATAGTAAGGGTTTATTTGTAACGCCAATAATTTTCCCGTTTACAAAAATTTTTGTATATTCTGTTATTTCTTGAAAATTACAGTTTTCAATATTTAACACTTTCATCGTAATTATTTTTTCACCGTTTTTGGGTTCTTCTTTCAAATTCATGTTATTAAATATCCATTTAATTAGCTCATCGTTATCAAGATGATGGCTGATTTTTGTTGTCATAGACATATGTTTATGAAATCCTACATTACCGCCGTCTGGAGTATCTACAGGATCAATGATCCCCCATTGCGAACCATGTAATAAATGTGGGCCGACTAAATTAGAACCTTCATTCATTTGTAAATTTAATTTACGCAAATGAGACAAAAAAGAATTATAAGATAGACGATTCAATGGTTGTATGACGCCAACTTTTTTTGTATGTGACGCGCCTCCCCAATTACCCTTGAATGCCTTTTTAAAACCCTGAAAAATAATTTTTTCGGAAAAAACCTTATTATAATTATTCAAAAATAGAGCTTTAAAACTTTCTTGCGACGATACTTCTTCGCTTTCTTGATATCTGCTTTGATTGAAATAATATTCCTCTTCAAAAGATAAATAATATTGTTTATACATAATATTTGCATATTCGCTAAATAACTGTTTCATCATATTGCCACTGGTTTCAACCCTTTTAAATTTATAATGATCGCGGTCAGTTGGATTCGCTTCGCCGAGAATTACTTTCATTAATTCAAGTATCATGTAACCAAGATAATGAGCTTTTGATGTGTGGTTTGATACTCCAATATGGGGTAATAAATAATCCGCTAAAATTAAATGCACGCCCACAATTGTTTGTTCTTTTGTTAATTTTGATATATAATATATAGCATCAACCTGATTATATATTCCACCAGAGTCCATAACACTAGGGCGCAACAATTCAAGATATCTTCGGTTGTCTTTTTTATCAATGTTCCCTAATATTATTTGTAGTATTTCTTTGTCACTAGTAAACCCCAACGCTCTTAATAATATAAATACCGGTATTGATTTTCTGACATTTGGTATAAATACTCTTAATTGTTTATTGTATACGTTTTCTTTTTCCATTAATCTTCTAATTGCAAGAGTTCTTTTTGGCTTTGATTCGTCATTTGATATTGATCTCACTTCAACGCTGTAATCATGCATATCGTCTTTAACTTCTCTAGTATAAATCATATTATTAGAAAATACTTCTTGTGGTACCAAAACCTTTTCTTTTCCGTCAATAATAAAATATCCGCCATAATCATGATTGCATTCACCTAAGCTATATTTCATAGACTGGTTCATTCCATGTAAAAGACATAATTTAGATTGTAACATAATAGGAAATGTTCCTAAATAATAATTTTCTATTATTTTTGTATCAATTGTTTCGCTATTTAAGTCTAATCTGTTATCATCTTTCTTACTATACGAAATAAATTCTACATAAATATTACAATGAATACTTATCCCATATGTTAAGTTTCTTAGACGAGAAATATTAGGATATAAAAGCTTTGATTCTTTATTTTCAAATATAATTGGTTTACCATAAAATATATCGTTTCCATTTTTACCGCCAAAATATATTTTCATCGTACTTTCAAATAGTCCCTCCTTTTTGTCATAGCCAATATTGAACTGAACGGGATTTAAATCATTGAATGTTTTTTTAATTTGATTTTCATAGAAATCATCTACAGATCTAATGTGATGTTCTACGAATGAATTACTCTTGAAGTATTTATCAATAATATCAAAATGTTTTTGTTCGACATTTATATTTGATTGGGCCATTTGTTATTACTATAAAGTAATATTTATATTATTAATGAAAATCACAAATTATTTTTTTTTTTTGTGATTTTCTCATAATTTACTTAATATTTTTTAAATTTGGGCTTGGACCATAATCATACCGAAAAAGACAAAGACAAGAATAATTGGAATTAAAACAATAAACCATGATAATTCGTTGTATCCGGCTTTACAAAATAAATCAAGAGTAAAAGTCCAAAACAATATATAAAGAACGTTCAGGGCGAGAACCATTGTTTTGCTTACAATGCTACATTTATATAAACCCAGGCATAATGTATTGTCGTCGCCATTAAGATTTTGAAGACCCACTAACGCAAGTGCAATAGCCGAAATAACAAAGTATACCATTGATGGACTACATAATTTTTTAATGTCAAATGAATACTTTAATTTTTTAGCCATAATAATATATTATTACTCTATATTTTTATTGTGAAGTTAATGCTACAAGGAAAGAAATATTCTAAATCAAAACAATATAAATAATTATTACTTATATTATTCAAATGACTGAAACAGATAAACTCGTAGAACGTTTGAGCGAACTAGATGAAGCTCTAAAACTAATTAAAGACCAGCAAAAAAAAATAAACGATGAAATTAAAGATAAAGAAGAAGAGCTAATTCATTATTGCGGGCAACACGGCATTGATGTTGAAACCGCAACAGACGGAAAATATAACGTTAAGCCTCTTTCGGGCAGACGTCTTAAAAAAAATTAAATTAAACTTAAGAAGATGCAAATAAATCATCGGGCGAATTTCCGGCAACCTCTAAAGAATGATTTATACCATCATTTATATATGGACTTTCAAGAATATCAGGATTTACATTATGGGGAGGATTGTTTGGAACATTTTGAGCGTTATCAATTAGAGTTCCTTGTAACATACCTTTAACCTCATATAACCCTTGGTCTAACATCCTAGACGGATTCAATTCAGAAAATGGTATGGCCCCGCCTTTCATAAATTTTGACGAATGTTTTTTGCTTATTTTTTTTGGATTTCTTTTTCTTAATTTATTTGATTTTTTATTTTTTAAAGACCGGCGTTTTGTATATTTTGCGGACCTCTTTTTTTTATTCATTCTTGTTTTCCCCCTTTTATTAATTGTTTTTGAAAAACTTTTTTTTGCTTTTTTCATAATATATTATCAAAATATTTTATGAAAATACATCAACGTGGGTCAACATATGTCTACGACAACATTGTTTATTTAATTTCAACATATCTAATACTTCACCTTCAACAGATTTATCAATCTTCTCGTTTGTTAAATATTGGATATTATCATTATCTATATTACGGTCCTTTTTCAATTCTTCTACTTTTTTCAAATAAAATAAATACTTGTTACCAATGACATTGCCACAAGTGAAACATTTAACTGGAATAATCATATCGACTTTAGGGTTTAGTTTTAATTTAACAATATATTTTAAATCAATTTTTTTTGTATTGTTAAGAAGATTTTTTTAATATAAATTCATAATTGCCGTCCATTGTTTTGCGTTTTTCGTATCTTAAATTTAAACTGTGAATATGATTATGACATTCACTGCAAATGGAAGATAAATTTGCATTATGGTTTTTGTGAAAACTATTTTCAATATATTCATTGCTATTTGCATCACATTGATATTGTAAATGATGGATTTCAGTTCCTATTTTTTTATTACAAAATTCACAAATGTTCCTAATTTTATCTTTATTATATTTACTTGTCTTCAAAAGCAGAATATTATCCTTATTATTCATATATTCATTACGAATCTCATAACATCTATCTATAAATTCATTTGGCAATTTCAATGACTTACACACCTCTAGACCATATATAGTTTCTCCTTGACCTTCATGTATTTTACGATCATAATACATCGTTTGTCTTTGATAATCAAACTTTACTTTTAGATGTTTGCAAGAAACGCCCTTTATATTTTTCATTGACTTTAAATGAGGTAGTTCATGAAAATGGGTTGCAAATATAAAATTACTTTTACGACTACTCATTACTTCTATTGATGCATTGAAAATAGAAAGGGCGCTGTCGGTTTCGGTTCCGCTACACAATTCATCACCGAGTATCAAACTATTGTTATCGCAATTATTTAAAATAACTCTTAATTCGCTCATTTCAACCCCAAATGTAGATAACCCTTTGAAAATATTATCATTTCCAATAATACGGGTAAAAATGTATTTATATGGAGAATAAGTAAATTTCTCACAAGGCACATACATTCCGCTTTGGGCCATAATAATGCTAATACCTAGAGCTTTAATCAAACTAGTTTTACCAACCGCATTTGTACCGTATAATAAAATACCTAAATTATTATCTTCTTTACCCAAACATATATCATTCGGAACATATATTTCATTTTTATCTAAGATTTCAATCAATAAATGGCGCAGTTTAACCGCATCTACAAAACTGTTGTCGTTTTTTACAATTTTTGGTTTACATAAATTATATTCCTTAGATAAACTAATTTTAGTATTAATTACATCAATCTTTCTTATTGAATTAATTAGTCTATTAATATAATCATAATATTCGTTTCTAATTTTTGATGATATCTTTTTAAACAAATCAACAAGAACCTCCTGATATTCATTATTATTATTGAAAATATCGGATACGATTTTATCTATCTGAGGAGAATACATCATAGACTTTTGTTTATTGTAATCTTTGAATTTTACACTTGTTAGATCAAATTTAAAAGACAACTCACCCACCTTCAAATCCTTGGTTTTCATTTTTGAAAGAACTGACTCTAGCGATTTTGCACGTTTTTTTGTCAACAAAAGACAAAGCTCATTACTAGGTGTATAATTTTTCTGGACGAAAACATTTACATCTTTGTCCTTTTTTACAAACAATGTTTCAATAAACGAAAGAACGCAATCCAATTTTATATTGTTCTCATTTCTCATTTTGATGATGTCATCAAACTTTTTACTATATCCGTCTTTAATAAAGATTAGATGATTACTATCTAATTTATCATAATTATTATGATTTAACTCTTTGCAAACATTAATTAGAAGACAACTATCAATAAATTTATGAAATCTAGTAAATTCTTTTTTAAACTTGGTTAATTCAAATATTTGTAAAGATCTTTTATCGCATCCGAAACTTTTAATAACGTCGTCAATTAGACAACTCGCCTCGTAAATACAATATACATCATATGGAGTACTTTTAAAAAGTTTGAATTTAGTCATAATTTTTTCAATATCTTTAATTATTTTCAAACTACTATCAAATATATATTCTTTTGTCATAACATATTCCATATCATCATAATGTTTTTGAAGCAGTTGAACGTTACTTATCGGATTTAATAATATATCGTTCATACCTCTTTTTCCAATCTTAGTAATACATTTGTTTAGTATAGGTAACATACCATTGGTTTTACTATCTTTATCAAAATAATTTACATTTTCACCAATAATATTTAATTGTTTTAAAGAATGATTCGCACATACCAAAATATCGTTTATTTGCTCTATAATAGGTTCACTTATGTTATCAATAAAATTAACATTATGTTGACTTATAAAATTCAACAAAAAACAAAAACTTTGAAGAGATATTGGTTTATCTTCAATATTATATTTAAATATTTCATAATTTATTCCCGGAAAATATTTTTTAATTATTTCGGTTTGATATACTTGACTTTCGCAATTATTTGCTTGTTTTGAAAGTTCGTTTTCTGAATTGTTTAAATCTATCACATAAAATTTTTTGCTCTGAAGCTGTAGATAATCAATAATAGATGTTATAAGTCTATCTTGTAGATTATGTATAATAACTGTTTCAATTGGACTATATATATTCAAAAATTTTTCTATTTTATCATATGACGTTGGATTATGATAATAAATTTCATCATATTCGCACAAATTTGATTTTCCATTAAATATATTAATATTACTCAGACCAAATATATATTTTTCACCACAAATTGATGTTGATTTTGTTTTTTGTATCCAAATACACGACATGTTATTTGAGAGAACATTCACATTTTCTATAAATGTTGTTGCGGGCGAATAAATACCATTTTCATAACGAGTTATTTCACCATTTTTTTCCTCCTGAACGTAAACTACTACAGTGTAACCATGTGGCTGAATTTTCTCAATATATTTATCAAGAATATAATCACGAAATCCAGACATAACAATATTAGAACCCTTTGAATTAATAGAAACATTCTTATTTGCAACGCAAAGATCGCATATTTCTGAATACGTTTTTATATTTTCCATAGTCGTTTCGTCATTTTTTATTGCATAAACTTCAAAAAAAGAACCTACTTGATACAATAAAAATGTTTTTTTACCATATTTTGACTTGTAGTATTTATCTTTGTCAAAATATTCATCAATCATACGCATAATGCCTAAGTATAATTATTTTATATAATATGATGATATTGTTCTATATATTTTTTATAAATGTATTTTATAGTGTCATAACATGGGACAGGGTTATTCTAATGATGTATTTAATAGAAATCTTGTATTAGGGTTATTTTTAGTTTATTATTTATATGTGAGATTCTTATTTTCACAATTTCAAAGAAACAAAAATTGGAGGGGGGTTAAATGTAACCCTTTAGAAATGGTTATTGGAAGTTTTTTTGATTCTGAAAATTCAAATTATAATTTTGAAAAATGTATGCAATATCCAATATCAAATGATATAGAAACAAGAATTCAAGAGTTTAGTACTAATTCTAATAAAAGAGTTGATAGCGAAATTAACGCTCTTCTTAATAGTAATGACGATTATGAGAATTACGTAAATACAGAAAACATGAATAATACTTTAAAAAAACTTGATGATTTATCAGATACGTATGATGCGAGCAAAGAAGATATAAGCGTTCTCAAAACACAATTACAAAAAATGACATTAAATGTTAAAAATACTTTCGACGATTTTAAGGCAGAAGGAAACGAGCTACTTGAGAATCTTACACTAGGCGATTAAAATTAATCCTCGTAATAAATAATAATTAATTTAACAACTATAAATTATAGTAAAATATATAATGGAACATAGACTGGAAAAATTTTATAAAAATGAATCTAAAATATTTGAAAAAATCACAAGAAATGAAACCTTAATTAAAAGCATATTAATTTCTGGTTTTTTTATAATACTTTTTATGATATTATATAGTCGTTTATTTATACGCGTTGATTTTGAAAATTGGGAAGTTCAAAAATGCAATCCTAAATATATTTTTTATTCTGGATACATCAAAAATAATACAAATGCCGATTCAATGACATCAACGATTGATAATTTTAATGATTGTATAATAAAATATAACCAACGTAATTCTGGTAATTCATTTCAAAAATTATTAGAAAAAAAAGCTCAAGAAGATGCGGAAAATAATAAAAAGATCGTAAATGATTATAATCTAAAATCATCGAAAAAAATTATGAAATATAAAAGGGAACTTGATGAAAAAAAAAAATATGTTAATTCAAAAATAAATGATTTAGAATCCTTAAATACAACACGAGAAGTCAAAGATGAAATGAAAAAACTGAATGAAATAATTGAAGATATTAGAGAATACGCGCATAGCTATTTGACATATGCTATGATGCATTTTGTATTCAAATTAAAAATTTCTGAAAAAAATAACGTTTTAGACCATGCCGTAGATGATGGTACTAATTGTACTAACTTGGATAAACCCTCATGTAATAATAACAAAAGTTGTAATTATAATGATTCTGGTGAATGCGTTAATATTAAAAAAGGGGATTATTACAAAGATCAAGCATTAAAGATGAATGATCTTATAAAAAAATATTTCAATGATAATAAATTATAACAAAATATATATATATGTCGATTCCGCCAATATTAAAAAAAACACTATACATTCTTTTTTGTCTTGCAATAATTGTTTCAATTTCTATCAGACTTACAGAAAAGCAAATTGATACATTTATGAGTCATTCTGTGTATTCTAATAAAAGAAAACCCAAAGTAGGAGATATTGATATTTTAGGAGCAAGTAAATTTTCACCTGAATGTTGTCCTCACACATATACTACTTCTTCCGGCTGTTTATGCGATACAAAACACGAAAATGTTATAATATCTTCTCGTGGCGGAAATAGGCGCTGTTATTAATATAATACAATCAATTATTATGTATATATTTTTCTTGATAAATTACATGACTCGTTATTATACCTTTATATAATGGATACAATGTATTATCAAATATAAAAATATTTTTGCCGATTACATCCAATAAGAGAGTGAATATAAAAATAAAAGACAAATTATTAACCAGACGTTTCTTTATCGTATACCGATTATAAAAATAATGTTTCGGAACATGAATCAAAACCATATATAGAAAAAATAAATTATTATTAACAATAGTCAATCCAACAAAGAAAGCGCACAATAAAAGTTTTTGACCTTTTTCATTTGATTTTTTTATAATTGGTGAAAAATCATGACTAAAATGAATTATTGAAACCCCAATAAATATAGCATTTGATATAATATTTGTAACATCATTTTGATATAATCCATAAGAAGTCAAAACAGAAATACCGTTTATAGACAATAATTGTTGTAATTTGTTATTTTGCTGAGCATGTATTAAATCAGTAATTCCGTGAGGAGCAATTAATGTTGTCAATATTTTTTTTTTTAATTCAAATGCAGTAACTATCATATAATAAAAAAAATATTATTAATAAA
>ERZ887830.1295-NODE-1295-length-14282-cov-36.413228_pt1 | contig 14282 bp, 18 predicted proteins | sample MGYA00521101_ERZ887830 | MGnify/ENA primary metagenome ERZ887830 (study PRJEB32303, sample SAMEA104408592) | aquatic metagenome | biome: Marine water; feature: Pelagic; material: water | place: Baltic Sea | collected 2014-06-05T16:38:00 | depth 1,762 m ...
TTCGATCATTGTTTGTTCCAAGTGACAATGAACTAGAAAGTGGAAGTCGATCTCTGTCTTACACAACGGTTACACTTCCTGGACCAATTGATCCTGTATATACGCTAAATTTATTAGATGTAACACAGACAACTGCCGAGATTGAATGCATTTCGAATGTCGATTGCACCATGCAGTACGGCAACCAGCAAGATAATATTGTTGAAAATACTTTTACAGACTCCATAATTTTAGTTGCAAATGTACCACAAGTAATAAATTTAAATAACTTAAATGCAGGAATCAGTTACTTGTTTCGATCATTGTTTGTTCCAAGTGACAATGAACTAGAAAGTGGAAGTCGATCTCTAACTTACACATTGGCACCTCAATTAATCGGTCTGACCATCTCTCTTGAGCGGGCGCCATTCCCTGACAACGAGACGACCATTCGGCTGTTTATCACAGTGGACGTCGCATGCAGCTGTGATGTGACTGTTTTGGGGTTGGGCTCAGTACCGTCGCCTTTTACGGAGACATTCGACGGCCCAACCGTCCGTAGGCAGCTCGAGTTCAACGGGCTCCTGCCAAATAACGCATACGAGGCGACCGTGGTGGCTTCCGCGCCCGACGCGGTGGGGAACGAGCAGACAGCAAGCATAGTCACAGCAGCTCCGTTTCCGAATTTGTCAAAATTCGAAATGCAGTCCGTTGACGCGACGTATGCATACGTAACAGTTGACTTGGACGGTCCGGGGTCGGCGTCTTTCCATTTGGAGTCTATAGACGACGCTGACTACGTGCGTGAGGATGTGTACATCAACCGAAATGAAGAGTACGCCCATCTTTTTGATGGATTGGTTGGAAGCAAAAGCTACAAATGCGTCTGCGATTCTGTGTTTGACGTTTACGGCAACGAGAAACCAAACGGCACAGAGTTCCAGTTCACGACCGACCCACCTATAACAGTAAACGCAACATTAGCCCCACCCGCCCTACCACAGGGGCGAACTGAACTCATTTCAGAAGTGAACGCGAGCAAAGCGTGCTCTGTCGAATTGATTTTGAGTGGTAATGGAGAGGTTTATACACAAATTTATACGCAGACTGGGCCTGGCATTGTGCCCCGGACTTTTGATGTGCTGACGCCCGATACCGAGTACATCCTGAACGCCACAGTAAGCGCTTCACAGGGAGACGAGGCAACAACAGCTGTAAGCGCAACCACTCTGCCACCTCAATTGCAGATCGTCGCATCATTGTCCACGCCGTCAGTGAATGCTGGAACTTCCCTCGTGGCAAACTTTGATGTGAACAGGGTCGCTTCTGTTCTGCTCACATTGACAGCGGAGGGAGGGGAGGGAGGGGAGGGAGGGGAGGGAGGGGAGACGTATGAGCAAGAGATGCAAGAGGGGACACAGAGTTTCGTTTTTCAAGGCTTGACCCCTTCCACGTTGTACACGCTGACAGCACTGGCCACAGCCGATTCAGACGGCTCAGAGGCGTCAGCGTCCGATACAAAAAGCACACTCGCGTCTTCGCCTCCCATTCTAATCAGCGTTGATCTAACATCAACTGTGAACACTGAACGACCGCCTGTCGATGGGTCGGCACCTACCGACGACGATCACATTGTTCCATTGGCGGGTCAGTATGGCCCGTGGAACGCGATCCTGATACGGAACGGCCAGCAAACATATGAAAAACTCGACCTGTTGGACGGCAACCAAGAAGAAACATCCATTGGAGTCGTTATAAACTCCAACGGGGCACAACATTATACGTACGGCCATTACGAAGGGGGGGGCAAGACCAACGTTGGCGAAGACGTTATTGGGATTGCGACGCCGCAGAATACGGGCACCATCATCGAGTGTTACTTTACGGGGTTGAACGACAGTAAAACGTATACTATGCGGATGTTTGGGCAGCATTTAAACAGGTCCGGATGGGGATCTATTAATTTTGCAAAGTTTGGCGTAAACGGTGATAAAAAGGACACGGACCTGAACACTGCTACATGCTCTTGGTACGCCGTCGCACCGTCTGGGGGTATAATCAACTTTTCGGTGGAATATGTCAATCCATTGAATAACAATGAATACGCTTCGCTTGGAGGATTCCAATTGCAGGAGGAAGCCAATTAATGTCTAAATTTTTGTGGACGTTAATTCAAAACAGGGAAGATGTTGAAGCCGGCGAATGGTTATAAGGGGATCCCAAAGCAGGGCGTTTCGAATTTGTATTACAACGAGAATCCGGACGATTTGCAGGCTCCTTGTGTTTGGTCGCTTACTGGACTGCGTGGGAGCGGTAAATCCTACATCATCTCTCAGTATTTGATGCACTCGCAAAAGAGACGTGTCCCTTTGTATGATCGAGTCTTCATCGTTACACCCTCTTGGAAATCAAATCGGTCGTACTGGGTTGATTATATCGACGATGAAAACGCCAAACAACCCACTGAGCAAGCTGTAGCTGAGATTATGGATGGGTTGGCGCGTGGAATGCGATACTCACACAAAGTGGACAGCAAACATACGAAAGAAGCAACCTGCTGGACGGGAACCAAGAAGAGACATCAATTGGTGTTGTTCTCAACTCAAACGAAGCGCAACACTACACCTACGGCTATTACGAAGGGGGAAGCAAGACAAACGTTGGCGAAGACGTAATTGGGCTGGCAACGCTGCAGAACACCGGCTCCATTGTCGAATGCTACTTTATAGGGCTGGACGACAACAAGCGATACACGATGCGCATGTTTGGCCAACACCTCGATAGAGCTGGGTTCGGATCCATCAATTTCGCAAAGTTTGGCGTGAATGGCGATAAAAAGGATACGGGGCCGGACACTGCTACGTGTACGTGGAATTTCGTCGCACCGTCTGGTGGTAGAATCAACTTTACTCTCGAATATGTCAACCCATCAGGTACAGCTGAATACGCTTCGCTTGGCGGGTTCCAGTTACTAGAGGAGGATAATTGACAAGTATATACTTAAAAAGCAAACCAAGGCATTTTTTTTGTACCATATAAGTAAAACGTAATATGATTTTAAGTACAAGTCAGCTATACATTGACAGCAGATCTGGTGTCACCGAGAAACAGGATGCTGTTTCAATGAATATGGCGCTATCTGCCCCAGAAGGGGCTGAATTTAGATTGTTTTTAACGGAATTCACATGTCCACAGTCTCTCATTGATATGGACACAGTTCCATTTGGCGGTAATGGCCTTTACGAGATTTATGTCAGGACAAACGCAGCTAATTCAAATCGAGAGTCTGCATCTTTGACTGGGTCTATCAATCAATCGAGCGAACTGTTTAGTTCGGATATTTTGGCAAAAATTCACGTATATAAAGGCAATACCAACGTCCAATACTATGCCTCAACAGAACGCGAGAGTATGATGGTTATTACGGCATCTCAAATTGGTTCAGTTGAATTGTACTTGACAGATCACCTGGGGAATCGACTAAGTAATCCAGGAACGCCGGGATTTGATGCGGGCACATTCGATAAAGGAGGTGACGGTTACTTTAGTGCAACACTTCGCCTTGATATCGTTAAAATGCGCGAGATAGAGCACCTTGACATCAAGGAGGGCCATGCCCAAGCACCACGTGAAGCAACCGCGGTCATTCCCTCCTTTGTTTAATTTTATATTGCTATATGTTAAAAAGAGATGGCGACATCGTTTAAAGTCGATGGTCTTCAGAATCCAGATATGTATTATTGGGCGGAACCGCACTGTGGGTATGAGGACAGTCAACCAGTAAAAATCCAAGAGATGAAACCATATGAGCTACCACCTCGTGTCATGGGCTGTTGGGCACAGCCTTTCGTTGGCATTCAAGAGCGCGGCGTTTTCGATGCTCAAGCGACCGAACCGCCAATTGAGTTTCCAATATTGGAACGGTCTAAGCGATATGGTGCGGGACCACATACTGCATTTGCTGACTCGAAGGCGCTACCGCTGCAAACAAACTTTTAACTCTGGAATAATTTTATTTCAGGTATATAAAGAAGCATGTCAGACACTGAGAAATTAGAACGTCTTGCACAAGCACGTATTAAAGCGGCGGAAGTACGGTCGAAGATGAGCTCAATGACTGCCGAAGAAAAGGAATCTTATAAAGCCACCCGCGACGCCGAAAAAAAACAAAAGGCCAGGGATAAGTACGCAGCGAAAAAAGCAGAAATTGCTGCACTAAAGGAGGCTGCTGTAAAAAATAGCAGTGAACCAATGAAGATAGATAAAATTGATAAAAAGCCACCGCTTAAAGGCAAACCCGGCCCAGCACCAATCGAAGTAAAGGTAGAAGAGCCACCAAAGCCAGAGCCAGAACCGCCAAAGCCAGAGCCAGAACCGCCAAAGCCAGAGCCAGAACCGCCAAAGCCAGAGCCCGAGTCACCAACACCACCCAAGCCACCCGAACCACCCAAATCGCGTAAGAAAAAGGTAGTCATACAACAAAATAGCGACAGCGACTCCGAAGAGGACACGCCAGAAATTGTATACATTAAACGCAAACACGTCCGAACCAACCCATCAAAGAAGAAACCAGCTCCACCTGAGCAACCACCACCACCACAAATTATGCAGCAAAAGGGATCGCATATGCCTCAATCCTTTCGCTCACGTAACTACTCATTCCAGCCAAAGGAAGTTAATTTCCCAATGTATCACAACTTGTAATTTTATTAACATTATATAAACAATGAACTGTCTCACTGACGATTATGGTAACAAGTTTTGTATACAGAGACCTGAATCGTATCCGGTTCGCAGTAAGTATGACCCAAGGCCAACACCGCCGACTCCACCAACACCTCCAACTCCGCCAACACCTCCGATACCTCCGACACCGCCAACGCCTCCGACGCCACCAGGTCCACCACCAAAACCGCCTGACCCACCACCACCTCCTGGTCCACCTGGTCAAACACCAGAAAGTCCCTGGACAGATTCATATAGTGACCGGATAACCTCGACGGTACTTAATCGAGCCCGTAATAATGTAAGCTCTGCTGCAGGTGATTTCATTTGGAACGACGTTCCACTGCAAGCGCCAAATGTAACTCAACTCCCTATCCAGGGTAAGATAGCTGCAGAACTTTCCGAATTTTCCTATGCTGTCGACAACTTAATTGATTATGGGGTCGATATGAATGTAATTGCAGATTATTGGAATACTACATCAAGGATCAAAAAATTAACGGCTGCCAATAAGATTAAAATGACGTTACTTAACGCGGAAGCAAGTGGAACGATTGATGAAGCAGCATCGAAATCAATTTTGAATGGATTTACAAACGCTATTTCACCAAATACCAAGGAATATCTTGGAAACTTAGACGGTGAACTATCAACTGCATATGGGCTTGTTCTCAAAAAAGAAAACGGTGCTCTCAAAACATTTTTCCGCGGTGCATCAAATGAGCAAAGAATGTCAGTAAAGGGTCTATTGGAAAATGACGGCGCGTTTCGAAAGTTCGTTGAAAAGGAGCACTTTTCCATTTTAAAGAATGCCGCTTCCAAATACGGTCAAACGGTTGACGTCGTTATGGGGTATTCAATGGGCGGAGGTGCCGCACATCTTGCTACAACAAATGGACTCGCAGAGCAGGCCATTACAATTAACGCGTTCGTAAAAGACTCTGCTCTATCGAGTGGTAAGCACACACTAATTAGCCAGCCCCGCGACATTCAGCATCTTTTAAATAAACATGGAATTCAAACTCCTCATAACAACGCTCCAAATATCACTAAAATCATTACACCAGATACTGCGGGTACTTCGTCCGTTCCGCTACAAAATACAATGAATGCTCATAGGTATGACCACTTTCATCCCGAATCAACCTGGGGCCAAAACGTTCCGCTTGAGAGCAGTGACAGCATATTAAACGAACAAATTGCTAGTGAGATGGCATCGTTCTTTTCAACCCCAGAAAATCAAGCGGCTACTCAACTTGAACAAGAAGCTCGACAAATCTTAACCAGTAATTTAGGTGAACTCAAGGGGCCTTCATTTGCTGGGGCTGCGGCAAATGGACTTGGTAAGTTTACAGCCGGTGCGGGTTTGAATGTCCTTGGTGGATTTGCCACAGATGCAGCATTAAATAAAGCTGGTGTCCAAAATGAATATGTGCACGATGTTGCTGCTGGTATTGGCGGTGGTGTTACAGAGGGGATTGTAATTGGCGGTACAACGGCCGCCATTGAGGGCGCAAGTATTGGCGGTGCGGCAATCGCGGGTGGTACTGCGGTTGTTGCTGGTTTGCCCCTTGCAATCGCAGGTGGCGCTGGCGCAGCCGCTGGTGGATATCTAGCCAATAGAACTGGTGTAGAGGGTGCGGGCAAGGTGGCATTCGAGGTTGGTGGCGGAATCGGTAATACGGTTTTAGCAGCGGTTGCAGCTAGTAACTTCTACAATCCACTCGGCTGGTTCGCAGGGGCAATTATGGCGGTGGAAGGAATTGCTATTGGCATAGACGCGGCAATACACCACGAACATAATGAAAAAATATCTAATTAGTGCCCACCAAAGTCACAATTTTTTTATGTTGCGTTATATTAAATATAAAACATGTCTACACTTCCACGTGCTCTGAGCTCACTTTCTAACCGTTTTACCGGGATCTCTTCGTCCGTGATCCGGGTAGAAAGCTCAACTGCCCGTAACGGTTGCAGACCGAATTCCACCATCTCGTTTTCTCTCCCAGCATCGGCCATCGCGCGTCTTTCGACCTTTCAGGTCCATGCCACGGTAACATGCGAGGCAACTGGCGACTCCATCGCACTCATCCCAGATGATATTATGGGTCTCATTCAGCGATGTGAAATCTCGTGTAACGGCACTCTCATCAGCGGTGGGTCGACTTATTACAACGTTATTAACGCTGCAAAGCGCAGCTTAACAGGCAAGCGCGCCGATTGCATTGTCCAACACGGTGAACTCATTACATCTGCTACTGACAGTTACGGCATTACTTCATCCGATACTACCTCGGGCGATGGCACAGTTACTTCTCCTCCCACACGTGCCCCATATCAGTGTGGACAGTCGGTAGATCCGGCTAAACAGGGTGAGAAGGCGGATGTTTCGTTTGGCGGGTGGGAATACGGCATGCTTGCATGTGATCAGGAGTATGTTGATTTAGAATTGCTCGGTACTCTAACTGTCAAATTAACTCTGGCATCTGCGCCCGTACTTGTTAACGCTCTGAAAGACGCCAACGGTCTTATTGATCCTGGCAATGTTGGTACCGGTGCGTGCTCGTATACCCTCGATGGGATTTTCGCGACAATGGAAATTATTACGGTCAATAACATGGCGTACGATTCTGTTCTTTCGCAGCAGATTCAGACAGCTGGATATGTTCCCATCACGTTCAAAGAGGCCCAGTGCACACGATCGTCGCACAACTCACTCACCCGTGTCAACGTTTCGTCGCGCTCGCTTGATCGCATTCTCGTTGGTTTCCGTGACGCTGACCTTGATGTCGGTGGTGTGTCTCATCAGGACGTCGGCAGCAAGATTGACTCCTATCAGCCATATGGGTTTAAGACCGCTGCAATTAATGTATTTGGTTCCGATGCGTACGGTGTTTACGACCCAAAGATTCATTTTGATCTCGGGGGGACACGCTTTCCTCAATTCGAGTCTGCCGCGAACAAAGAATGGGTCATGCTAAAGAAGCAGGCGCTTTACGATGACGAGAAGAAGGACACCCGCTATCAGTTCAACGAGTCTGGTCTCTCTTGTTACAAGGTTAGCAACATCCTCGCAGCCAAGTTAAATCTTGCTGGCTCATCGTCTGCCGAGCTTGCCACTGGAATTGATTCTCGTGGAGCTGCCCTTACATTATCGGTCAACTCGACTGGTGTGAATCAGGGTGCGGTATGCTACTTTATCACCGAGTGCTCGTCACTTCTTATGGCTGGGCAAGGACGCCAACTTCAGGTCCTAAGATAAAATAATATATAAACCCAAAAAATAATTTTTTTGTAACGCATAATATAAACTAATAACACTATGCTACCCCCGTCACTATCTTATATGGCTGAGAAGCTCGGGCAGTATGAAACGAATACAGTCAAAGTGTTCCCACAGGGCGATATTCAGGAATATGTAGAGGGTCAAATTATGGAATTTGTGTTGCCATCAAATTGTTTGGTTGATCTCGACAGCCTCTTTGTATCGTTTGCCGCTGGTATTGACCAAGCGTCGTCCAATGTTGGTCGTTTGCCGGCAGACATCCATAGCCTCATCGATCGCATTACAATTAAGATGGGGTCGTTGGTAATTGATGATGGTGCCCATGGCTGGTCCGTGTTTAAACGCAAGTACGATAAACTAACCGGTAAGACAGTTGGTGCTCTTTCGCACCCGGAGATTGTACGTGCAGCTCTGACAAATACTGTTGCAAGCATCAGTGCTGCTCCACCGGGTCTAAATCAGCAGGAGACAATTATTATAAGCGGGACCGATTATGTTTGGGATTCCTTTGATAAAACGTTTCTTGGTACATGTGAACCACGCATTCTTGACACATCGATCCTCCCAGAAATCAATATTCAGTTCCATCTAAAGCGTAATGTGTGCCCCTCTGGAAAAGTTGTTAGCACCGTTTCGGGATTCGCCCCAAACCCAAGTGCTCAGATTTCCACTCGACCTACATACGTCATTGAAGACCCATCATTGAAAATAAACTGCATCAGCTTTGCGGATTCTGTTTACGATGACGCACTCTCTGTGCAAATGAGGTCTGGTCCAATTGTTATGCCTTTTAAGAAGCTGTACTCGTACAGCGACATGGCCTTCAGTAACATGATTGACTTTAACGTTGCCACCAACAGTCTCGATAAAATACACTTTCAGCCGTCCGATCAAAAATACAAAAGCGGACACTGGTCTGTCGTGCGCGAATCCACCAACAACTGCGAGGTTAACGCGTCGACAAGGGTGCTTAGCGTTGGGTCCGGTTCCGGACTGCTTGAGCTCAGCGAAAAATATGTGGATCCATCATATGCTTCGTCCTATGTTGGAAAGCGTGATGCGAGTAGTACTTACAATGTAACATACCAGACCAGCATTAATAACACCCTCAACCCTCAGTTCAAGGCGGGCGTTACCGAAACTTATGAAATCACACGTTCCGCTGTAAGCGAAGACATGGTACCAGGGCACATGCAGCTATTTGCTGAGTGGTTCAACGACCACTGTCACGGTGTTGTCCGTTTTAATCGTCCCGGATCGACTGTTAGGACACCCTCCGGTCTTAATACACAGAACAGCAGTGCGCATATGACACTAATTGCCGACAATATTCCACAGGAATGTCAGATGGATGTTTTCGTTGAAACAACAGCGATGCTATACGCATTTGCGGGTCAGGCTGTGAGCCTCCAAAATTAAGGCACTTTAGCCAAAAAAACTAAAAATTATTTTTTAGCACCATAAAGGTATAATGAACCAATATGCATCCACTACATTTATATGCCTACTCTTTCTTCTTATACCTTTCTTTCATATATCTGTTAAAAACACTACTACGCTAGATGTTTATTTTCAAATACCAATATAAAAGAATGAAACTTGTCGGTGTGCTCGAAAATATCATTTCAGTTTTACAGCTTATTATTAAATCTATGAAAGTACCCAAAAAGAAAACCGCCGATCAATAATAATGTTGTATATATAATAAATGTCTGGAGTTGGGACTGCCATTCCACCAAATGAAGCGCCTGGTCAATATCCATTGAGCCTGCAGATCGATCACAGAGTCATGAAAGGCTGGGCGATCATCCAACTCACCCACTTTAAATTCACAAATAAGACTTGGTATGATTTGCAACTTGCCGGTGTGAATGAAGTGTACGTTGTTATAAGTGGGGTGGAGTCTGCAAACAAACAGCAGCTATATAACGCGGAAGTGTTGGATTCCAATATTATAGCAAAGGTGGATATTAATCTGGGGCAGGTTGTCTCAAATGGTGGCAATAAGCATTTTATTAGTACAAAGTCGCAGGAAGTTTACAATTTAATAATTACATGCATGGACAGAGAAGGTCGCGACATTTCAATGTATTTACCAGCACCGAGATTCGATGTCCAATTAAACATATATTAAAACCAAAACACTATTTTTTCATTTTTCACACGTTATATAGTAAAAGCAATGGAGGTTGTTGATTTGAAGCAATATAATTGCACCATTGAGAACCCTGTAGATAATTTATATGAAACAAAACCAAAGTCAATTTCACAGCCGTGTCTGATGATGGTTGTCGGCGTTCGAAATTCTGGAAAATCGTACACCATGAGTCAATTATTAAAAGATGACCACGACTGTTTTGACCGAATATACATGATCACGCCCAGTTTTAAAAGTAACGCGGCATATTTTGAAAAATACGTAAATGAAGAGGATGTGTTTAAACCATCAAAGGATGCGGTAAATAAGGTTGTAGCGCAGGTAGAGTTGGATAAGGAGGAGTGGGAACTACATTTAGAGAAACTAAGGGTATATGCCGAGTTTATGAAAGCATGTAAGGATAACAAGTTTAATTATAGCGACGACGATTTACTTGCATTGTACGACATGGATCTTTTGAACGGGAGCCCACCAGTATGGAAGTACCACCGCAAGGGAAAGGAAGACGAACCACCTCGTTCTTTTCTGATTATGGATGACTGCTTAGGAAGCAAAGCACTGCTCCAAAGTTCAGGCGTTACAACAATCTCCACACTCAACCGCCATATTGCACCCCTAGAGGAGAATTGGGTGAGTAAGAAGACTGGTCGAGTTCGATCAGCATGTGGCCTCGGTGTTGCTATATTAACACAAACCTATTCGATGAGAGACGGGATCAGTCGTGTTGTTAGAGAAAATTTGACAGATCTCTTAGTTTATCAAAATAAACAGGAGGGACAAATGAATAAGCTAAAAGAAGAGCTTTGTAGTGTTGTTGATGAGGAACTGTTTAGCGAAGCATATAATAAAGCAACTTCTAAAAAGTATGGATGTTTGTGTATTAGCTTCAAACCGAAATGTGCGTCGTTAACTTTCCGACAAAACCTGTCCAAAGCCATAACATTCCCACAACTACCATGTACTTGTAATGGCGAAGTTTGTAAAAAATAAATTTATATGCACTATATTAAAATAAAAATGGTTCGGTCCATAAATGACTCAGTACTTGGCGATGCTGCACTTATGAAGCAGTCGGTTGCTACAAAAGCAATTCATAATGCAACCAAGATGCCAAGTGGCCTTAGCGAAGACGTACTAAGTTACATGAAAAAAGTATATGATCCTAAAAAGCGGTATAAAAAATACTTACACGCGATACATCCATATAAATTATCACAACCAGAGCAAAAATATTATAAGACTGCGGCCGAACTAAATCGTGAAAAAGAATTAAATAATGAATTAGCTGACTTAATGAAATTAGTGCAACAGGAAATTGATGATACAAGGATAATTTTTACTACTGATGAGAGCATCGATGATCCGATAGTATACCGAATTATGCCAAGTACACCAATCACCCCACCCCTACCCCCACCGCAAACAGAAATACTATCACCACAGATGTATGACATACTACAAACCCCACAGATGTATGACATGAATGAATATGGATGGCTGAGGGAGAACCTATAAACTATTACCAAAAAATTATTTTCTCTGGATAATAATATAGCACCATGTTCCCATCCGTTTCTTCGATCGAACTATTAAAAGTTAAAAAAGTCAATCAAAAACTTTCGATATGCAATACATCGAGCTCTGTCTACTTTCAGTTGGGTATGTTAAATGAACCTTCTCATATTAAGTGGGGAGCTGCTGTTCCGTATGGTAAGACGGTTGATGACACAGATTACTTTGTTGTGGACGTTGATGTAAGCGACGGCGAAACTGAGTACTTTAAGCAACTTGATGAACACATGCTAAAATGCGCCCAGGAGCTTACGGGTAATAAGAGGCTCTCGATTAAACCAACAGTACAAGAGCGCGACGATGGTAAGTTTGTACGGACCAAGCTTTACATCACCGACCAAGCACCCATGTATGATGAGACAGATGACAAGGCCGACATTAGCATGCTAACAGGCGGGTCGCTGGCAATTATTATGGTGAAACTCACATCGCTATGGATAAGCGGCGGGGAGTGTGGGATTGGTCTAAGAATTAAAAAGGCCAAGAAAACCGGCGTCATCGAGCCAGTTTGCGATATCATTCCAGATTTCATCTAAAATAACTAAATAATTTTTTTCCATAGATAGATATAAAGAGAGATGAGTCTTATCCCAGAAGGCCATCCAGATTTTGCTGAGACCGATATCAAGCTACAGGACCTACCAAGGTGCGAACAACCGAACCCGTATAATTATACGAAACTTGAATTAGCAGAAAATGCTATTTGGCTGGCCGAGTTGAAGAAGTTGCACCCAGAGACTCCGGAGTACTTTTTAAATTTGTCAATCCACGCATTCCGATCATGGGGTGAAGAGGCAACATTGCAAAAGATGGAAGAGTGGGATTCGAATTTATGAGAAATATAATATCTTTTTTAGATAAAGCATGGAACCAGTTTGTGGCGCCGCTAGTATTGTTGGGGGTGCGTCTGGTGTCTTACTGCTCCTTATTAAATGCATCAATCGAACCAATTTTAAATCAAAGTGTAGTGAGAGTGGTGTAAGCATCGAGCTCGATAACCCAGCGGAGTAATTTTGTACTACTTATATTAAAGATGGGTGCCGTGCACCAAACTCTCGCCATTGTTGTACATCTTCTCTTTGGAGTACTTGATACGCTGCGCCAATTTCCGATACTTGATAGGATAGATGAAACGATTGCTCTTGATTTTATATCGGAGGCACGAGAGTATTTAAATGAGATAGAGAATCTCATCGCTGTTACGGAATAATTTTATGCTGGTATATATAAATGGTGGCGACCAGATCAAAAGCAAAAAAGCCACGGAAACCTCGAAAGAAGAACGGAGTCTCTGTTGTGCTGAATAAACCGATGGGACCAGGCGAATTCATTGCAATGTACGAGGAGGAGTTACAAGACTATGACCTTATATATTCGTACACTAACAACCACCCATCCGACAAAGGGAACCGAAAGATTGGTAAATCGGAAAAGGGTGTTTCGCGCATTAAGGATCATGCAAATACACTCGGATACGAAAATCCAAACGACAAATATTCAGGCTTTTTGATAGACTATGTCGAGGCTATACCTCGGAGAGGAAAGGACAATCAGGCAGAAAAACTTGTACGGCAACGTGAAAATGCATTAAAGAAAGCACTCAAACCGAAGCTGGTACCTGGGCGTGGAAGTGAATTTGTTAAAGCGTCACGTGATGATGTTGTGAAGGCGTTGAAAACCGCTCCAAAAACTCAATCTCGAATTGCTGTTAGAAAATCGGAACGATATGATAACTGCACGTTTGTATGCAAGTAAAAACAATTTATATCGGTCTCTCACACCAAAAAAATTTCCTCTCACACCCTTATGACTCACCCACCCCCACTCGAACCGGTGGTCTAGTTGTCAAGTGACTCTGCCAGCTGAGCCACAAGCGACTTGGCGCCACCACGAGCGTAGATCAGCGGTAAAGTGGCTCTGGCCAACTGATCTACGCCCTGCCAACTGAGCTATCATGGCCCCGAAACAATTCAATTGCAAGACGTGCGGTGTCATGAAAGGCGCTGCGGCCAGCAAGTGCCCTAACATTGGATGCCCCACCCGCGTCACCGTTAGCGCGGGCACCCCACCACCCGAATCACCTACCAAGAAACAGAAGGTCCTCACCGACGACGACCTCGACAAGATGCAGTCGCAGCTGGACCATAAATCGGAGAACGAGGCGATCCTCGAAGTGACCAAGGAGCGCGATGAGGCTGTCGCGGAGCTTGCAAAGTACAAGAAGCTCTACCGCGACCTCATGGAAAAAAATGCGCGCGTCAACGGCGAGCTCGACGAGGCCAACAAGCGCATTGAGAAGCTCAGCGCCTTCATCTCCAAGAATTTCCAGGACCGCATGTCTGAGTAGAGAGAGAGCGAGATTTTGTGTTCCATATATAAATGGAATCCATCGAGGAACTTCGCGTTGAATTAAAACGTGTGTGTAATGAGAGAGACTGTTATAAAATGCTGTATGAGCAAGTGTCGAAGTTGTATTTGGAACGGTTTGGCAAATCGTAGCGAGTTCCCTAAAGACACATCAGCACTCTAAGGTATTTAGCATGGTATTAAGGGGTTTGGGAG
>ERZ887830.1300-NODE-1300-length-14234-cov-5.280485_pt1 | contig 14234 bp, 15 predicted proteins | sample MGYA00521101_ERZ887830 | MGnify/ENA primary metagenome ERZ887830 (study PRJEB32303, sample SAMEA104408592) | aquatic metagenome | biome: Marine water; feature: Pelagic; material: water | place: Baltic Sea | collected 2014-06-05T16:38:00 | depth 1,762 m ...
AACGCATTAAGTGACATATGATGTTTCAGGACATGTAAGAAACGCTATAGACTGACGTCAGCATTCCAGGCCAGTTCCCGGACCAGTTCCCGGCCCAAATTCCGCTACTCCTTGCCGTCTTTGTCACTCAGGTCGCGGCCCTTTGGATCTGATTTTTCGGGCGTCGTATCCTTGCCATCGTCACGATCATCCGAGGGCTCTTCGGGTTTGGTGTCTTCCACGCCCTTTTCTTCGGGTTGCTCAAAGACGACAATCGTGCCCTTGTCGATCAGGAAAAAACCGGAAACCGTATAGGACACCAGATCGTATTCGGTGTCCTTGCCGCGACCGTTGTCGACGACTTCCTTTTTATTGATCTTCTTTTGCGTGCCGACCGAAATCTCGTACCCATAGGTGCCATCCACCAGATCTTCGACCTGTCGTGCCAGATTGACCTTGGGCACAGAGTTTTCAAATTCCAACGTCAGGACATTAATCTTGCGGGTCTCACTTTTCAGCGTCTCGTGCGGTGACACCGTCAGGGTAACGCCATGGGCATCTTTGGGCCATGTCTCGGCCTCAAAGTCCAGTGTTTGCCCGCTAAAGCGTTCGATCAAAAAGACCTCGCCGTCGCGAAGCTGCGCCGCAGAGCTTGCACCAAGTCCGGCAATCAGAATTGTTGCCGCTGTTGTCAGGGTCCTTAGCATGGCGTCCTCCCCTAAAATAAACTGACCAAATACCCCGGAAAATGCCGGGTTCACGGTCATAGGTTACCGAGTATCGCCTCTTGGGGCAAGTCTGGTCGACAGTTTCATCCTTTGCCCGCCGCCGTAACGGCCATACACCGCGCAAACTACAGACGAATTCCGCGTCGTCCTGCCAGATCGGTGAAATACTGCCACGCCACCCGGCCAGAGCGAGAGCCGCGCGTGGCCTGCCATTCAATCGCCTCTGCCCAAAGGGTTTTTTCGTCGATCTCAACCCCATGCGCCGCGCAATAGCCCCGGATCATATCGAGGTATTGATCCTGCGTGCAGGGGTGAAAGCCCAGCCACAGCCCGAAACGGTCACTCAGCGAGACTTTTTCCTCGACCGCCTCGCCGGGATTGATGGCAGAGCTGCGCTCGTTCTCGATCATGTCGCGCGGCATCAGGTGGCGGCGGTTGGACGTGGCATAGAACACCACATTCTCTGGCCGCCCCTCGATCCCGCCATCCAGAACCGCCTTGAGCGATTTATAATGCTGGTCGTCATGGCTGAAGCTCAGGTCATCGCAAAACAGCAAAAACCGCTGATCACTGGCGCGCAGCAGGTTCAGCAACCGACCGATAGAGGGCAGATCCTCGCGCTGGACCTCGACCACCTTCAGGCTTTCGCCCTGCCGCAGCACCTCTGCGTGGACCGCTTTGACAAGGCTCGACTTGCCCATCCCACGAGAGCCCCAGAGCAATGCGTTATTCGCTGGTAATCCACGCGCGAATTGTAGCGTGTTTTCCAACAGAGTGTCGCGCGCCCGCTCGATCCCGATCAACAGCGGCAGATCCACCCGGCTTACCTTGGTCACAGGGGCAAGGTGATCCGGGTCCACATGCCAGACAAAGGCGTCGGCCTGTGCAAAATCCGGGGCGGGCTGCGGCGCCGGGGCCATCCGCTCCAGCGCCTCTGCCACACGCAACATCAAGTCTTCACTCACGCTTTTGGATCCTGTGGTTCGTCAACATCGTCAACATCGTCAAACTCGTCGTAGATATCCATCAGGCTTTCATCCTCGCCCAAGACACCCTCTTCGCGCAGCTTTTCGTCGCGCTTTTTCTCGACCCGCTTCACCAGTTGGATCGAAATCTCGTAAAGGCCATAGACCACGATGAACAGGATGACCTGCGTGATCACATCCGGCGGTGTGACCAAAGCGGCCAGCAGCAGGATTGCCACCACCGCATATTTGCGCACATCCCCCAGACCGCGCGAACTGACCAGCCCCGCCTTGCCCATCAGCGTCAGCAGGACAGGCAATTGAAAACACAGGCCAAAAGCGACAATGAACTTGATGGTCAGACGCAGATATTCCTGCACGGAGCCCTGAAAATCAATCGCGGCAGAGACATTGGTGTCGCCCACTGTGCCCTGTTGTTGGAACCCGAGGAAAAAGTCAAACGCCAGCGGCATCACCACGTAAAACGCAAAAGACGACCCCAGCAGGAACATGAAGGGCGAGGCGATCATAAAGGGCAGGAACGCGCCTTTTTCCGATTTATACAGGCCCGGCGCGACAAAGCGCCAAAGCTGGTAAGAAATATACGGGAACGATAGCACCAGCCCGCCAAACAGCGAGATCGAGACGGCAACGAAAAAGCCCTCTTGCAGTTTGATCAGGATCAGCCCGCAATTCACCTGCCCGCGCGCCTGCATGGCAGAGCACAAAGGTTCCGTCAGAAAGTTGAAGATCGGGTTCCAGACCGTAAAGCAGATGATCATCCCGATGATAAAGGCAATGGCCGAATGGATCAGACGATTGCGCAATTCCGCCAGATGTTCGATCAGCGGGGCGGCGCTGTCTTCAAGGTCGTCGGCGTTACTCATGCCTCACCTGTGTCTTTCGGTGTTGCCTCTGGCGTGGGGTCAACTTTGGCTGGCTCCGACTCTTTCGGCTTGGGCGCCGCGCTCAGAGTCGGGGCTTTGGTCGGGGCTGTTTTGGTCGGGGCTGTTTTGGCACCAGCCTCTGCCTCGGCCTTTTCCGCCGCTCGCTTGGCTGTCATGTCGTGAATCTTTTTCGACGCAGCCGCACGCTCTTCGCTTAGCTTCTGCGTTTCGGGGCCCTTAGTGGATGTGGCCTTTTGCGTCGGACCACTATCAGTTGCGCCCTTCTCCGTCGGACCTGTCAGATCCGGCGCAGGCGTGTCGGCCTTGGTGGTCTTGGCAGCTTTGCCCGGTGTCCATTTCTCGAACTTGTCGACCGCATCATTCAGCCGGTCCAGCCCCATCTTGGACGGAGAGGTCGCGCTTTTCAGCGTGTTGCCCACATCCTTGATGCCCGCATCGTCGGCGGCATCACTCATCGCACGGCTGAACTCGCGTGCCATGCCTTTCATTTTGCCAGTGAAACGACCGAGCGTGCGAAACATGCCCGGTAAATCCTTGGGGCCCACCACGATCAACGCGACGACCCCAATGACCAGCAATTCAGTCATGCCGATGTCAAACATCTCTTGTTCAGCCTTTAGGCGGACAGGCGCGTTACGCCTTGTCCTTTTCCTGTTCCGGGCTCACGTCGCGTGCCGCCTCGGTTGATTCATCCAGCTCTTTCTTGCTGTCGTCCACACCGCGTTTAAACGCCGTGATGCCTTTGCCGACTTCGCCCATCAGAGACGAAATCTTGCCGCGCCCGAAAAGCACAAGCACCACAACAGCGATCAGCAGAAGACCGGGAAGCCCGATATTGTTCAGCATTGGGGTCTCTCCTTTGCAGGCGGTCTGACGACCGCCCTGTCCCATATCACCGGGTGGTTCTAGGGTTTCACGCGCCCCGATGGAAGCGGCAAAACACAAAATCAGGCGAAATTCACCGTTTCCCGGCGGGGAAGATGCAGTTAGTTTGTCATTAAGTTGACAGTTGCAAAGATATTGTCAGTTATGGGCATGCCAAACCCGCAAACCTCACGAATCAAGAGAGAACAGAATGCACCGCAGTGACCGCCTGATCGACATCATCACCATCCTGCGCGATGGCCGACTGCACCGCGCCAACGATATGGCGCATAAACTGGGCGTCAGCCTGCGCACGCTCTACCGCGACATGGACACGCTGGCGGAAAGCGGCGTGCCCGTGTCAGGCGCGCGCGGGCTTGGCTATCAGATGACCGCGCCCGTTACCCTGCCCCCGCTGAACCTGACCCGAACAGAGCTTGAGGCGCTGCATTTGGGCATGGCCGTTGTGGGCGAAGCAGGAGATCCCGAATTGCGCGACGCGGCCCGCACGCTCAGTGCCAAGATCGACGCCGTGCTGCCAGAGGATCGCAGCGCCGCGCCAAAAGGCTGGGGCTTTGCCACCTATCCCTTTGCCGATGCCGCCGCGGGGTTTCAGCATATGCCCGCCCTGCGCGCCGCCATCCGCGCCCATCAAAAGCTGTCGATCCTCTACCGCGAGCAGGACGGAGAAGAAAGCAAACGCACCATCCGCCCGCTGGCGCTGGAATACTGGGGCCGGGTTTGGACCGTGACCTGCTGGTGCGAGACAGCCAGCGATTTCAAAGAGTTCCGCGCCGATCGCATCCAGACCTTGACCGTTCTGCCTGCTCTGTTCGTCGAGGAACAGGGCAAGACCCTGATCGATTACCGCGAGCGCAGCACACGCCAGACTTGACCGACCCGGCATCTGCTCTCATTCTTGGGGCATATCAAAAAGCCTGTCATTCCAAACCGAGGAGATTTCCGCGATGCTGAAAAGACTGTTGAGTCTCGTCGTCCTGCTCGCCATCGCCACCGTGGCGGTCTATGGGTACACCTACACCCAAAGAGACATGACGCTTCTGGAACACCCGACCAGTCAGGGCACATATCTTGACCTAAAGACGATCACCGAAGAAGATCTTGCCCTGATCAAATCCCGTTTTGACGTCATGGTGCAGTCCCTCGTCGAGGACGAGCCGAGTACCTGCAACTGGAAACAGAATCTCTGCGCCCTCTTCCTTGCCGGGGGCTGTGGCGGGTCGCCGAACGAAAACACCTGCCAATGCGGTGGGTACATGACCTGCGGGTGCAAACCTTCGCCGCCCTGCAGTTAGGCCGGAGCCCTACATCACCGGAAATACAAAGCACCGATCCCGCCGTATCATCAACCACAGGGTCATGCCGGGCTTTGGCAAAAAGACCGACGGCACCGCCGCCTTGATGATCGACCCGTCGTAATCCATCCGGAATTCGACCAGACTTTCCGACCCCATGAACCGCGCGCGCTGCACGACCCCGCGCGCGGGCACGCCGTCCGCAGGCGTCGGGTTCGGCCCGCGCCCATGGCGGTCAAAGTCGATCTTCAGATGCTGCGGGCGTATAACAATCTCGACATCCGTGCCATCCGCAACCCCCGGCGCAAGGAACTGACCAAAGGGCGTGTCGGTCAACGCGCCCTGAACCTTGCCGCAGATCGCATTGATATCGCTGAAAAACCCTGCCGCCTCACGATCAACAGGCGCGTTGAAAATGTGATAGGGCGCACCCCGCTGCACGATCCGCCCGTCGCGCATCAGCGCAATCTCATCGGCCATCCGCATCGCCTCGTCCGGCTCATGGGTGACCAGTAAAACCGCCGTGCCCTCTTCCTTGAGGATCTCCAGCGTCTCGTCGCGGATCGCATCGCGCAGGCGGTTGTCGAGGCCGGAAAACGGCTCGTCCATCAGCATGATCCTGGGCTTGGGCGCAATCGCACGCACCAGCGCCACACGCTGCTGCTCGCCCCCGGACAACTGGTGCGGATAATCGTCAATGTGACGCTCCAGATGCACCCGCTTGAGCAAGGCCTCGACCCGCGCACGCTTGTCCGCCTTTGAGCCTTTCAGGCCAAAGGCCACATTGTCAGCCACATTCAAATGGGGAAACAACGCGAAATCCTGAAACATCAACCCGGTCGAGCGCGCCTCCGGCGGCACCGAATGCCCCGCATCGCAGACCACCTCGCCATCCACCAGAATGCGCCCGCCATCAGGCTGATCCACCCCCGCAATGCAGCGCAGCGTCGTCGATTTGCCACAGCCCGATGGCCCCAATAAACAGGTCACCTGTCCCGCTGCCACTGACAGCGATACATCATCCACAACGGAACGCCCGCCAAAATGGCGGTGCAAATGCTGGATTTCAAGACGCGCAGATGGTTTTGTCACGCAGGGCTCCGGTTTCCCGATGGATTTACTCAGGCTCTCGGGCAGATAGCAAGCCGCCCGCCCCATCGCAACCCATGACACCCTCTGAAAAAACGTGCAAAGCCGTCAACCTGTGATGGGCCCCAATCGGGCCAAAGGCCAGATTGGGGAGATTAAAGCGACGCGCCTCGCGCGTCTCCTTTTGGTCAAACGTGGTTTACAGGGTGGTGTTCACACCGCCGCCGTCCAGAAGGATGTTCTGGCCGACGATGAACCCGGCATGCACCGAGCACAAAAACGCACAGGCCGCACCAAATTCTGCCGCCGTGCCATAGCGCCGCACAGGGATCGTCGCATAGCGGTTTTCGCGCGCCTGCTCGACCGAGATACCCTGCGCCTTGGCCACGCCACCATCCAGCGAAATCGCGCGGTCCGTGTCATGGATGCCGGGCAAAAGGTTGTTGATCGTGACACCGGAATGGGCCACCTGCCGCGCCGTGCCGGCCACATAGCCGGTCAGGCCGGTGCGCGCCGCGTTGGACAGGCCCAACTGCGGAATTGGCGCCTTGACGGATTGCGAAGTGATGTTCACCACCCGGCCCCAGCCACGGTCCATCATCCCCGGCAACAGCGCCTTCATCAGCGCGATCGGGGTCAGCATATTGCCGTCCAGCGCCTTGATGAAATCGTCGCGGTCCCAATCCGACCACAGCCCCGGAGGCGGGCCGCCTGCGTTGGTGACCAGAATATCCACGTCCCCGGCTGCCGCCAGAACCGCCGCGCGGCCCTCGTCAGATGTGACGTCTGCCGCCACTTCTGTGACCTTGACGCCGAACTCTTCGCGGATCGCTGCCGCCGAGGCCGCCAGTGCCTCTGCACCGCGTGCGTTCATAACCAGATCGACGCCCGCCTCTGCCAGCGCGCGCGCACACCCCAGCCCCAATCCCTTGGACGATGCGCAGACCAGCGCCGTCTTGCCTTTCAGACCCAGATCCATCTTCGACTCTCCTGTCAATTTACGTTCCCGACAGCCCTATCATCGGCGTGAGAGCGACGAAAGACTACGATTCCAAAGGTTAAGTTTGCACACCCCAGAGACAATCCCGCATCCAACAGCGGATTAGGCCAAAACTGTGAACAGCCAGAGGCAAAAACGCCCATTTCCTTAGGAAACGTTGACGTCCCACCCGGCCAAACATAATTTGGGTGAGTGAGGGGTGTTTGCGACCAACGGGCAGGTTCATGGGGATGGATCTATCTGGCGGTTGTGTGACGAGTAATATGGGCTGCCAACCGTATGAGCATTCAAGGCTTCAATGATCGTGTCAGCACGCAGGGCCTTCGGGTCTATCGGGCCACGGATTTTTCGGTCAGTAACGGCGCAAATTTGGGCGATCCTATCGGGGATGCGACCGATTTGATGCTGGACGATGTGTATACTGTCGCGCCCGATGCGCGCCGCTGGCGGTTGTCCATGACTGCGGCCGACGGCTTGTCCCACCTCAACATCACCGATGGCTCGCAGCTTGGCACGGTCGGGGCCAATGTCCACCTTGATTGCTGCGCGACCTTCATGGCGCCCGACGGCACCATCGTCGAGGCGCTGGTTCTGGTCGAGGTCGAGCGTGGCACAGAGTATATCGCCGCCGCCTATCTTTTGCCGCTGGGCGATCTGCGGTTCAAAACCGACTACGCCCTCGTGAATGTCGACACGAAAACCCAGCGCGCCCGCTTTGCCGGGCTGGCCTGCGTGTCATTCAGCCGGGGCACCCGGATCACACTTGCGACGGGCGAGCAGCGCCGGATCGAGGACATGAAGGTCGGCGACCGGGTTCTGACCCGCGACAACGGCGTACAAGAGGTGCGCTGGCTGGGTCAGCAGACCGTGCGCGCCACGGGCGATCAGGCCCCGATCATCATCGCCAAGGGCGCGCTTAACAACGCCCGCGAATTGCGCCTGTCCCCGAACCAGCGGATCTTTGTGTACCAGCGCGAGGACGTGCTGAAGGCCGGCCGCGCCGAGGTCGTCGTAAAGGCTGACCTGCTGGTGAATGGCGACACGATCCAGCGCGGCTCTGGCGGGTTCATCGACTATTTCCAGATCCTGTTCGACAACCACGAGTTCATTTTTGCCGAGGGCATCGCCACCGAAAGTCTGATCGTCGACACCCGCACCGGCCCCGCCCTGCCCCGCGAAGTGCAGGAACGGCTTGGCATGGGGCATCACACGATCAACCGCCCCGATCCGTTCGAAATGACCGAGGCGATGATGCATGGTTCCGTGGCCTCGGACATCCTGAACCGCGCGCGCCGCATCTGACCGCAAAGCCAGGCCTCCAGGGGCGCGCAGTCTCCAGGGACGCCCAGTCACCGCGCGCAGCTTTCGCCAGCGCACACAGCCTTTAGGCGGCGCACCACTCAATCCCCTCGTCCACAACGCCAATCCGCGCCTTGATCGCCTCGGGCAGCAGGCGCTGGGTGGTGATCCGGTGGCGCGTCATTTCAGGGATGATCCGCTCAGCGCCATAGAGGTCAAGGTATTCGGCGTAATTATCAAACGCCGCGCGTCCCGCCACGTCGATGAAGGTTTCAGACGCCGCGCCATTGGCAAGGATCACGTCGTGCTCCTCAGTCTCGACGTGATAGACGGTAAAGCGGTCGGGCAGGTCCGCCATCGGCACCCAGTCGATGCTGTCCCCGTTGATCAACGCCGAGGCATTCACCACATACCCATCCACAATCATCCCGTGATCGGCGGTCACCGTCAGGTCCGTGTGCGGCAGCCCGTTCCCCAGGGCACCGGCGCGGAGGCGGACGGGCTGCATGCGCAGTCCGGCAAAGCATTTCTGCGCGGTCTGGTGGCCCAGCCATTTCACCGCTGTTGTCCCCCCGTCGGCGCGGCAGATCAGATCGCCGATGGCAAGTTCCTCGACCAGGGTGAACCCCGAGGGCGTGGCGATCTGTGTTCCGGCCGCAAAGCAGAAGTCGACCGTCAGCGGATCGGTATCAAGCGGGCCAAGAGAAGCGAAATTCGGATAGCTGACCGAGTCGAGCGAAATGCCGATCAAGCGGTCGAACCCGACGAGCCGAAAGACGGGGTAATCCGTGCCGCAAATATTTACGGTCCCCCGAAACGTCACGGACGCGGTGCTCCCGCCACTCGCCGTAAAGTCAGCAGTCAGGCTTTCGGTCGTGTCAAATGCGTTGTCGGCGCCATTGCCATCGGTAAACTTTCCTTCGAGAAACGCGCCTGTGCTATTGTGTGCGCCACTCGTCGCATCAAATAACGTAGTGGGCGTACCGATCGCAATCTGAAGCTCTGCCATTCAATATCCTTGCAAAAATTGACCATTTTTCGCACCGAGCCCTGAACAGCCCAATGTGCACACAGAACTATGCCTCAAAGGAGCACTATGGAAAACCTACACGACAAACATGACACTTGCCCGGAAATCTATTATAGCGAACACTCTCAAGCCACCCCCGATCTCTATTCCAGCCGATTTCAGATCTGTCAATAGATCAAGCCTTATATGCTCAGCCCTGTGTCGGACCCTCGCCAAGGATCAGTATAATTTGGGCGTTGACATGTGTGGGCCGACCAAGCTCAGAACCAATTGCCCTTCCTTCTGCCCTGCCCTATATCGCGAGCATGTTAGACGCCCCAACAAATCGCCCCAACCTGCCTGCCGAGATTGCCCGGCGGCGCACCTTTGCCATCATCAGTCACCCGGATGCGGGCAAGACGACGCTGACCGAGAAATTCCTGCTCTATGGTGGTGCGATCCAGATGGCGGGGCAAGTGCGCGCCAAGGGCGAGGCGCGGCGCACAAGGTCAGACTTTATGCAGATGGAAAAGGACCGCGGGATTTCCGTGTCCGCCTCTGCCATGTCGTTTGATTTCAAGAAATACCGCTTCAATCTGGTGGACACGCCCGGTCACTCTGATTTTTCCGAGGACACCTATCGCACCCTGACCGCCGTCGATGCCGCCGTTATGGTGATTGACGGCGCGAAAGGCGTGGAAAGCCAGACGCAAAAGCTGTTCGAGGTTTGCCGGATGCGCGATCTGCCGATCCTGACCTTCTGTAACAAGATGGACCGGGAAAGCCGCGATACGTTCACGATCATCGACGAGATTCAGGAAAATCTTGCGATTGACGTGACACCTGCGTCTTGGCCCATCGGCGTCGGGCGCGAATTCATCGGCTGTTATGATGTGCTGAACGACCGTCTGGAACTGATGGACCGGGCGGACCGCAATAAGGTGGCCGAAAGCATCTCTATCGAGGGGCTGGACGATCCGCGTTTGGCAGATCACGTGCCTGCCAATCTGCTGGCACAGTTGCGCGAAGAGCTGGAGATGGCAAAGGAATTGCTGCCGCCCTTTGACTCCAAGGCGTTTCTGGAGGGCACGCTGACGCCGATCTGGTTCGGTTCTGCGATAAACTCTTTTGGCGTCAAAGAGTTGATGGACGGCATTGGCACCTATGGCCCCGTGCCCCAGCCGCAAAACGCCGAGCCGCGCCAGATCAGCCCCGAAGAGACCAAAGTGGCGGGCTTTGTGTTCAAGGTGCAGGCGAATATGGACCCCAAGCACCGCGACCGCGTCGCCTTTGTGCGCCTTGCGTCGGGGCATTTCCTGCGCGGGATGAAGCTGACCCATGTGCGGTCCAAAAAGCCGATGGCGATCACCAATCCGGTGATGTTTCTGGCGTCCGACCGCGAGTTGGCCGAAGAGGCCTGGGCGGGCGACATCATCGGCATTCCGAACCACGGCCAGTTGCGCATTGGCGACACGCTGACCGAGGGCGAAATGGTACGTGTCACCGGCATCCCGTCTTTTGCGCCGGAACTTTTGAAAAGCGTGCGCGCGATGGATCCGCTGAAATCCAAGCATCTGGAAAAGGCGCTGATGCAATTTGCCGAAGAAGGCGCCGCCAAGGTTTTCAAGCCCTCCATCGGGTCGGGCTATGTGGTCGGCGTGGTTGGTGCCCTGCAATTCGAGGTGCTCGCCAGCCGGATCGAGTTGGAATACGGCCTGCCGGTGCGGTTTGAGGCCTCGCAATTCACCTCTGCTCGCTGGGTCGCCGGGCCAAAGGCGGATGTGGACAAGTTCACCCAAGCCAACAAACAGCATATCGCAACCGACCATGATGGCGATGCGGTTTATATGACCCGCCTGCAATGGGACATCGACCGAATCCAGCGCGACTATCCCGCGCTAAAGCTGACAGCGACCAAGGAAATGATGGTGTAGCTGCGCGGCGGTGCCAGAGCTTCGACACGCGATTCCCGTATCGCGGACACACCACCTGCCCGGCCTGCGCAGTAATGTGCGGGCGCTGACATAAGAAGAAAGACGCTGGAAAGCGGCGTCAAAGATCGCCAGAGCGGCGCGTTTCCAGATCGTGTTGACGACCCGGACGACGAACCCAGAAAATAAACAAAAGATAGACCATGCCAAGAACCGCCATAGTGGCCGCACCGGGGATCAGATAGGGGGATATATTCATTGTGGCCTCTTCAATTTGGGTGAGCCTTTATAAACCCTCCACGTAGGCCGTGGATAAGTCGAGACTTTGGACAAAATGCGGCATATTTTGTTCTCGAGCAGTTTTTTCGAAAGTTTTTGCCAGTTCTTAACCCTGGACGCTTCTTTTGCAGACTATATAAGGATGACCGCGCCCAGCCAGATAGACACACCCCATCGACAGGCCACATTGCCCACGGCACCGCAACAATCCCATGCCAAAACCTGAACAAAGCGCAAAACAACACCCAATCGCGCGAAACTTGACCATCCTGCAAAAATAGCATAGATATTCGTCACTGTTGACAGTCGGGCAATATGGTCCGCCGGGCCGCGTGGAGATGCGGCTAAACTCAAGCCGCCGCTTCGAAAGGCACCTATGACGACATTTTCCGACTTGGGGCTCTCCCCCAAAGTTCTAAAGGCCGTAGCAGACACTGGCTACGAAATTCCGACCCCCATTCAGGCGGGTGCGATCCCTCATGCGCTTGCAGGCCGTGACGTCTTGGGCATCGCGCAGACGGGCACAGGCAAGACCGCGTCCTTCACCCTGCCGATGATCACGATGCTGGGCCGAGGCCGGGCGCGTGCGCGGATGCCACGCTCTTTGGTGCTCTGCCCGACGCGCGAGTTGGCCGCACAGGTTGCGGAAAACTTTGACACCTATTCCAAGCATGTAAAGTTGACCAAGGCGCTGCTGATCGGGGGCGTGTCCTTTAAAGAGCAGGACATGTTGATCGACAAAGGCGTCGACGTTCTGATTGCCACCCCCGGCCGTCTGCTGGACCATTTCGAACGCGGCAAGCTGTTGCTGACGGGGATCGAGATCATGGTGGTGGACGAGGCTGACCGGATGCTCGACATGGGGTTTATCCCCGATATCGAACGCATCTTTTCCCTGACGCCCTTCACCCGCCAGACCCTGTTCTTTTCGGCCACCATGGCCCCCGAGATCGAGCGGATCACAAACACTTTCCTGTCCAACCCCGCCAAGATCGAGGTTGCGCGCCAAGCCACAGCCTCCGAGACGATCTCGCAGGAAGTGGTCATGTTCAAACCCTCGCGCCGTGACCGCGCCGGTTCGGAAAAACGCGCCTTGCTGCGTGCCTTGATCACCCGCGAGGGTGACGCCTGCACCAACGCGATCATCTTTTGCAACCGCAAGGTTGACGTGGATATCGTATCCAAGTCTTTGAAAAAGCACGGACTTGACGCCGAACCAATCCACGGCGATCTGGAACAATCGCGCCGCACCGCGACACTGGACGGTTTCCGTGAAGGCAAATTGCGCTTTTTGGTGGCCTCTGACGTGGCCGCGCGCGGTCTGGACGTGCCGGCCGTCAGCCATGTGTTCAACTTCGACGTCCCCGGCCATGCCGAGGATTATGTGCACCGCATTGGTCGCACGGGGCGCGCAGGGCGGGACGGCAAGGCCGTCATGATCTGCGAAACCCGCGACGAAAAGAACCTTTTGGCCGTTGAAAAGCTTTTGCAAAAAGACGTGACGCGCGCCGAAAATCCTCTGGGGACCATCCCGACAGAGACCACGGACACCGTCGAAGAGACCAGCGAAAAACCCAAAAGCCGCCGTACCCGGTCACGCAAACCCCGCGGCCAAAGCGACGCAACCGAAGTGAAGGCGGCCGTGCCCACAACTTCGGCTCCTGCCACCACGAAACCTGCAGAGACAGCGCCAGAACCGCAGGCCGACGTGGTTGCGCAACAAGCCCCCGAAAAAGTGGCAACCGAAAAGCCGCGTCAAGAGCGACCAGAGCGGCAGGACCGTTACAAAGGCAACAATCGCCGCGATGGTGGCGGGCGCGATAGTAACGTCGTGGGGATGGGCGATCATCTGCCCGAATTCATCGCCATGAGTTTTGAAGAACGCCGCACCGGGTAAGCCTCGCGCCGTTTACACAATCAAGCCCAAGCGCCGTTGATGGTGTCTTGGGCTTAGGCTGTTTCGGCGTCGCGCCCACTTTGCAGCGCGTGATGTCGCCCCACCAAAGCCCGTGCCACCCAGACCAGCAGGGCAGCAAGGAAGACGCCGGCAAGGCTTGCAACAAAATCCACCAAAGACGCAGAGCGCCCCGGAATCACCAGTTGCGCATACTCGATCAGATTGGCACTGGCCACCAGCGCCATGACAACACTGGCCAGACCAAGAATATCGATCAGCGCGACCGTCAGGACGGCGAACACCAACCCATAGGCCAAAGGCATGATATCGCTGGGCAAATGCATGTCCGTCGCCAGAGTGCCCAAGGCAAACAGCCCCCAGACCCCCAGAAAGACCACCGGATAGATCGCAGCACTTATCACGAGGGACGTCAAAATCGTGCGCAGGGTGTCTTTGGTCATGGGGCTCTCCAATGCGGCGGTGATCCCCCTGAATGCCAGAATAATATGGCAATTCTTCGACGCAAGGCCGCGCCAATCAAACGGGATCACGCCCGGAGCTGGCACCAGAACAGAGCGCAGGCACAGCCTGCTCAATTCGGTCAAGCCTGATCGGTCAGATAGCGCACCAGTTGCGCGGTAGAGCCGTCTTTGCCCTCGACCGAGTCGACGCCCGACAAAACCGGCTCTAACGCGACAGCCAGTTCCTTGCCCAGTTCGACCCCCCACTGATCGAAAGAATTGATGCCAAGGATCACCCCTTCGACAAACACACGGTGCTCATAAAGCGCAAGAATCTGGCCCAGCATCCGCGGCGTCAATTTCGGGTAGACCAGCGTGGTAGAGGGGCGATTGCCCGGAAAGACGCGGTGGCGCGCCTGTCGATCCAGTTCTGCGCCCTCGAACTTGCCCGCCACCTTGGCCCGCGCTTCGTCCAGCGAGCGGCCGCGCAGCAACGCCTCGGATTGGGC